>Ga0315542_1000278_pt1 | contig 30986 bp, 22 predicted proteins | sample SalMarSW160120MG_FD_202541 | JGI IMG/M metagenome (GOLD analysis project Ga0315542, IMG submission 202541) | Salt marsh sediment microbial communities from the Plum Island Ecosystem LTER, Massachusetts, United States - Salt Marsh Sediment SW1601-20 ...
TTTAGTTAAATCACATGGCGCCGGCTTCGCGGCGCGTAACACACTCTTAAGCTGTGTATCTGATCAATCCCCCCGGCTTCGTTTTAGTTAAATCACATAGCGCCGGCTTCGCGGCGCATGGTGTATTATTCTCCACGATTGTTCTGACAGGCCTTAATGTCTTAATATGACCTGTGTTATGATACCTAAGACATACAGCATCCAGTCGAGATGTTAAAAAAGATTAAACAGTTCATTTTCATTGTGCGATAAATCATTTTGCTTTTATAATAAAGCTGGTTTCTTTATATTGCGGATGTTGTTGACCTGTTTGTTCCGATATGGCGAATATCTTATTGTCACTGGCTACTAAATAAGTATGACCTGACAGTAGTATCTTTAGCAGGTAATTTTGACAGATTTTAATATAAAAACAATTGTTGCCACTTAATATAGGCAGGAAGCTGATACCGGGGATTGTAATAATAATCTTTGCAGCCCTTCTTTTCTGGTGGCTCACCGGTGATCATTATCCTTCGAAAGTTATATTGCGGGTTCCAGGTATGGACAACAGGCCTGCAATAGAACCAAGATCCGACAGTGTGATAATCGGTGAATTCTTTGATACTCTTAACAATTTCGACGGGATGGTTCCCGGCAGCTGGCCACGATTCAGGGGAGTAAACTTCGATAATATAAGTGTTGATACAATCCCTCTGGCTGAGTCGTGGGATTCATCAGGACCGCCTGTATTATGGAAGGTTACGCTGGGAGAAGGCTATGCCGGTCCTGCTGTAAATAACGGAAGAGTATATATTATGGATTACAATGAAAGGAGAAAAGCTGATATGCTCCGTTGTTTTTCTCTTAAATCAGGCATCGAGCTCTGGCGCCGGTGGTATCACGTCGATCTGAAAAGGAATCATGGTTACTCCCGCACCATCCCCGCTGTAACCGATAAATACCTGGTATCTATTGGCCCCAGGGCGCACGTTATGTGTCTTGATCCCTTTACCGGTAAACTTTTCTGGAGTCTGGATCTTGAAAAGGAATATGGCATACCCGGAACAGTCAAGGGAAGGATCACACCCGATTTTTATACCGGCCAGTGTCCGTTGATAGATAATGATGTTGCTGTATTGGCTCCGGGAGGCAAAGCTCTCATGACAGGTATTGATTGTGCAACGGGAAAAGTATTATGGAGGACTCCGAACCCTGATTCACTGAGGATGTCACACTGCTCTATCATGCCAATGATCATACATGGGAAAAAGATGTATGTTTATAATGCTATCGGAGGCGTCTGCGGCATCTCAGCAGAAGGAGATGACACCGGTAAGTTACTCTGGCTGACAACAAGATGGAGCCCGGCAACAGTGGCTGCTTCTCCCCTTTTTATCGGGAATGATGAGATAGCTGTTTTTGGAAGCTATGGTGCAGGAGGAGCAAAAATTAAGATTAATTTTGACGGAACAACATATTCTGCTGTAGTTATGGAATCACATAAAGCAACGGAAGGGTTGTCAAGCGATCAACAGACACCTGTGCTGAAAGATAATTTTATATGGACAGTCATGCCGGAAAATGCCGGACCTCTTAAAAAGCAGCTTGTATGCTATAATAAAAACGATCTGCGTAATCCGGTCTGGACAAGTGGAAAAGAAAACAGATTTGGCAGGGGCCTGGGGCCATATATAATGAGAGGAGATATATTGTTTCTCCTGGATGATGATGCTAATTTATTTATGTTTAAGCTCGAAGGAGCCGGAGCTGTATTATTGTCTAAACACAGGATAATTGAAGGTATGGAAGCCTGGGGACCAATGGCTCTGGCTAGTAATTATCTCATTATGAGAGATTCACGAAATTTACTTTGTCTTTATGTTGGTAAAAAAGATCTGTCATGAACAAGAAGTACATTGCACTGATTTCCCTGCTGGTAATATTAACCTTCATAGGTTATATTGTTTACGATACAATAACTGAGAAGAGTGAAGCGTCTGCTGAATTAATCGTTACTGAGCCTTCCTACCCCGATATGTGGAAGGTATCAGGAGAGCTGGATTGTACAGACGGCCACCTTACTTCAGTTACTGTCAGTGAGGATAGCATGGTATACCTGAGTGGTGACTCCTTTGTATCCTGCTTTAATAATGACCTTACAAAAAAATGGTCATTGAAAACACCTGCGAAGATAACCTCTCTTGCCGTTTATAGAGATACCATCTACGCCACGACGATAGAAAATATTCTTCTGATCGGAACAGATGGTAAAATAAAATCCGAATGGGGTCCTTATGAAGCAAACAGCATTATTACTTCGATAACTGCGGATGATAATTTTGTGGCCATTGCTGATGCCGGCAACAAGATGGTCTTTATTCTTGGTAAAGGCGGTGAGGTTAAAGCTATGATCGGCCAGGGCGATCGCAAATTTATCATTCCAAGCCCCTATTTCGATGTAGCGCTCTTTGGGAAAAATACCATTTATATTGCAAATACCGGGTACCGCAGGATTGAAACATGGACCACCGATGGAAGGTATATTGAAGCTTTTGGAGAACCCGGTTCTGCTCCCGGTGCATTTTGCGGATGTTGTAATCCTGCTCATTTTGCGGTGATACCTCAGGGATTCATTACTGCAGAAAAAGGGATAAACAGGATTAAGATCACAGACCCCGATGGCAAGTTTATTGAATTTGTCTCTGCCGAGAACAAGTTCACACCTTCTATTCCCCTTGATATTGCATCAGTTGACGGAAAAACTATCTATGCAGCCAATCCTGCAGACTCGAAGTTGTATGTTTATAACCGAAAATAGAAAGGTTTTACTTATGAATAGAAATAGTTTTCTAAAAACAGTAATAAAATATATCCTCTCCGCATTGCTGGCATTTATAGCGCTGGCACTTGGAACAAAAGTTGTTACCGGAGCAAACTGTTCATCCTGCGCGGGGAAAGGAATATGTTCAGGTGAATCTGATTGTATCAAGTATCTGAAATAATATGGCAGAGGACAAAAATAAATATCAATCCCGACGGGATTTTGTTAGCAAGGCAGGGAAATTTCTGGTTTTCGCACCATTTGTTGCACTGCCTGTTCTGCTGGCAAAAAAGACTACCACATCAGGATATGTTTGGCAGATAGATCCTTTTAAATGCACACAATGTGGCCAATGCAAGACAAACTGTGTTCTTACGCCATCTGCTTCAAAGTGTGTTCATGCTTTTGTCATGTGCGGCTACTGCGACCTATGCGGAGCATATCTGCGACAGGGCGTAAAGACGATCAGCACAGGAGCTGAAAATCAACAGTGCCCCACGGGAGCTATAACAAGGAGATTTGTCGAAGAGCCCTATTTCGAGTATACCATTAACCATGACCTTTGTGACGGATGTGCAAAATGTGTCAAGGGATGTGCAGATTTCGGGAATGGCTCGCTCTATATGCAGATTCAGCAGGATCTTTGTGTCAACTGTAATGACTGTTCAATTGCCAGGAACTGTCCGTCGAATGCTATATCCAGGGTGCCGGCAGACCACCAGTATATCCCAAAAGATAAGAAGAACCCCCTTCCCGACCTTCCCCCAGGGGGGAAGGGATGATTACTTTATTATTTCCCCCTTGGGGGAAAAGAAAAGGGGGTGAGAATAATAAGTAACTAATTAATAATAAATGCTATACAAAATTTGGATTGAGAATTGAAAAAACGCATCCCATATATAATCTTAACCCTCCTTTTGCTCTGGCACACGATACTGTTTGCCCAGGACAGGTTTCCGAGGCCGGAATTTGAGTCGGGCTATACATATCCGACGAACCAGATGCCTCTGCAGCGATCAGTTACCTGGGAATACATTGATGTTGCTGTACTGATCGGAGCACTTTCCATGACAACCTGGCTTGCATTGAAGCGGCGCTCACGCCAGGGTCTCATCTGGATGTCAGTATTCTCGCTTGGTTACTTTGGATTTTTCCGTGAGGGGTGTATTTGTGCTGTCGGTTCGGTTCAGAATGTATCGCTGGCATTATTTAATACCGGATATTCAATACCGCTGACGGCTCTTTTTTTCTTCCTGATACCACTGATTTTTGCGCTTGCCTATGGACGGGTTTTCTGTGCAGGCGTGTGCCCTTTTGGCGCAATACAGGAGCTTACCGGCATTAAACCGGTAAAGCTTCCCAAAGCTGTTGAATCTGTGATGGCTGCAATACCTTTTATCTACCTGGCGGCAGCTGTACTCTTTTCAGCTTTGAACAGTCAGTTCCTAATTTGCAGGTATGATCCTTTTGTAGGCATTTTCAGGCTGGATGCGCCATATACAATGATAGTATTCGGAATACTGCTGCTTTTAGCCGGGATCTTCATTAACAGGCCATATTGCAGGTATTTATGCCCTTACGGAGTTCTTCTGAATATCTTTTCTAGATTTGCAGGCAGGCACCTTACCATCACTCCTGCTGAATGTACAAACTGCCGGCTCTGCGAAGATGTATGTCCCTATGATGCGATCCTTCCGTCTGAGATGGTACAGGAAAGAGAGGAACCTGCAAAATCGAGAAAAAGATTCCTGGCGTATTTACTTCTTGTGCCGGTATTTGCTGCTGCCGGAGGACTGGTCCTCTATAATCTTTCACCCGCTCTTGCAAAAGTCAACAGGCAGGTGCGACTGGCAAATGAGATAAGAGTGGAAAAAGAGACAGGTGTTCAGGCGACATCCAAAGATGCAGCAGCTTTCAAAGAAGCCGGAAAGACTGAAAATGAACTTTTTGCTGAAGAATCAATGATAATTGCCAGGTTCCGGAAAGCCTCACCATGGGCGGGTATCTTTCTCGGGCTTTCCCTCGGCTTCAGCATGGTATCTCTTACAGTAAGACGCAATCGTACAGAATATAAACCACACCAGGGCAAATGCTATAGTTGCGGCAGGTGTTTTAAATATTGCCCTGTAGAAGCCAAAACTTAACTCAAGTGATGATCAAGTTTTCAGAAAAAGATATAAAAACTATAAGAGGTATAAGCCAGGCAGCCGGTATCTTTACAGTAATCGTTGCATTACTGATGATTTTCAGCCTTGTTCAGCTAAAGACCATCAATCCTCTGGATAACCCCGCCTTACTGGCTGTCAAGGAGCAGTACGACAAGGATCCTGAACATGCCGGTAATGCTGAGCAGGTGAGAGCAATGGATCTCATGGCAAGAAAAGCATACTTTGCCACACGGCGCCAGGTTGAAACAGGATCATATCTTTTGCTGGCTGGTGCCATCATTTTTATTTTTTGCCAGAGACTTATTGAAGGGAACGAAAAAAGCATGCCGGAAATACCAGGTGTTAAAACCGGGCAGGTGTCTGCCCATGCCAGGAGCAGGAAGTATATTCTGGCGTCCGCATCAGTACTGACAATTGCTGCAGTTGTAGCCTCCTTTTTACTCCGGAGCGATTTGCCGGATCTAAATGCCGGCACATTTGTAAAAAATGAAAAAACAAAGGCGAATAGTAAAAAAGCGACCTTTAAACCTGATAAGACCGATTATCCTTTTTTCCGTGGTCAGGACAGCCATGGTATTGCCGGGGGTACAGGTTATCCTGTTCAATGGAATGGAGAAGCCGGTGAAAATATTAAATGGAAAACGGTTATACCTGAAAAAGGAAAAAGCACACCAGTTATATGGGATGACAAGATATTTATAACCGGAGCTGAAGGGACAAATTGTAAAGTTATCTGCATCGACAAAAAGAATGGCGAAAGATTATGGAGCGCTTCTGCCTCAGGAATTGAAGGAGAACCCTCAGAAATGCCGGAGATGGACCAGGAAGCTGGTCTGGCTGTTCCAACAGCAGCAACTGACGGGAAAGTGGTCTGTGCAATTTTTGCAAACGGAAACCTTATATGCCTCGATATGAATGGAAATAAGAAATGGGCCAAAAACCTTGGTCTTCCAAAAAGCGTATATGGGTTTTCATCTTCACTGGTTATATATGAGAATCTTCTTTTAGTAAAATATGATGCTGATACAAAAATATCACTTATGGGCTTTGACATTGAGTCAGGTTCCATGAAATGGGAAACCATAAGGCAGGGACGCCCTACCTGGTCCTCACCTGTCATTGCTTATTTTAACGGGGAACCACAGGTAGTTATCAACGGAAATCCTGAAGTTTCTGCGTATGATCCAATAACCGGGAAATCATTATGGGCAGTTGAATGTATGAGCGGAGATGTTGCACCTTCAGTTGCGGTAAACTCCACAATGGCTTATGCAGTAACTGATTATGCAAAACTTGTGGCTATTAACCCGGAACCCGCACCTGCTATAATATGGGAAGATAACTCCTATACACCTGATGTGTCAAGTCCTGTTGCCACGGATGATTTTCTTTTTGTGTCAACAGGAAACGGCGACGTAGTTTGCTATGATGCTGCAAAGGGCGACACACTGTGGACACGTTATTATATGGATCAGTTTTATGCTTCACCGGTTATCGCAGGTGATATGGTATATTTTCTCGATCGCAGCGGCTTAATGCATATTGTGAAGGCCGACGGGAAATATGAGCTTATTGCAGAATCACCGATTGGCGAACCTTGTGATTGTACTCCTTCATTCTCAGATAAATGCATCTATTTAAGAACAAAGAATAACCTTTATTGTATATCAAAAAATTGAAAAACAAAGAAAGTAATATATTGACTGAGAACTGCAGCGATTGCCATCCTCTTGATGTTGAGACTGTTAAAACAACAGTGGAGGAAGTGGTACACGAAACGGGAAGAGAAAAAGATAAGGTGATCATGATATTGCAGGAGGTGCAGAAGAGACTTAATTACCTTCCTTCTGAAGCTTTAAAGCAGATATGCGGGATCACGGATATTACTCCCGGCCAGATCTCGGGTGTTTCGACTTTCTATTCACAGTTCCGTCACCTTCCTGTTGGCAGGCACATAATTAAAATATGCGCGGGCACGGCATGTCATGTTAAAGGTTCTCAGCTTATCTCAGAGGCTTTCAGAAGAGTTCTTAAAATTGATGAGACCAGAAACCTTTCTTCTGATGAGCTCTTTTCGATTGAGGAAGTTGCATGCCTTGGCTGTTGTACCCTGGCTCCCGTGGTCCAAATCGATGGAAAGACCTACGGGCATGTAAAGACCACGCAGACAGAAGCAATAATTAATGACTTTCTCAGGTTCCACGACAAGGATCATTTTGTTAAAGACAGCGAAAAGGAAGAAGATTTTGATGCCGAAGTGAGAATCGGGCTGGGTTCATGCTGTGTTGCCGGAGGAAGCAAAGAAATATTATCGAGTCTTGTTGAGATAAAGGAAGGGTATGATCTGAATATTAAACTCAAGCCTGTTGGATGTGTCGGTGTTTGTAACCAGACCCCGCTGCTCGAAATAGTGACAAAGGGTAATAACAGTTCAAGATACACAAATGTACGAAAAGAACAGGTTGAGGAGATACTTCTTAAGCATGTGTCGCCCAGATCATTAAACAAAAGACTTAAATTTAAGATTAACGACCTGGCCGACACATTTATTTCAGATGAGAGGCTTTTCAGTCCGGTAAATATTTCAGGCGAACAAAGAGAAAAATACCTTAATAACTTCCTGAGTCACCAGGTCCATATTGCTACACTGAACAGCGGTATTCTTTCGCCTGACTCAATCGAAGAATATACTTTACTTGGTGGATTTGAAGCTTTCAGAAAATCTGTATTTCAGCTCGTGCCTGAAAAGATAATTGAACAGATAACCATAAGCAGGTTAAGGGGACGAGGAGGCGCCGGATTCATAACCGGTCAAAAATGGAGTATTTCCGCACAGGCTCCGGGAAATTATAAATATGTTGTTTGTAACGGAGATGAAGGAGATCCCGGCGCTTTTATGGACAGGATGCTGCTTGAGTCATTTCCATATAGAGTGATTGAAGGTATGCTTATCGCCGGGTATGCAACCGGGGCCAGTGAAGGTATTTTCTATATAAGAGCAGAGTATCCCCTGGCAGTATCGCGTGTCAGACATGCTTTGACAGAGTGTTATAAGAGTGGATTAATTGGTCAAAACATCCTTGGTTCATCATTTTCGTTCGAAACTCGCATTTTTGAGGGTGCAGGAGCATTTGTCTGCGGTGAGGAGACAGCTCTAATCGCTTCACTGGAAGGAAGGCGCGGAATGCCTCATTTCAGGCCTCCATATCCTGCAGTAAAAGGTTTCAGGGATAAGCCAACAGTTGTCAATAATGTTGAAACACTATCGCTGGTGCCATGGATAATAAATAACGGGCCGGAGGCATTTTCATCGATTGGAACAGAAAAAAGTAAGGGTACCAAGGTCTTTGCGCTTGCAGGAAAGATCTCCAGAGGAGGACTTATAGAAGTACCAATGGGCGCTACCATAAGGGATATTATAGATAATATTGGAGATGGTGTCTCCGAAGGACGGACCTTTAAAGCTGTTCTGATTGGCGGTCCTTCCGGTGGATGTATTCCTGCAAGTATGGCTGACACACCAATTGATTATGAGGAGCTTATGAAGATGGGCGCAATGATGGGTTCGGGAGGTCTTGTGGTCCTCGACGATACCGATTGCATGGTCGATATAGCAAAATATTTCCTTTCATTCACACACAGCCAGTCGTGCGGCAAATGTACGTTCTGCAGGATCGGCACAAAACAAATGCTGAATATAATTACAGGATTGAGTGAAGGAAAAGCGGCTCTATCTGAGATAGATGAACTTGAAGCCTTATGCAAAGATGTTATAAATGGCAGCCTGTGCGGTCTTGGCAAAACTGCTCCAAACCCGGTACTAACCGGACTCAAATATTTCAGGAAAGAATATGAGGCCCATGCCCATGGCATTTGTCCTGCAAAAAGATGCAGACAGCTGATCAGATATAATATTACTGATAAATGTAACGGCTGTACAAAATGCTTCCAGGAGTGTCCTGTAAATGCCATATCATTCAAGCCTTATGAGAAGCATGAAATAGACCAGGAACTGTGTACAAAGTGCGATAACTGCAGGGTTGTTTGTCCTGAAGATGCAGTTGAAATAGTTAATATACATGATGAGGATCAAAATTAACAATATCGTAGCAGAAGCCGAAAGTGGTCAGACTATCCTGGAAGTTGCCGGAAAGTATGGAATAGCTATTCCAACTCTCTGCCATAAAGATGGTACTGAACACTATTCTTCATGTATGGTATGTATGGTAAAAGACAATAAAACAAATGGTTATATACCATCATGTACAGCAATGGTGCAGGATGGTATGGATATTGATGCATCGGGGGACGAGGTTTTAATAATCCGAAAAAAAGCACTCGAATTATTGCTCTCTGAACACAGAGCTGAATGTGAGGCGCAATGCAGAGTTGTTTGTCCTGCAGGTTATAATATCCCCTTAATGAACAGGTTACTGGAATCAGGTAAGGCAAAAGAGGCGGTCAGCTTAACACTCTCTGAAACGGGACCTGATAAGCTGAGATGTTATGATTGCCCGGGTTATTGCGAAAATGCATGCAGAAGAAAAAAGATTGACCTGCCGGTATCTATTCGTAATATCAAAATTTTCCTGTATGAAAGTAATACCAGAGGTGATAATTCAAGAAAAGCTAAATATCAGCATAATATAACAAATAATAATACTTCGGTTGTGGATAATTATATCCTGAAAAAAAGGTTTTCGTCCCGGATCGGAAGGCTCGAAGATGACGAAATAAATGAGTGGCTGAAAGAGTGCAACGGGGAGATAAAACGGTATCGCGATATAGCAGATTTTGAATGTGCAGGACTTGAAGCAGCCAGCTGCATGCATTGCGATTGCAGGGCTGCAGATAATTGCAGGTTGAGGGACCTGGCAGAAGAGTATGGCGTTAAAGATCCAAAAGGAAAGCTGATCAATGCTCCGATACAGAAAAAGATCAACAGCAGAAGTGGCCTGATTTTTGAAAATGCTAAATGCATAAAATGCGGACTCTGTGTAAGGATATGTGAAGATGATGCAGCTTCCCCTGCCCTCTGCTTCATTTACAGGGGCTTTATCTCGATTATCTCGGAACCGCTTACCAGAGAATTCGATGATATTCTTCCTGATATAGCTCAGAAATGTATAGATATTTGTCCCACAGGGGCATTGGGCAGGATTAAGTGAATTATAAGGAGTTGATATTTAGACTTATGAGAGTGAACTATTTATATTTAAGCTACCCCCATCCCGGCCTTCCCCCACGGGGGGGACCGACCGACAAGAAAACAGCCCTTTGGCTGTTTTCAGGGAGGGGCCAGGTTGAGCGATGGCCTACGCGGCAAACTGGCTCCTTCGCTAAAATTGCCCACCGGGCAATTTTTAAACGCTCGGCCCTCCCCTTGGGGAGCCTGTCCCGCCTTGGCGGGAAAACGGGAAAGGGGGTTATAAAAAAAATAATCTTTTTGAGACAGATTTTGCTTCTACTATCATTTCTTCTTATACCTAGAGCAACCTATGCCCAGTCTCCTGATATGAGCTGGCCTCTTTTCCGCGGGAATAGCGACCTGGCGGGATGTATAAGCTTTGAGATCCCATCTTCTCCGGCTTTATTATGGAGCCTCACCACAGAAGAAAACACAAAATCTTCCCCTGTGGTAAGCAATAATATGATATTTTTCGGAACAGACAAGGGAACACTCTATGCTGCTGGTACTGACGGTAAAGTTAAATGGAAGCATACATCAGACGACCCTGTTGAAGCTCCTCCCCTTGTTTACGATAATAAGGTCATGGCAGGATCGTCGGAAGGAGTCTTTATGGCATATAATGAACTCAATGGTCAGAAGGTATGGTCATATCGTGCAGACAACCAGATTGTTGGCTCCGCAAATATCTGGCAGTCAGGAAATAAAGCAAGAATAATCTTCGGAAGCTATGATTATTACCTCCATTGTATCGACCCGTCAACCGGCAAATTATTATGGAAGCTTGAAACAGAAAACTATGTTAACGGCACCCCTGCTCTTACAGGAAATAAAATAGTTTTTGGCGGCTGTGACGGAATGATAAGAGTTGTCGATCCTCTTAGCGGAAAGGAACAAGATACTGCCGACATCGGAGTTTACATTGCCGCCTCTCCTGCCCTTTATAACGGAAAAGCATATTTCGGCGATTATGATGGCAACTTTTATTGCCTTGACCTCCAGACAAAGAAAATAACATGGAAAGTCCCTGCCGGTGAAAAGTCGGGTGCAATCCTTGGGATACCTGCTGCCGGTTATAATTATGTGGTAATTGGTAACGAAGATAAATATTTGTATTGCTATGATGCCGCTAATGGTAAGCTGATCTGGAAGTACAGGACAAACGGGCGCATAACCGGATCTGCCGTTATTACTCCCTCAAAAGTAGTTTTTGGCAGCACCGATGGCTATATTTATCTGCTGAATCTGACAGACGGGAAAAAACTATGGAGTTTTAATACCGGGGCTTCGGTAAGCAGTTCAGCTGCTGTTACCCGGGACAGGTTTTATTTCCTGACAGAAGATGGAAGACTCCTTGCTTTTGGAAACAAGAATTAATGAAATAGAATTATACCTCTGCGGTCCTCTGTGATGTCTCTCTGTGGTACTGTGTAATTTTTATTTGTTACACAGAGGTGCACAGAGGATACACAGAGCTTCACAGAGAAAGAAATACATGAAAGTAGTATATTTAATAACAGGTTCAGGAGGTTCATTTTATTGCGGTAACTGTTACCGCGATATGTTATATCTTAAAGCTATCCGTAAAATGGAAGGAAACACGGCAACCGCTATTCCCCTTTACCTGCCGCCCGATATTACAACAAAGGAAGAAGGACTCGACACCCATGTGTTCTTTGGCGCTATTTCTATGTTTCTGCGCGAAAAAGTACGTTTTCTCAGGAACATGCCAGTTTTCCTTGAAAAGTTTTTTGATGCAGCTCCTTTTCTGAAACTTGCTTCCCACCAGGCAGGAACCACCAGGACTGAAGGTCTCGAGGATCTTACACTGAATATGATAAGCGGAGACAACGCTTTCCGGAAGGATGAGGTCGACAGGCTGGTCAGGTACCTCGTTAAGAGCGATAAGCCTGATATTATTCATCTTTCGAACGCACTTATAATCGGTCTTGCCCGCCAGCTGAAGAAAAGACTTAATGTAAAGATCGTGTGCTCCCTGCTTAATGAAGATGACTGGATTGAAGATATGGTTGAGCCCTATAAGGGAAAAGCGTGGAACATGATCTCCCGTGAAGCGGTGAATGTTGATGCTTTTATCACGCCCAGCACCTATTACAGGGACTTATTTATTAAAAAAACAGGTGTCCCCGGTTCAAATATATCTGTTGTACCACTTGGTTTTGAACCTGAAACTGATGAAATCCCAAAGCAGGGGCCTCATCCTCCCGCAATCGGCTATTTTAACAGGGTTAGTTATCATAACGGCTTTGATAAGCTGGCTGATGCTTTTATTGACCTCAAAAATAAAAACATGTTACCCGGGCTCACCTTAAATGTCTGTGGTGGATATACCGGCGATGATAAGCCTTTTATTGCTCAACAGATTGAGAAGATAAGGGAACATGGATATCAGAAAAGCATAAAGATCTATCCGGAGTTTCATGGAAATAAAAAGCTTGAATTTTTCAGGAATGTTGATGTTATTAGTGTTCCTGTAAGAAAATATGACGGTTATGGCTTGTATATTCTTGAGGCGAACAGCTCCGGTGTGCCTGTTGTGCAACCTGCAACAGGCGGTTTCCCTGAAATAATAAAAATAACAGGCGGCGGTGTCACCTATTTGCCCGACAGTGTTGAAAAGCTCTCTGACGAGTTATACAGAATGCTGACAGATAATAATTTAAGATCAGAGCTTGGCAGAAAAGGATGTGCAGGCGTAAGGAGTGAATTATCTCTTGAAAAAATGTCGCTCGGCTTATCGAATGTTTATATGAAGATTAATTTTTAAATTGAAAAAAACGGTTGTATGCTGATAAAACTTGAAAAAATCTCAAAATCTTTTATCCAGAGAGGCCTGGTGCTGGATAACCTTAGCCTTGAAGTTGAAGGAGGTGAATCCATTGCAATAACAGGACCTTCCGGTTCAGGAAAAACAACTTTGATGAATCTAATTGGCTCTATGGACAGGCCCGATTCCGGGGATATTTTGTTTGAAGAGAGATCTATTCTCAACCTGAGTCAGGATGAATCGGCCATGTACAGGAACAAAAATATCGGATTTGTCTTCCAGGATCACCTGCTGCTTCCCCACCTGACAATCATGGAGAACATTCTCCTTCCGCTGTTTGCTTTCAGATTAGCGCATTCCGAATATCTTGTAAAACAGGAGTTTGTGAAATTATTAACAATTAGAACAGGCATTTCAGAAATAACCGGGAAATACCCCTTCCAGATTTCCGGTGGTGAAGCTCAGAGAGCAACACTTGTCAGAGCTCTGATAAATAAACCTTCTCTGCTTTTAGCTGATGAACCAACAGGATCGCTTGATGCAAAAAATGCTGATCTTCTCGGTGATCTGCTTGTTGAAATGAATAATGAATTCAACATTACACTTATAACTGTTACACACTCACCTGCTCTAGCTTCAAAAATGAATAATCATTTCAGGCTCGAAGAGGGCAGGCTGGTAAGCTGAGTGAAAATTCTTAGTCAATGAATTCTTTTCTTATAAAAAACATCGGAAAGTCTGTTCTGTTTTACAGGAAAGAGGCTTTAAACCAGGTAATTGTTGTTGCACTTCTTTCTGCAATTATCACAGCATGCCTTTTTACCGGGTCATCTGTCAGGAGCAGTCTCAAAACAAGTGCTTTACAAAGACTTGGCAATGTTGATATTGTAATAAGTTCAGGAAGCCGGTATTTTGATGCTTCGCTCCGGGGAAAAATATCAGACAGGACAGGTGACAGATGTGTATCATTTCTTGCGGCGGATGGTTATTGTCAGAACCTGGCTACGGGTGTTACTGCTTTAAACATAAAGATCTCAGGAGTTACTAATGATTTCTTCAGACTCCAGGGGAATGATTCTGTCATTTTGAAGCCAGGGACAGTGGCAATTAATGAAAACCTGGCTCGTCATCTTGGGATCAAAAAGGGAGATGATATAATAATACGATTCAAAAATATTGATCCTGTCCCGGCAAGTGCGCCATTTTCGCCATCAGAAAGAAATAATGGTTCAAGAGTGATGAAAGTAGAAAGCATCCTTTCTCCAGGCCAGGGTGGAAATTTTTCTCTCGCTGTCAGCCAGATTATCCCGATGAATCTGTTCATTAATATTTCTGACCTTGAAAGCAGCTCAGGTAAAACATACAGGGCCAACAGGATGCTTATACAGAACAGGAACAAGGAAACTGAAAGTTCTTTCAACAGGCTTTTATCGGAAGTAATATCTCCATCAGATATAGGGCTTACTTTAAGAAAATCTGCAAAAACGGGTGAGACTGAACTTATATCTGACAGGATCTTTCTTGACAGTACCACTGTCACAACTGTCTTAACCCGGATCCCTTCTGCATATCCCCTTATAACATATCTTGCCAACAGCTTAAGCACCAGGGGAAAATCAACCCCCTACTCTTTTGTTACTGCTCTACCTGCGCAGGTGCTTCCGGGGATCCGCGATGATGACATTATTATTAACAGGTGGCTTGCTGATGATCTTGGAGCAATCAGGGGAGATTCTCTGTATATGACATGGTACAGACCTGCTCCGGGACACCACCTTGATGAAGAAATGAGGTATTTTATAATAAAAGACATTGTCGCTAACGACACAAAATATGAAGATCCGTCGTATATGCCGGATTTTCCGGGAATTTCCGGGAGTACTTCCTGCTCCTCATGGGATGCAGGAGTTCCGGTTTCACTCGACAGGATCAGGAAGAAAGATGAAGATTACTGGAATAAATATAAAGGCACTCCCAAAGCTTTTATCAGTTATGCAACAGGAAAGAGACTCTGGGGAAATAATTTCGGGACTGCATCTGCCCTAAGATTTCCGGAAGCTCTTCAACCTGAAAAAATCTCAGAATTGCTTACAGGTTCTTTTGATCCTGCCAGGGCAGGATTTACAATTACAGACATGAGGCAAAAGGCTGAAAAATCCGCCACCGATGGAATTGATTTCAGTTCACTTTTCCTTAGCCTGGGAATCTTTATAATAGTCTCCTGCATGATTCTGTTATCATTAACTGTATCAATGTTCTTTGAAACAAGAAAAGAAAGGGTTAAAACTTTATATGCTATAGGTTTCAGGAACAGATCGATAAGAAGATTGCTATTTCTTGAAACTGTTTTATTATCCGTTTCGGGCGCTTTACCCGGGGTTTTTGCAGGTTATCTGGTTAATACATTAATTATTAAAGCATTAAATACAGTCTGGGCAGGGGCTGTTCAGACAAATACTCTTGTCCCTGTATTCAGTCTCACGCCTGTTCTTGCAGGTTTTATTACTACCCTTATTATTACATCGATACTTTTTACATTCAGGATAAGGAAATTCCTCAGGAAGCTTGGCGAGAGTGAAACAGGTGAACTTAAACTGCACTCAGGCAAGATAAACCTGGTCTTCCTGGTCATATCAGGTATTATATCCACGGTAACTATAGCTACATCAATGCTGATGCAAGACAGCCCGATAATGCTTTCATTTTCAGGAGGATCGTTATTGTTTGTAACATTTATACTCTTGTTGAGGCAGTACTACCTTGCCCCGGGAAGAGTATCAGAGCCTGGTGAGTCGGTGAGGTTCTTCAGTTCCAGAAAGTATTATTCATTTAACCCGTCTCATGCCCTTATGCCGGTAATATTCATTGCAGCCGGAATTTTTGCTGTAATAATTACGGGCGCCAACAGGCAGGTGATAAGCAAAAAAATGCTTCTGCCGTCGGGAGGAACCGGTGGATACCTTTTATGGGCAGAAGTAGCTGTACCTGTGAAGGCAGATCTCAACACATCTGCAGGAAGAAGCGAATTCGGACTCGATGAAGAGAAGCTGAAGGATCTGCAGTTTATACAATTCAAAAGGTTACAGGGTGATGATGCAAGCTGCCTGAACCTGAACCATGTATCCACTCCCCCGCTGCTCGGGGTAAATCCTTCTCCATTTATAAAAAACGGTTCATTTTCTTTTGCCTCAAAAATAAAAGAGCACCCGGCTACGAATGAATGGGAGTTTCTCAACGACAATCCTGCCGGTAATACAATTTTTGGAATGGCTGATCAGACAGTCCTGGAGTGGGGTTTAAAGATAAAAACCGGTGATACCCTGAAATACAGGGCCGAAAACGGTCAGCCTTTAAATATTGTCATATGTGCCGGATTAAAATCATCCGTTTTCCAGGGTTATCTGTTAATCGGTGAAAATAATTTCAATAAATATTTCCCTTCAGTTCCCGGGAGCTCAATTTATCTTATAAATGGAAAGCCTGAATTATCAGATTATTACAGAGAAACAATCAGCGAACGATTTTCCGGTTATGGAATGAGTGTAGAACCTGCATCACAGAAGCTGGCATCATTTTTCAGGGTTACCAACACCTACCTGGATGTTTTTACCGTATTTGGTGCCCTGGGAATGGTTCTGGGCGTGGCGGGTCTTGGTATAATACTTCTAAGGAACTTTAACCGAAGGAAAAAGGAATTTGCTTTGATGATAGCTACCGGATATTCTCTTAACAGGATAAGAAATAACATTTTAAGAGACGAAATAATTATCTTGTTCTGGGGAATTATTACAGGTGTGGCTTCAGCATTTACTTCAACATGGCCGTCATTAAAAAGCGGTACAGATATGTCCTGGAGCATCATTATAATTATGATCCTGGCAATTCTGATAACAGGATTATCTGCTATTATGCTCTCTTTAAGAAGTGTGGGAAAGAGATCACTGGTCTCCCAACTGAGACAGGAGTAGTTTCACTTTTTACCGGCTGCAATAAGATAATGCTGTGTTCTGAAGAAAATAATTCCATCAGTGATTGCGGGTGCCGTCATGCAAATATCATTTAACGGAATCTCTGCAAGCTGCTCAAATGTGTCCCCGTCCCTAATTACATAAATTGTTCCTTCTTCGTCGACAATATATATTCTGCCGTCTGAAGCCACTGGAGAAGCGATAAAGCTTTTTGTTTTACCAAGCTTGGCATTATATATCTCTTTACCTGTTAAAGGATCCAGGCAATTAACAACACCGTTCCAGTTAACATTATATAGTCTGTTGTGATAAAGTAGCAAAGTATGCATATATGAACCGCCTCTCTGTAAGCTCCATTGGACGTAATCATTTGAAGTTTCGCCGGAATTGAGAGTTATATCGCCCATAGCACTCTTCTTTACTGCTATTATCGGTGATGTACTTCCGTGAGCGCTGTTGAAATATACCAGGTCAGATCCTGTAATCGGTGATGGAATTGGAATATCGCCGCCTCCCGACATCCTCCAGACCTCTTTACCGGTGGTAAAATCATATCCTCCAAGATGCTTAAACCCGTTTACCACAATAACAGTTTTATCGCCATTTTTATAGATATTAGGAGTACACCAGCCGGGGTAATCATCTCTCTCCGTTTTCCATATTTCTTTGCCTGTAGCAGCCTCGAAGGCACCGACAAAAGAGTTTTCAAGAACATCACATTGTATAATGACAGCACCATTGTATATTACAGGGGAACTGGCAAATTCCCATTCTGCACCCGGCATTATAAAGAACACGGACTTCAGAACACCAAAATTCTTTTTCCAGAGAAGATTACCGTTCATATCGTAACAATAAAGTCCTTCTGAACCAAAGAAAGCGACAACATGTTTTCCGTCGGTTGCCACAGAAGTATTTGCATGTGTTGATTTCGGATGACGTTTCATGGCAGGTATCCCCTTGCACGAGGTTCTCTCCCAGATTAGATTACCTGTATTCTTATTGTAGCATAAAACCTTCCACTCGTGAACCGATGAATCTTTTACAGGCGTTACATTGCCGTAGATCCCAGGTTTATAACCTGCTTTGTCTGAATTACTTACAGCCGTTGTAATGAATAACTTGTCACCCCAGATAACAGGACTGGAGAGACCCAACCCGGGTATTTCATCTCTCCACAGGATATTTATCATTTTCTTTGGATCAAAATTATCCGGCAGGTTTGCATTATCCATAACACCTGATAACATATAACCACGGTAAGAAGGCCACTGACGTACAGGATCAACCTGGGCTGAAGCAGGAATTAACATATAAACTGAGAATAATATTACCAGAAAAGAAAAAGATTTTTTCATAGTTCTTAAAATTTGATTTTTAAACACTGACCTTGTAAAAGAGTATTTAAAAATATTTAAAAATTATCAGTATTAAATGGATAATATGTGAAATTAGAAGGGAATTCTTCGCTTCACTTCGTTACACTCAGAATGACAGATACTTGTGTTTTTAAGGAAGGGGTGGTTGGAGGCACAGCCTCCAACCACCCCTTCTTTCCCGTCAACTCTCTAAACGCTTGTCTTTCTGAGCGAAGCGAAGAATCTCCTTCTTTTAATCGGACAGTAATGTTAAAATATATTAATGTCATGTTCTGTGGAAGCGGATAAACATGTTGTTGATATTTTTTTATGATATTTCTGACCATTTAAACAAAAAGGTCAGAATGGTTGTTATATTTGCAGCTTTTTAAACTTAGCTTGTGAGACATACCACAATTTTGAGGGAAGGCAAGGCAGCGTTGATAATCAAAGCTGCTCAAAAGCGATTTGGAATTTTTGGAGTTGAGAAGACTTCAATGAGGGAAGTCGCTGAAGATCTTCATATGTCAAAGGGTTCGCTCTATTATTACTTTTCGGATAAGGAAAACCTGTACAAAGCAGTTATTGAGAAAGAGGAATCAGAGTTTATCTCTGTACTTGAAGAAGAAATCACCGATATTCAGGATCCTCCAGAGTTTCTTAGAAAATATGCACTGAAGCGTCTCTCTTATTTTCAAAAATTATTGAATTTAAGCAGGATACGGGCAGAATCGTTTCATGAGCTTAAGCCTCTTATCTCCGGAACCATTACCAAATTCCGTGAAAAAGAAAAAAAGATAGTGGTTCAGATACTGGAGAATGGCAAAAAAAGAGGACAATTCAACATTGAAGATGCACATGAGACAGCAGAACTCTTTCTTGATCTTCTGCGCGGACTCCGCAGTGCATTTTTAAGCAATAAAACGCTGATGACGATAGACGATGAAGAGTACGATATTCTATCAAAAAAAGTTAATGCACTTACATCTGTATTCATCAAAGGTCTCATGTATAAGAAATAATAAGATATTACGGAATTAAAAGAAAATTTAGAAACTGATAAAAGAATTATAAAACTAAAAATAATCATGGCACAGGATTCAAAGAAAAACAAGGCAAGGGTTTATATCCCTTTAGCTATAGTGATTTTAATAGTATTGACAGGAGCATGGTACTGGTACAGAGATTATGCACGATACATTACTACAGATGACGCTCACGTAGATGCTGATAACATAACCGTCAGTTCAAAAATACTTGGCAGGGTAATTTCCATTTATGCTGATGAAGGAGATTCAGTGCATAAAGGAATGCTTCTCGCTGAACTGGACAGTTCGGATCTTGTTGCCCAAAAAAATCAGACACAGGCTGTCAGAGTTCAGGCATTAGCCAATCTGAACCAGGCAGAGATTAAATACAATTCTGATCAGAAAAGCCTTAAAGTCCTTGATATAAACCTCGAAAAAGCTGATGATGATATGAAGAGAGCTAAAAGCCAGTCAGATGGCGGGGTTATAACATCGGAACAGCTGGATCATATTACGAAAGGATATGAAACCGCGATGGCTCAGCTGGAAGCAGCAAAAGCACAGTTGCTGGTTTCCAGGTCGCTTATTTCAAGTGCTTCTGCTGCTGTGGAAACAGCTACTTCGCAGGTGAAAGTGATAGAAACCCAGCTTAAGAATACCAGGCTTTTTTCCCCTGCCGACGGCGTTATTTCAAAGAGATGGCTGTTGCCGGGAGATGTGGTTCAGCCAAGTCAGTCAATTTTCACTGTGACACTGAATAAAAACCTGTGGGTGGTTGCTTACCTTGAAGAGACAAAAATTTCTGATGTTCATGTTGGTCAGAATGTCAGATTTACTATTGATGCTTTCCCGAAGATCCGATTCCACGGCAAAGTATTCCTGGTAGGTTCAAGTACAGCTTCTGTTTTTTCACTGATACCTGCAAATAATGCCTCCGGTAATTTCACAAAAGTTACACAGCGTATTCCTGTGAGGATCTCAATAGATAGTACAGATAACAACAAGGAAGTTTCTTCATTCAATATCTTATCAGGAATGTCTGTGGTTGTTAAGATCATCAAAAAGTAAAATGAACAAGAGGAGAACTCCATCTCATAGAATACGTAGTCTGATCAGGGATAGCAATCCGGCATTTCATCCCAGTCACAAATCATACAAATGGTTTCTGCTTGCAAATGTTATGCTTGGAACCTTCATGGCGGTTCTTGATGCCACTATCGTGAATGTAGGTTTACCAAAAATAATGGCATCATTTGGAGTTGGTCTTAATAAGATAGAATGGGTTATTACGGCATATATGCTGGCGATGGCCGTAGCGCTACCCACATCAGGATGGCTTGCCGACAAGTTCGGTTATAAAAGGTTATATTTCATAGGCTTATTCCTCTTCACCACGGGGTCGGCATTATGCGGACGGGCCACGGATGAGAACATGCTAATTATGTCAAGGGTGTTACAGGGATTTGGAGCAGGAACCATTCAGCCACTCGGTATGGCTATCATTACACGTGAATTTCCCCCCAACCAGAGAGGCATTGCTCTGGGATTCTGGGGTATTTCGGCTGCTGCATCTGTTTCATTCGGTCCAATAATTGGCGGTTTCCTGATCGACCGTTTCAGCTGGCCGCTGATTTTTGATGTAAACATACCTATCGGAATACTGGCCATGTTATTCACAATAATAATTCAGAGCGAGTATATCAACAGGAAAACCAGGAAGTTCGATATTGTAGGATTCATTTCGGTAACCATATTTCTCCCTCTTTCACTTTATACATTATCGGAGGGGAATGCGGTAACCAACTCTGCCGGATGGCATGCACCATATATACTTGCGTACGCAGCGATATCGCTAATTGCACTGGCGGTATTTATAACCACCGAATTAACAGTAAAAGAGCCGCTTCTGGATCTCAGACTTTTGTTGAATCATAATTTCGGCATTTCAAATATTATTATGGTTATTTTCAGTCTTGGGATGTTTGGCAGTACTTTTCTGTTGCCTGTATATCTTCAGAATTCGATGGGTTACACTGCTCTCCAGGCTGGTTCAGTTTTTCTTCCAGTCGGTATAATTCAGGGAATTACCGCTCCTATCTCGGGAAGAATTTCAGACAAAATAAGTCCCAAACTTCCTCTCTTTGCAGGAGTTATTCTATTTGCTTTCAGCTTCTATCTAAACGCGCACCTCTCATGGTTAACTGAACTCAGATACATCATGTTCTCTTTATATCTGAGGGGATTGGCTATGGGGCTTATGTTTACTGCTTTAAGCACAATATCGCTGCTGGAAATACCGCGGGATAAGATGGCCCAGGCCTCGGCAATAACAAATTCAATAAGACAGCTTGGAGGTAGTCTGGGTGTGGCAATACTCGCCACATTACTGACGTCAAGAGTTGGTTATTACGGACAGCTTTATGGCCAGGCGATTGAACCGGGGTCAGAAGTATATCAGCAAACCATGAACAAAATGAGATATCATTTTCAGCATGAGGCCGGAGCCTCATCGTCAAATGTCGCTGCACAAAGCCGGATGATGCTTCTTACAAATGTTAACAGGCAGGCTTATATACAGGGAATAAATGATGATTTTCTCCTTGCGGGCTTTATAACTTTAATAGGCGGAATCCCCGTCTTCTTCCTCAGAACAAAAAAGTCAAAAAATGAAAAAAAATCTATTCATGCATAATATTATTAAAAGTGAAGTAATCATTCTTCTGGCATTAGTTATAACTGGTTTCAGCACCCAGGCTAAAAGCCAGGGAGTCTCCGTTGCATCGCAATCATCATCTGCTGATTCACTCTCTCTGGAGACAATTATCGGAACCATACTAAAACAGCATCCGACTGTAAAAAGTGCCGAGGAGGCTCTTAAGAATGCTGATGCAAAGATCGACCTGGCAAAAACCGGATATTATCCTACTGTGGATATGTCGGCCAGTTATTCAAATATGGGACCGGTGGTTACTCTCGACATACCGGAGATGGGGACCTTTCAGCTTTATCCTAATAATAACTATTCTGCCGCCATAAATTATCATCAGGTTCTTTACGATTTTGGCAGGACCCGGCAGAATATGGAAATTGAAACAGAAAGTAAAGTAATGAGTGAGCAGGCACTTGAGCAGACCAAACAAAAGATGTCTCTTGCTGCTGTCAATAATTTCTATACACTTGCTTTTTTACAAGAGGCTGCCGGAATAAAGGATGAGGAGCTGGCAACGCTCCAGTCGCATCTGAAATATATTGAAACAATGAAGATTACAGGTTCGGCGACTGATTACCAGGTTCTCTCCACCCAGGTAAAGATATCTTCTGTGGAAAGCCAGAAGGCAGATATTCAGGCTGCTCTTACAATACAGCAATCGTATCTTAATAGTCTGCTGGGAGCAGATGCGGGCAATATCCCGGTTGTCAGGAAGGAACTAAATGTTCATGCACCTTTAACTGACAGAGACTCCTTGTTCAGCTATGCTTTTAAAAACCGTGATGAAATGCTTCTGGTTCAATCTAAAGCAATGATGTCAGGAATGAGATATGAATTTATTAAAACACTTAATAAGCCAATTGTAAGCCTTATAGCCTCAGGAGGGGCTAAAAACGGGTATGTTCCAAACCTTGATCAGATAAGACCTAATTATGTAGTAGGTATTGGATTATCAGTTCCGATTTTTGATGGTATGAAAACGAAATATAATCTTCAGCAAGCGCAGTCAGCTATCAATTCGATTGCATTCGAAACAGAAAACGCAAAAAGATACATCACATCGGAAGTTAAAGAAGCAGAGGCCTACATGAACTCGGCAAAACAAAAAGTCTTTCAGTTTGAGCTTCAGACAGAACAGGCATTAAAAGCCTATTCGCTCGCCGAAACGAGCTTTAAGTCGGGTACGATAACAAACCTTGAGCTTCTTGATTCGGATACTGCTGTTTCAGAGAGCAAGCTGATGCTCCTGAAAGCCAGAATTGATTATGCCGCAAGTATATACAAGCTTAAGGCAGCACTTGGAGAGAGACTTTACTGATAAGAAAGTTTAGTTAAAATAAATCAGATTATATCGTTTTATTTAGCATCTGGTCAATCCCAGGTTAGGGACCGGTTTGACATCCGCCTTCAATGTATTCATAATTACCAGAGTAGCTCCCAGGGCAGTTGCATTAAATATTTCGGAGGTATAAACGCTCCTCGATGAATAAGCATCTGAAATGAACTTCAGGAAGAGCGGATTCTTTGAAAATCCTCCTGTTATATATATATTTTCAATCTGATCGTCTTCCGGTATCACAAGATCAATAGCTTCGACAGTGAGTTCCGAGAGTTCAATCATTAACTGGTGATACCCTTCCTCGAAAGATTTAAAATCATAAAAGTCATACTTTTCTTTGATCTGCCTTGAATATGGAAGATTCTCAAAGTAGAACCTGTTATTTTTCCATTTCTTTCTGCAAATATCAAGCAGCTTACTGTCAGGTTTCACATTTATAAAGTAGTCATTCGGTTTTTCAAAATGAGCACTGAGCATTTCTGCAGCACCCTCATGCAGAGGGCCCAGGAATAGCCTGGATGACTTGACAGGTTGCTTTGTAATGCTCATATAGCAAAGGCAATCACGATCAAGCTGGTCAGCTGTCAGCTTCTCACTGTTAAAGGGGTTCATATTTATGCACCATGCGCCTGTGGAAATTAGAAGAAATTTATCCGTACTGCCAGTAAAATAAGGGGCAAGTGACGATGAACTGTCATGAAGCCCGATGCCAACCTGTATCTTTTTCCCTTCAATTTCCACTTCATGAAGCGTATTTACATCAACAGGCGGTGGAAGATTAAGCCCTTCGTCTGTAGTCCAGCTATGATACGTCATATTGTCAAAATCCCACATTGCAGTATGACATCCTATTGAAGTATGCTCGGAACAGATCTTTCCGGTAAGAAGATAAGAAAGATATTGAGGAAAATGCAGTATATGCTTCACCTTTGAAAAGATTTCAGGTTTGGAATGTTTCAGCCAGAGCGCCTGTAATCCTGAGTTGAGCATACCAAGAGCCGGAGATGCTGTTCTTCTGCAGAATTCATCCTGACCCCCGTTTTTCTTATATATATTTTCAGGGATCCTGTCATCCATAGGCTTCAGGTAATTATATACCGGGGTGAGCCTTTTTCCGGAAGCATCAAGGTATACTATGGTAGCTCCGTATGTAGTAAAATTCACAGCAGCCAAATCGTATTTATCTGAATGGGTGAGTTTTACAATCGAATCCCTGATCCATTTCTCAATATGTTCGATATCGTCACATTCAAAGCCGTCATCATCCCTTATCACGTCAAATTTTTCTTCAATTTCGTAGACAGGCTTGAGATTGTAGTTGAAGAGGATGATCTTCTTGTTTGTTTTCCCGATATCAAAAACTGCTATAACCTTTTCTTTCATCTTTTCATTAAAACCTCTTTTTCGTATTTCATAATCTCTCCGATATAGTCCTCGCCAACAGGAACATTGCTCATGAGGCAATAATAATCCCAAATTGCACCATACGGTTTTGTTTTTAGCAATTCAAGAAATGCAAGTCTTTCGAAATTTCTGTCTTTGTTTTCAAATTCCACCAGCATTTTTACAGGTTCGAGCAATGCGTATAAAAAGGCCATTTGTGCAGCACGTGTACCAATGACGTAAGCTCCTATCCTGTTAAGACTTGCATCAAAGAAATCGAGGCCGATATTCACCCTTTTAAGTGCTCCGGCACGTACAATTTCCTGTGTAATAAGTAATAGCTCATCATTAAATGTAAGAACATGATCACTATCCCAGCGAACCCCTCTTGTAAGGTGTAAAAGAATCTCATCTACAAACTGAAGAATAGAAGAGATTTTATCGCCAACCTGTTCGGTCGGATGGTAATGACCATTATCGAGGGTTATCATAGTGTTATTTTTTATGGCATAACCCAGATAGAAATCGTAAGATCCCACTACCATTGATTCTGAGCCTATTCCGAATAACTTACTTTCAACCGAGTCCTTAAGATATTTTTTTGGGTATTTGACAGCAAATATCTCATCCAGAGATTTTTTTAACAGTTTACGCAGAATGTTTCTATCGACAGGTGTATCTTTAGAACCATCAGGAATCCATATGTTATGCACTGTTGGAGTTCCGAGCTGTTTCCCCATTTCCGCACTTATTGCGCGGCATCTTTTAGTGTGTTCAACCCAGAACTTCCGAATTTTTTCATTTTTACTTGATAAGGTAAAACCATCATCAGCATATGGATGAGAAAAGCAGGTACAGTTAAAGTCAAGACCTATCTCCCTCTTTCTTGCCCAGTCTATCCAGCCCTGAAAATGTTTCACTTCAATTCTGTCACGATCAACCAGTTTACCTCCGAACTCACCGTATATGGCATGAAGATTTAATCTTTGTTTTCCCGGAAGTAGCGACATCACCTTGTCCAGATCTGCACGCATCTGTTCTATTGTTTTTGATTTACCGGGAAAGTTACCTGTTGCCTGTATCCCACCTCCACCAAGCACAGCTCCGGCTTTTTCAAATCCTCCGACATCATCAGTCTGCCAGCAATGAAGACTGATTTTAATATTATTCAGGTCAGCTAAAGCTTTTTCAGTATCTACACCGAGTGCTGCATACTGCTCTTTTGCAAGCTGATATGCTTTTTCAATAACTGCTTTTCTCATCTTTCAGTAATTTAACGAGCTCTGGTCAGATTGCAGCATGCCTTTTTTTGTATTCTTCCTTCAAACCAGGATTAAGTCTCATTTTAAATCCAAATCTCTTTGTTATAACAGTAAATGTTAGCCAAGTTTTACAATAAATGTGGAGAGAATAAGAACAACAATTCCTATCATCAGAACGACTATGGTTTTCCTTTGCACTCCTTTCCATTCGTTAAGGAATATTCCCCAAATATTACTTATTGCGATATTAAGAGCCATCAGAATACTCCAGCCGAATACTGCCATACCTGCAGGAAGTTTACTTGATCCCATTCCGAAGAAATGGAACTGAAGAAACCATAAAAACCCTGCAAGGAAGGTAAAGAAGAGGTTATTCAGTAAAACAGATCCTGAGACAGATATATAATCTTTATAAGTCTTATTTTTAATATTAAGAAATCCGCAATATACCAGGTTTGTAAGAAATCCCCCAAGGAGTATAAATATAAGAGATGGATTTTTTTGAAAAAGAGGATTTGTCCCGTGGGCAAGTGCTGTGCTTTCGATTGGTTTTCCGGCTTCAAATCCGAAATTGAAGCAGGCGCTCATAATTCCTGCAAAGACTGTAATAAACAATCCTTTTTTAAGCGCAAATTCTTTAACAGCAGTTTTCTTTTCCTCTTCAGACATTTCACTGCTTTTTAGCGAACCTGCATACCCGATTATTGCAATACCCGCGACAGTTATGGCCACTCCAACTACAGTAAGAATACCAGCAGCGGATCCAAAAAGGTTTTCTCCTGCCACAATCGGTGGAATTAATGTACCAAAGGCAGCACATAATCCCAGAGCTATACTTTGTCCGAGTGCAATTCCAAGGTACCTGATGCTTAATCCAAATGTCAGCCCACCAAATCCCCATAAAACCCCAAAAAAGATTGCCATGAGCTCAGCCGATGACGGCGCTTCCTTAAGGACAGGGATCAGTTCACCATGAGGTACAAAAATAATGGCAAAGATCCAGGGAGCCACAAGCCAGGCTGCTACGCCCTGACTCAGCCAGTAAGATTCCCATGCCCACACTTTCACCTTTTTAAAAGGTACATAAAAACTTGCAGCACCAATACTGCCTAGCGCAATTAATAAAACACCGGTAATGGGATTCATCAGATAATTTATTTATTGATCTACAATTTAAAAACTTTCATGAAGGGAATCGCCATTATATAAGTTATTTTGTTCATACTTTTTTATAACCTTGAGTTTCATATTCAGAACCATTATAAATATGAAATCATTAACATTTACACTGTTTTTTTATTTGTTATTGTAAGTGTGTCGGCCCAGGACCTTGCAATAAAGGTGGCGGACATTATATTATCGTATTCTCTTCCTGACCTCTTTCCACGAGTCAGTAATAAGGAAGCTTTCGTCCATATAGCTGATCATTTTCAGGAATTTGACCAATGGCACGGAGAATGTTAATATTCCGGCAGGCACACATGGTCTGGCTGACACGTCGAACATTCCAATGACGGCCCTTGGACGGGCTTTATCTTTTTCAAGGTAAGCATAATGGACTATCGATCCGCATCCTGCGCCAAATGGTGTGAATGTACTGTTCGGTTCGCTCTGGTCGTAATTAGCAAGTGTAAAGAGGCCCGACAGGATATCCGGAGTAGCAAAGAAAATAATAACATCCGGGTTGTCACCAGCTTCAAGTTTATCCCATCTTTTAAATACAATATATTTTCCAGGGATATCAACTTTTACCTGGTTTTTCATCAATTCCTTTACCATTTCAGGAGTTCTAATGTACCTCTCCCCTTCCATTTTACCTTCAATTCCGCACGATAGAAAATACTCAAAATCCGGCCTCATTTCATGAGTGAAGCCCAGATATCGCTTCGCCCCTCCGCATTTAATAGCTTCGGTATCAAAAGCTACTGATTCACCTGACCTTACCTCTTTCAACTCACAAATAAGACATTTCCATCTACCTGAAGCAGAGCCAATTCTGCAATTTTCCGGCTCATCAGTATAATAAAAGGTTATTGGCAATTCAGAGTTATTAAAGTACTTCTTCCATTGCATAATAAAGTGATCCCTTACAATTGTTTCCATCTTAATAAGATTAAATTCAATTTTAAAATTACAAATTAAACAGTATGGACTCTCAGCAAGGTTGATAAATTATTCATTGATCTATTTTTTAATAATTCTGATAAGTAGATGTAATAAATATTAATTTTACCGTCTTTAAAATTTATTGAATTTAACCTGATCAACCCTTTTAATGAGTTTTGTAGCTAATCACCTGGGCGAATTTGCAGCCCTGCTGACTGCAATTTTCTGGACGGTAACTTCTTTGACTTTTGAGTCGGCCAGTAAAAAGATAGGATCAATACCGGTTAACATTTTACGACTGGTAATTGGATTTCTTTTTCTGAGTCTTTTCACTGTTTTTAAAAGAGGGACATTTCTGCCGGCGGGTGCAAGCTATTATAACTGGTTCTGGCTTATACTATCAGGCCTTGTCGGTTTCGTATTCGGTGACCTGTTTCTGTTCAAATCCTACACGGTGATAGGATCCAGATTTTCTATGTTGATCATGAATCTGGTTCCTCCGATCACTGCACTTTTCAGCTTTATCATAATTGGTGAACAGCTTACTCTTTTTTATTATTTAGGTATGGCACTAACCTTTACCGGGATCTGTCTGGCAATTTTCAGCCGAAAAGCAAAAGGAGTAAGAATTTCGCTGAAGCTTGCTCCACGGGGCATACTTTATGCGCTTGGAGGAGCCATCGGACAGGCCCTGGGACTTGTGTTCAGCAAACTTGGACTAAAAGATTACGATCCATTTGCTGCTACACAGATACGCATTCTTGCCGGGATATCGGGTTATGTAGTCCTTGTTACTGCTTTTTCGAGATGGAAGGGTGTATTACAGGCGTTAAAGAACAGAAAAGGCATGATCAATACATCCGTTGGCGCATTCTTTGGACCATTCCTGGGTGTCTCTTTTTCTCTTATTGCCGTAAAATATACTGCTGCAGGGATTGCTTCAACAATAATGGCACTTGTACCTATATTTATTATAGTACCTACAGTAATCATTTACCGTCAGAGAGTAACCCTTATGGAGATGATCGGCGCAGTGATAAGTGTTGTCGGTGTAGCTTTATTTTTTATGTAGCTTTCGAAATGACTTCTGAAGAATTAAGAAAAAGGATACCTGTAAGCCAGTTTAGTTTCACCGCATCTCGCAGCAGCGGACCCGGTGGACAAAATGTCAATAAGGTCAGCACCAAAGTTGAAGTAAGGTTCTGTATTACCCGATCACCATTTTTAAGCAATGATGAAAAAGAGAAGATCCTGATTGCACTATCCGGACGGATCAATTCCGAAGGAGAAGTAATTGTTATTTCGCAATCAGAAAGAACTCAACTTATGAACAGGAAAAGAGCCGAAGAGAAACTATTTCAGCTGCTGGCATCGACGCTTACGGAAAAACCTGTAAGGAAATCAACGAAACCTACCCTTGCATCAAAAGTTGTCAGGCTGGATAAAAAAAGGAAGCGTGGGAATATCAAAAAGCTGAGAAGTATCAGAGACAATTCCGACAATAATGCATGATAAACAATCAGAATCATCCTTAAAGGATCAAAAAACATCTGGTCGAAAAAAAAATATCAAAAAAATGACATTTTTCATAGGTTTAGGAGCAATAAATCATCACAACTTAATAATCTGTATATAAGGTTGTTATGTAGATACTTTGAATAAAGAAAGGGATGGGATGTTAATAAAATGTAATTTGTGTTAACATTTCCGGTAGTCGAATGATACAATGTATTAATAGAATATATACTTTTGCCCCGATTTATTATTTACTTAACATTTAAATTAAGACAAGAAACAACATTAAAAAGAACGATGAATTTATTCATCATCTGTTATGAACGCTAACAATAATGAGGTTACGGCACTCCATAGTGAGAGCCGCCTCGTGGGTTGCTCTTCAGATGAAGAGCCTGGCGCGAAAACCACGATTTTTTCGCAAAACGCTATCCCAAATCAGTTAGTTAGCAACCGAAGTTCGGAGTTTATCCACCGTTTCTTCCCCCTAACGACTATCGACTACTGGAATGATTGGAAATGGCAACTTCGTAATTCCATCACTGGCATTGAAGAGCTAAAGAAGATCATGAAACTTTCCGACAAGGAGATTATGGCCATCAATAATCTAAAAGGCCGTTTACCAATGCGTATCACCCCGTATTTTGCTTCGTTGATCTATGATACGGGTTATTCCCATCCTCTGCGGCGCAATGTAATTCCTGTTGTTGAAGAATTGATACAGCACAGAAATGAACAGTCTGACCCTCTGCATGAGAAATCATACTCACCGGTAAAAGGAATTGTGCACAGATATCCCGACAGGGTTCTGTTCACTGTCACACAGGTTTGTTCCAGTTATTGCAGGTATTGTACCCGCTCACACTCAGTGGGAAAACTTGACAAGCTTGGAAGAAATGATTTTGAAAAGGCATTTGAATATATTGAATCACATAAAGAGGTCAGAGATGTCCTTGTAAGTGGTGGAGATCCACTTACTCTTACCGATGAGATCCTTGAATATATACTTTCAAATATCAGGAAGATTGAACATGTTGAAATAATCCGCATAGGAACAAGAGTTCCCGTTGTTCTTCCTATGAGAATAACTGATAAGCTGGTCAATATGCTTAAAAAATATCAGCCTCTTTTCATAAGCTTGCATTTTTCGCATCCTTCTGAAGTTACTGAGGAGAGTGCAAAAGCATGCACAAGGCTTGCTGACGGAGGATTCCCGCTGGGAAGCCAGACTGTTCTTCTTAAAGGGATCAATGATAATGTTCCTGTTATGAAGGAGCTCTTTCATAAGTTGCTGAAGATGAGAGTCAGACCTTATTATTTATACCAGTGTGACCTGATTCCTGGTTCCGGTCATTTCAGGACAACGGTCA
>Ga0315542_1000279_pt1 | contig 30903 bp, 26 predicted proteins | sample SalMarSW160120MG_FD_202541 | JGI IMG/M metagenome (GOLD analysis project Ga0315542, IMG submission 202541) | Salt marsh sediment microbial communities from the Plum Island Ecosystem LTER, Massachusetts, United States - Salt Marsh Sediment SW1601-20 ...
TCATTTGTGCCATTGCAAAATATCCCCCCACATTCTCTTCTTCGATTACATCACCTTCTAAATCGAATATAACGGGTTTTATTCCCAGGAATGGTAAGCAGCAGGATCCCGGCTTTGTTGGAGTCGCCGTTGCGATTGGAGTCATAATAAAGCCGCCCGTTTCTGTTAGCCAAATCTTTCTAAATGAACGATTTTTTTGCCAATAAGTATCGACAATGGGCGCTTTACCTTTTCCTATTTTGTAAAAGTACCAAGTCCAGGCTTCGGGGTTTTTCCCGAATACGAATAAGTTTTTCGTATTTATCGGTTCCCCAACAGTGCCTAAGATTCGGATAGAGCTAAGATCATGCTTATTAACTGGCTCTTCACCATAACGCATTAACGCTCTAATTGCAGTTGGAGCTGTATAAATTCCCATTTCAGGACGAATCATACTGAAATATTGAGTTACCTTGTGTCTTTCGACTATATCCCAAAAGCGGTCTACTTTTACCCCACTTGGAAGAGATTTCCAATTGAAATTACTTGTGACTGGGTATGTAGGCACGCCTTCGTACATCAAGGTCGTAGCTCCATTCGCAAGAGGTCCATATACAATGTAGGAATGTCCGGTGATCCAGCCTATATTTCAGCTGGTATTGGTGAAGTACCAATTCCATCTGCTGTACAATACCAGACATCGCCATCCTTGTAGTTAAAGACGACTTTATGGGTGTAGGACGTGTATAAGATGTATCCCGCGGTGGTATGTTTGACCCCTTTTGGTTTTCCGGTGGTCCCGCTCGTATAGAGAATGAAGAGAGTATCTTCAGAGTCCATGTGCTCGGGTTCGCATTCCTCACTCATTCCCTCAATGAAATCATGGTACCAGATGTCTTTATCAGTATGCGGTACGTCATTTCCACTATGCTTGACCACGATCACGTGTTCAATAGTGGGCACGTCGTCGATGATTTGAACGACGTCAGCCATTTTCGGATAAAATTTCCCAGCACGTACCGTTTGATCGCTGGTGAACAGCAGTCGAGAGTCTGAATCTTCAATCCTGTCCTTGACGGCTTCTTTCGAGAATCCACCAAATACAATGGAGTGAATGACACCAATTCGGGCACACGCGAGCATGATAATGGCGAGTTCGGGAATCATTGGCAACCAGATGGTTACCCTATCACCTTTTTTCAAGCCCAGTTTTTTCATGCCGTTAGCAGCTTTAGAAACCTCTGCGAGTAGTTCCTTGTAAGTATATTTACGCACTTTACCAGGTTCATCAGCTTCCCAGATGAGAGCTGTATGGTCACCTTTTCCGTTTTTCACGTGTCGATCCAAGCAATTGTATGCTACGTTGAGTTTACCGCCAACAAACCATTTTCCTGGAAACAGGTCGGTTTTTTCCCAGACTTTTTCGTAGGGCGTGAACCAATCGAGTGATTTCGCTTGTTCTCCCCAGAATCCTTCCATGTCTTCGATGGATTCCTTGTAAAGCTTTTGATATTCCTTGAACGACATTCCAGTTGCGGCGTAATCTGGGTTGAGGTCTCGTGGGTCGAACTTCCTTGTTTCGGTTAGGATGCTTTCCATTTTTGAGTCTTTTTCTGACATATTTTCTCACATTTTTGTAATTACGTTAATTTTGATACATGTAGATATCGTGATTGAATAAATAGCTCAATCGTTTTAAAGCTTGCTTCCCAGTCGCATCCCATTTAAGTTTTACGTTTTCGGGATGGATGGAAGGCTTTAAGAGAAGAGTATTTGGTATAGCATTTAAAATTTTTATCTTTAATTTATTAAGGGATCGAGGTTAGGACTTGTAGGTACTCATCTTTTTAGATTGATGAGTTATAAAAATAAATTATTGAGAATGAGTAATCAAGAACTTCTTATCATTATCCTCTAAGCTATATCATCTGAGTTGTTCGTGAAAGTGTTGTTCTGATATGTTATGGACGAAAAAGATCCTTCGATGATGCCATAATAATTATTTGCGAATGAATTGTTATAAATAAAACCCGGATCTACATGATACAATCTAATCCCTATATAACAGGATTCAAAAATACAGTCCTCCAACAGGAAATTCGAACAATTCGAACTATCTAATCCACAATAAAGAATGTTATTGAACTGGCAATTAGTAACATTCACATGAGAACAGTTTATTAGATTTAGAGCGAAATTAGTCTTAGTGAAACTTAATCCATCTATTCGAATATTTGAACAATTATATAAGATGATTTGTTCATGAGGATCAGCATTATTAAACATGAGATCGTTTTGATTTTGGAAAAAGCTTAACTTTTCACCATTAAGCGAATTATTGGCGAGTCGCAAGCTTGAGAGGACCGTAGTACTACTGTAGGAAATCCACATACCACTGCCTATAAATACATTATTTTCTATGGTTGTACTTGTAGAATCATCGATATAAAGTGAAGAGTAATCTATACTATAATGGCGTTCCTTGATGCTCTTAAAATAGTTATTTTCGACGTATGTATTATTAGAATAGCGAATTTCGATATTGCGACTACTACATGACAATTTATTTTGCATAACAATACAATTATTTGAGGATCTAATTACTATACCTTTTTGTTTGTTTTTAACGGTGTTATTTGTTATTACACATCCGTTTGTAAGAGTAATTCGTATCCCTTCTTCAAAATCACTTCGAAATGCATATCCAAGAATGGTATTGTTGATGATGTGTGCAAAATTGTCACCAACCTGATAAATGCTAATTCCTGGCTCATTTGTATTAAAAATTATGTTATTTCGAACAATAAAGTACTTGCTTACTCCTGATATACTTATTCCGAATAAATCATCAGTAAAAAAAGTATAATTTTCAATGATATATGGATCTATTTCAGTTCCTGAACCTGGAAATCCGTAAGTTTCAAAATCTTCATTCGAATTAATGTTAATATCAAAATACGTGTAATATTTAGGGGAATCTTGAAACATATAATAAAGTAAAAATGAGACATATAGTATCCCAGTTGTAGTAATTATAAGGATCACAAATGAAATTACTTCGACATTTTGCAGAATTTTTGAATTTTTTCTTGAATTCATCATCTTAGACCTCTTAAAAGTAATTGTAAATAGGAAATAAAAAAGTCATTAAGATATAGAAGATCAATAAACCGCAAAAGTAAAAGAAACTAAAAAAAAGCTTATTTTCAATCTTTTTTCGTTTATACACTATACTCGCAACAATAAAAAATATAATTATAAGGGAGATCAAGACAGCTGGGAGAATTAAAAAGAAGATTGGATTTGCAACTAATTTATAGTTATAATTTAAAGTTGTAGATTCTAACTTAGGATCATTATTACTGAATACTAAATACCAGTCTCCATTTTGTGGAATATTATAATAACCTTCATCTTGAGTTGTTTTATTGTTAGATAAAATGATTGCACTAAAAGGAGTAAAATTTGCTGAGAATTTCATAAAATTAATTCTGTTAACAGCAAAGACTGTTATTTTTACATCATATTTACTTTGAAAGGACCAATGGAATGACTGCATAACATTTGCCGTACGAGAATAATAAACATATGTTCCATAATGAACGGTAGTTTCCCTACAAATAGAAATTTGTGATTGATTTGAATTATAATTTGAATTAAGATTGGCGATAAGATGGATTGAGATTGATGCTATGAGTAAGATGCTTATTAATTGATAGATTTTACATTTTCGGATGTTTGTCATTAATAATAGAATAGATATCCATGTATATAAATGTTGTAAGGAAATTTGTTTTCCAGAGTATTTGGTATAGCATTTAAAATTTGTATCTTTAAATTATTAAGGGATCGAGGTTAGAGCTTGTAAAATCTATCACTGTCGGAATAAAATGTAGTATCTTAGTAAGGTTTTCTCAGAGAATTGAAAGCTTAAAATATTGAATGAAATTAATCATCCTTAGAATAATATTCCACAGACTTAAACGGCTTTCCATGTCCCGGAAAAATCATTCGAGGGTTCATATTTTTAATTTTTTCGAGAGTTTCCTCGAATTCATCTTGATCATCGACTAGGGAGGTCGTGGTAGGCTCTGTTTGGTTCATGAAGACATCTCCGCAGAATAAATCATTATCTGGAGTAATGATTCCTATTGATCCTTTTGAATGTCCGGGCAAGCAAATGACTTTCCCATTGAACTGGAATTCGAGGAGTTGGTCTCCTTCTTCTAAGATGATATCTGGTTTGAATCGATCCTTTTTCTTTAATCCCATTCGGGTCACAAACATGATAAATTTTGCCAAACTTCGAATAATCACTCCTCTACTTGTTCTACTGGCAAAAAGATCCCCCCGTTCGACCATGCCTAGATCTCCCGAGTGCATTGCTATTTTTGCCTTGTACTTGTTTCGGAGATATGCCGCATTTCCAACGTGGTCAAAATCTCCATGCGTTAATATGATTAAATTGAGATTCCCGGGTTTTAATCCTTCCTCATCTAATCGTGATTCAAGGACTTTTCTTTGACTCATGAAACTGGTATCGATTAGCAGGTATCCCTTTTCAAGTTTTATGAGGTAGCAATTAACCTCTTTTAACGTGATGATAATAGGAGTGTATTGAGGTTTTAATTCATTCATTATATATCTTCTCCCTTTTTTCTTTAATTAATTAATTATTAAAAACCTATACTCACTTTCTTAAAAATATAATTCTAACATCAATGAAGCTAAGGAGTGAATTAAAGCTTTAAAAATATTTAATAAAAACAGTTTATGGCTTATAGAAATTTAGTAATAAAAAGAATAAGATTATAACATATTCGGGTTCCTAATTTATTTTTTCGATGATTTTAAGACATAGATCAAGAAAACGAAACATATTTGAAAACTAAAAAAAACATCGAGAATATACATGGATCTAATCACGCATTTAGTTGTTGGAGCTCTTATTTATATTTTTACGTTTCAGTATTTTGCTCCCGGTATTCTAATTTATGCTGTCTTTTTTGCGATTTTACCGGATTTAGATTTATTTCTTGCTCCCTTAAGACGAAAACTGAAATCAAAATACCTTGAGCATCGTTCTGGATCTCACTCCTATATTATGGGAATATTGATCTCTGCCATTATTGGAAGTATTTATTCCTTTCTCACCACACAATCTTTTTTTATAGTTTGGATTGTAGGGATTATTTTTTATGGTGTTCACATCTCACTTGACTTGTTAAATACTACAAGAATCCCTTGTTTTTACCCTATATCAAAAAAGGAGTATTCTTTTTATGTCGAGAAAGCAGGCAGTTCTTTTACCCTCCTTACCTCCATAATATTCATAATAAGCTACATATTAGCCATTAGGTTTTCTCAGAATGCTGCAGTTGCCATGTTCATATTAGATTTTTATGCATATTTTACCTTAGTTTATTATTCTTACCGAATTCTTGCAAAAATTTGGATATCATCCCATCTCAATGAAAACCAAAAGTATTTTCCTGGAGTTCTGCCTACTACTTATTACATATATGAGAGGGAAAATATAAATAATGTATTGTCATTAAGTTTGACAAAAAAGTCTCATGTAGTAAAGGAAAAAGTATTATATGAAAATTGTGTTTCACTGACGCCAATAGAAGAGATTCTACTCAACAAAAGTCTAGAAATTTGTAAGGAAGATTATTATCACGCGAAATGGACGGTTCTACCAATAGTTTCGCAAAATGGGGGTATTATTTCCATTCGATTGTTCTTCATAGAGCCATTATTCCGTTCAAGGGCCATGTATGTTCAGTTTGATTTTAATATCTATTCTGAAGAATTAATGGCAAGTAACCGAAGTTTTGGTCCCTTTAATTCAAAATAAATAAGTCTATACTAAATTAATATCATCTATCTCTAATAGCTTTGCAAGTTTTTCTTTCTTTCTCTCCATTAATGGTCCAGCAGCGGCTGTAGCTGGCCCGATAGATCCCATTCCAAGTTTTTCATGGATTTCCCAGTAAGCTTTTTGGTAAATGTTTACTTTATCAGCTTCGTGTTCTTGAAATTCTTTTAAAGCATTCTCTATTATCTCATCAGCGCCCTTTTCTAATTCTCTTAATCTTTGGTTTACATATTCTCCCGTTATATCTTTCCCTGTTGACGGATCTATTATTTTTTGAGTTAAATTCTCATGTTGAATTTTGGATTTGTTTTTTTCATCCATATTTATTAATTTATTAAATTATAATCTAAATTTTTTGCATGTGAGTATCTTTAAAATCACTGGGGTACTTTAAACCATATCCCATTGCCCTGTCTATGCTTATATGGTCTATACAAATAAGACTTAGTAGAATTAGAATATCCAAGCCAATTAAAATACCAATCAAGATTAAAAGAACTGACTATGCATAAACATGTCCAATATTATAATTGATACTCCCAATTCTTGAATTCTTAATGTATCCGACCATGAAAATGTCTGGTGAAAAGAGTAAAACTAAAAAAATTATCCAATTACCGCCAAGGAACAAGTAGATCAATAATGAGCCAAGGAAAATCACCACAGATTCCAGAACCAAAAAGATACGGGTTTTGCTCATACTATTAGATTTTTGAGGTTCAATTATATTATCTTTCATATCATTTTCAGCAGAATAAGGAATAAAACCTCGATCATTTTAAATTATTTATCTGATCATTTTTTCACCTTATAATTAGAAACTTGGATGAATTAAGTAGAAACATTAAAAATTTAGGATGCAAATATTATAAAATAGATAAAAAGTAATCACCTCGTTATTATGAATAACATGACATTATCTGATTTATCGGACCATGATTGGAGAAAAAAGTGGAAGAAAAAAGAAATAACAGCAAAGGAAGCTATTGGTAAAATTATCCCCGGAAACCGAGTCTTTATCGATACTGCTTGTTCTGAACCTCAAGCTCTTACTACAGAATTAATTCATGCTTCAGAACAATTAATTGATACAGAGATCATTCATTTTCTGACCATTTTTCCTGAAAAATATTTCAAGGATAAAGCAGAAGATTTATTTCGCCATAATGCGTTCTTTATTGGAAAAACTTTAAGAGAGGAGATAAATAAGGGACAGGCCGATTACACGCCAATACTAGCAAGCGAAATTCCTTCACTCTTTTTAAGCGGTCGGAAAAATATTGATGTTGCGCTCATTCAAGTGACTCCCCCAGATCGCTATGGATTTTGTTCCTTTGGTATAAATGTAGATATGGCGAAACCGATTTCTCAATCCGCATATTTGACAATTGCTGAGATAAATCCTCAAATGCCTCGAACCTTGGGAAATAGTTTTATTCACATGAAGGAGATCAATTATTTTGTTTATAATGATGCCCCCCTATTAGAATTCCATTTTAAAGAGAAAGACGATAACTTAGATAGAATAGGTCAGAACGTTGCCAATCTTGTTGAGAACAAGTCAACTATTCATATTGGAAATGGATATTTACCTAATGCATGTCTGAAATACTTGATGGATAAAAAGGATCTTGGCATGCACAGTCATTACATTACAGATAATATAATTCCGTTGATTGAAAATACCGTATTGACATGTCGCAAGAAGAATTTTCATCCTGAGAAGGTAATTACGAGCATGGTATTAGGGACCAAAAAACTCTATCATTTTGTAGACAATAATCCTTACATAGAGTTTTATCCCACGGATTATGTTTGCAATCCTAAATATATAGGCATGAATAAAAAAATGGTTTCGATAAATCAAGCATTGCAAATCGATCTGACTGGTCAAGTAAATACCTCATCAAAAGGATATGGCTTTTATTCAGGTATAGGAGACACGGTAGATTTCATGAGAGGCGCTGCCTTTTCAAAAGGAGGAAAACCTATAATAGTCTTACCTTCGACAAGAAAGAACGGATCAGTATCTACTATTGTTCCTCATTTAGATGAGGGTGCAGGAGTGATTTTATCTCGAGCTGATGTGCATTATGTAGTTACTGAATGGGGAGTCGCATATTTACACGGGAAAACAATAAGAGAGAGAGTTCTTGAATTAATTTGCATTGCTCATCCAGATTTTCGGCAATCTTTATTAGATGAAGCTAAGAGTTTGAATTACGTGTTTTCAGATCAAATGCTTCCTTGTGATGATGAAGGTAGGATCTGCTTGTATCCAAGTAAGTATGAAACGATTTTTCGAATCGCAGGGGTCGGGAGAGTGAGGATTAGACCCGTGAGAACTACTGATGAACCCCTTTTAAAAGATTTATATTATTCATTGAATGAGAGAGACAGATATCTCCGTTTTTTCGAAGTAAAGAAGGAGTTTACGCATTCAAAAACCCAAAATGAAGTAAATATCGATTATGATAACATTTTCTCTCTTGGGGCATATATCGGAGATATAAGCAAGGAAGAGATGATAGGGAACGCAACGTATTATTTGAATCCTACTAATAACATGGCAGAGTATAGCTTTTTGGTGAGGGAGGATTTTCGGGGAAAAGGATTAGGGTCTTTTTTATATCACCACCTCATTATCATCGCCAAAGAAAAAGGTGTCAAAGGATTCTATGGGAACATACACATCCAAAATAAGAATACTGTCCAGATCATCAGGAAAGGTGGTTATACAAAGATAACTCCTCCTGAAGCGGGTGAAAAGGAATTATTTTATGAAGTTTTTTTTGATAAGGAAAATTCCATTGATGATTAAACTTTCTCCTTGAAGTATATTAGATCTATGTCATAGAAATCAACGATTGATTCTCTATTAATTGGAAGTATAATTCCTTTATTAAAGAGGCCATATCTGAGACCTCTAATTTAATTAATCGAGTTTTTATGATTAGATAAATATGAATTAGACTTATTTCATTTAATAATGTATTTTCATATTGATCGTAATTTTTAACTTTCTTCTTTAATTATCTCACTAGTCCTATGAAATACATATATACAGATTACCACGTTCATACTAATTGGAGCTTAGATATCATCGAAAATGGTCCTAAGTTCGAGGATTACATTTCTATCGCAGAGAATAATCGAATTAACTTATGTTTCTTAGATCATTATGAACTCTACTATATTGAAAAAGACCGTTCGAATCCATTTGCTAATCAAAACATCTACAATTATTTAGAAAAAATCGATCAACTTAAAGAAACATATGATTTCATCTTATCCGGGTTAGAAGTCGATTATTACGTAGATAGAGAGGAACAACTCCAAGAACTCATGGATGATCTGGGAAATGAGATAGACTTCGTTGCGGGAACTGTCCATGAATGGATTCCAGGATATCCAATCACTTTACGTGAAAAACTGATAGATCTCATGAAAAAAGTTCCATTGAAACAAATTATTGACGAGTTTTTTGAAGTCACTAAAAAACTGATTCATTCAGGAATTTTTAAAAATATATGTCATATTGATACGATTTTTCGCTATATTAACGAGGATGATATCATTCCGCCAAAAGATGCAGATATTTCAGATGAGAGAGTTATTGAATTGGGACGGATTTGCAAGGAAAAAAAAATAGCCATCGAGTATAATTTATCTGGTTTTAAATTTCCGATTAATAGGCCTTTCCCTTCAAAAACCGTCGCAACTCAGTTAAAAGAAGAGGGTGTAAATTTCTTTATAGGATCTGATTCACATTCGATAGATTATTTTGAAGAAACCATCCCAAAGCTCAAGAAAGCACACGAATTCTTGAATCTTAATTACAAAACAAGATATTGATCCTCATGACGTCGAATCAGCTCTTATCGAGAATAGATCAATGGGATCGATCGGTAATTTTAAAAATAAATGGATGGGGAGGTAAAAATTTCACATTATTTTTAAGGGGTTTATCTTTTCTGGGAAGGGAAACCGTATGGATCAGTTTAATGATCTATTTCTTCTTTATTTGGTATGATCCGGTTTTATTTTCTCAGATTTCGGCTACTTTCTTGTTCGGAGTTATTACGATAGCACCAATTAAAATGATAATCAAAAGAAAACGTCCTTTTAAAAGTTTGAAAGAAATTAGAATTTTAGAACCTCGACCTACTTCAGGAAGCTTTCCATCTTGGCACTCGTACAATGTTTTTTCTCAAGGATTATTATTTTTAACTTTATTTCACTCACCTCTTTTAACCATTGTTTTTTTGATTATAGCATTTTCAGTCGCTTTTTCACGGATTCAATTAGGATCGCATTATCCGAGTGATGTAGTTTTTGGATGCATTATGGGAGTGATTGGTTATCTAATTTCAATCACTTTCTTCTCGAATTTTTTGCTGTTTATAATTGGATTCTTCGAAAGATTCATAATTATTAAAATTGAATATCAAGCATTTAGTCCATTACTAAACGATTTTTGGTACATAATCCTTGTTTTTATCGCGTATTTAATTGTTTTATATATTGCTTTTTATAAGAGAATTAAAAAATACATGTTAAAAATGAGATACAAGGAAATATAATAATTAAGGAAGATCTAATTTCTTTTTCTTGTCGAAAAGCTGTTTTAATTCATCTAAAACCTTTAAGCGAGAATTTCCTGGGTTAGATGCCTGACTTGGAGGTTGAAAAGATATAGGGACACCACTCTGAGCAATCTGAAATGCCCCACTCTCTATTGCGCGAAGGCGACTATCTATGTCGTTTAATTGCTTTGAGATGCTTTCGGACAACCTAATAACGGCATTCATTGTTTCTTCTAACGTTTTCCCTAATCCCTCGACCTTTTTAAGTGTAGGGTTCGTTAGAGAATCGGTAGATTTCATGACTTCTTTGATATACCTTGAAAACTGAGGTTCATTGGTGATCAAAGAATAAATTGACGTTAAATAAGCTTCATAATCAAATCCATATTCAGTTAGAAGTTGGTTGAGATTATCTTTAAGCAATTCAATATTTAACAATACTTCAGGTTCACCTTTTAAATCAGGGTCATATTTATGAATATAAACCATCACAAATGGCTCTTCTTCCAAAATTTTTAATATTTCTAAAATATCTTCAAAATATTCAAAAGATTCAGCAAATCGATCAGGGTCTTGTACATCTATAACATAAATTAATAAATCAGTCTTAAGGAAATATTTTTCTGGATTTTGGATGTATTTATTCCTATATTGGACTTGTCCTCCAAGATCCCAAAGAAATAAATCGATTTCTGAGTCTTCCACTTTAAGATGTTTGCGCTCGACTCCTTTTGTAGGCTTTAAAGCTTTCAGATCGTTAATTCCCAATCTACCACCGAATTGTGAGAGGATTGCTGATTTCCCAGCGTTATCTAATCCCACTACTACAACTTTTTGGGCATCAGGTTCAAAAGTTTCTTTCTCTTCCTTGAGCGCGTTAATTATCGAACTTATTGTAATGACTTTTTTTAAATTTGATTCAATATCTGGAGATTTTTCCTTTAATAGCTCAATTTCCTCTTCAAGTTGCTCTTGTAATTCAGCAGCTTTAATGGGATCTTTGGTTGATTCTATTTTATTTAAAATATTAAATGGATCTTCCCTATCTAATTTAGAAGCATCCTCAATGTTGGATATTTCTAAAACTTCTTTTAATACTTTAGCAGTCTTTTTATCTAAGAATTTATAAGAGTAAATGGGTAATTTTAGGATATCCTCAATATTTTGTAATTTTGAAATTTTAACCGTGTTTTGGTCTAAGAATTTTGAAAAGATTTTGATAGTCTTAGTAATATCAGATTCCATGATGTTGAGTATTTTATTTTTTTGCTTTTTAGTTATAGTTAATTTGGTAAAGATTTAAATTTTGACTAACTAAATTTAAATAGTTTATTTATTTTAAATACCATACAAAAAGAAAGCATTCCAAATACATTTTTTTAATGGGTTAGGGTGTATGCCGTCGAATTTAGAGGATGATGACTTTTTCGATGATGAGGAGGACATAACATGTTGCGATAATCCCAAGATCAGTGAAGAAGATGGATTTTATGTTTGTCTTAATTGTGGATTTGTATATAGTAGAATCTTAGATGATTCACCTCGAAGGGCATTTACTCAAGAGGAAATTCAAAAACGGAAGAGTAATGAAAGGGTATATAGCCCCATAGGACCACGTACAATCATTAGGGGAAGTAGAGATGCACGTGGAACGCTCCTAAGCCCTAAATATAAATCAAAATTTAATAGATTAGCAAAAATCCATCGATCTCTAACAACCAGTTATGAACGTAATTTATGGATTGCGTTACCAAATTTGCAACGCTTACAAAAAAGGCTTGCGATACCTGATACTGTTGCAGAAGATGCTTTACGAATATATACTCAAACAGTTAAGAAGAAATTAACGATGGGAAGAAGTATTGATACATTATTATCAGCATCGATATTTTGCGCTTTAAGGGTACACGGAATACCGAGAACAGTAGAAGAGATAACTAAAGTAGCACAAATTCCAAAGAAAAAGGTAATAAAAAGTTACCGATTAATTTTAATGGAAGTTTTACCCAATCTAAATTTAAAAGTACAACATTTTACCGCAGATAGGTATGTGGATAAGTTTATTGATGAATTGTCATTATCCATGCAATGTAGGAATATTGCGGTAAAACTCATTGGGAAGGCAAAAGATCACGGATTTAATTCTGCAGGGAAAGATCCCAAAGGAATTGCTGCAGCAGCAATCTATATAGGTTCCAAAATGTGTAATGAAAATCGCACACAAAAGGAAATAAGTAAGCTTGCTCGTGTAACTGAGGTAACATTGCGCATGCGAGTGAAAGACATTCAAAATTTCGCCGAAGGGTTATTATAATCAATCAATATCATTTTCTCGTAAGCTTAATGAGCAGAACAAGGGATTAAAGGCAACCTAATGTAATGGATTAAATTACTAGGGCTCTCTAAATTGTATCAAGACCCTTTCTTCTTCAAATATCGGAAGTAAATCGAGCATTTCAATGATTTTAGGATCATATTTCTCAATTTCATAGATAATTGTATCTATAAGGAATAAAATTAATTTGATTGGGAATGTGTCCTCAACGAGTCTTCGATTTAATCCTAGTGAATTTAGAAACGTGTTAACATTTGCTTGGATATTCATGATATCGTCCTTTACTTTTAAAGAAACTAGTCCATATAACAATAAATGCAGAGAGGAACTAGTATAATCCTGTTTTTCCGAACTCCATTTGGCTAGTTCTAAATAATTTTCTGCTAATTTCTTAAAATTTTTAGAGTCAAGTAGATTAAGTGTTTCTTGATAATATCTCCTTCGCATTGCCTTTCTTCTATTAAGAACCCTTGAACGGTCTGCTCGTACATCACTCGTTTTTTGTCTTAAACTGGCAAAATCTTGTTCTAATTTGATATTGCGTTTCTTTAATTCCCCCACTTGTTTCCTTGAGAAATTATCTGATTCAATTTCGCTCTCTTGGCCTTTAGAAAAAAAGCCTTCTAAAAGTTTAACTTCTGGATCGAAGAAGAATAAATTACTTTTAAGAATATTAACACCATAAGTAATTAGTTCTTGATTCTCATGTTCAAAGCAAGTAAACAATAAATCCATTAATTTTACTTCAGGAAAATTTTCCACATCTTTATCATATCTTGATATTTTATTCAAGTTTGTGAGAAAATTTACTTTAGCATCCTTTACTGTTTTGATTTTTAAGTCAATAAAACTGCCTACGATTACCCCTAAAAGTGCTTGTTTGATGAAATTTTTCTCTGCTAATTTTGGGATTTCATTAAAATAACTATCAATCGCCATTGTATATCTTATTTTGGTTAAATCCTCTAATGCTAATTTCCAATATTCATTTTTCATTAACTTTCGTTTTGAGATTTCCTGCTTGTCCATTTTAATCTTGTTTCTTAAGAACACCATATCTTCTCTTATTATTTCGAAATTGACCGTTTCTCCAGGAGCAATCTTATCTTCAGAGGGAAATATTTCTCCATAGATAAAACTTAAAAAGTCTATCTCTTCCTTAAATAGAGCCGCATCTTTGATGAATTTCAACGCATCTAAATATTTATCTTCTCCTAAAAGTCTATAGACATTAAATAAATATTCAGCAAGACTAAAGGGAAATAATTCAATGATTAATTTTCCTAAGCCCGATAATTCTTGTTTTATGTTTTCTAAAAATTGATCAACGTCTTCTACTTTTCCTTGAATGAGATAAATCAAAACAATCATCAACAAAGAAATACCCGCTATATTATATCGTTCATTATCGATGAATCTTTGAACACTATTTTTATATTCCGCAATTGCTTGTTCGAACTCTTTATCTTTTAGATTTTCTAGTGCTTTATTAAAATAGATCCTTTTTAGCGCATTACGTTGCCTAAGTAGATCCATTTTATCATGACTCGCTTCTTGTGCCTTCCTCCTAATAATTACTATTCTTTCCTTTAAGTCTTCTTTCTCCCTGCCTTTTTCTAATTGCTCTAATTCTAAATGACTTTTTTCAGATTCCTTGAGATCAATCTTTTTATGGACTTCTTTCTTTAATTTTTTATCAAGCATTTTATCGCAGTATTCATGAGCCGAAGAAAAGTCTCCATTGTTGAGAAAAATATTGACCAACTCAACGTTAATTTCATCTAAATCAAAGGTTTTATCGTCTAGATATCTAGATGATATGATTTCAATTTTTTTTAGGAGATTTTTGACCTTCATAATGCCTTGCTTGTCAGTTTGTTTCTTTATAGTTGATATTGCTGTGGCTTTGATAAATTCAATGAACTGTTCGCTAATTTCTACTGCTTGATCATAGAGCATATGCTCTCTATAAAGTATTATTATTTTCTCATAATCTTGCTCAATATCGGGGAAATTAACCAAGTCCTTTATTTCTATTAACATTTGTTTAATAGATACAAAACGATTCTTCAAGAATGAGCGTTGAGTTTCTAAAGACATTAAATTATAATATTCAAAGAACGAATTAATTAGATTAACCTTTAATATAATCTTTACTGCTTCAATTAATATTCTATTTTGAGCTTCAACTTTACCAATTTTATTAAAATAATCAGCAAGTTTTTTGAGATTGATTATGGCTTCCTTATAATCATTATTTTTTAGTAAAATTTGAGATTTTTCGATTGCTTCTTGACTCAAATCGGATATAATTTGATTTTCAGCATCAATAAATATATTAACCACATCTAAACCTTGTTGAATGTTTTGTTCGATATCTTTCTTTTTGGATTCTTTATACTCATCTTCGCTCTTAGAGATTCTTTCTGTTAACTTCTTTTTTACCAGTTTTGAGTTTATTTTGTTCATCAGCAATGAAGTCATCGCAAAATCATAATTTTCAAGAAAAAGTTGTATCAATAAATCAAGTTGGGAATCTAAGTCTGTTTTTTCCACGTTATAAGCTATCCAAAGATTTTCAATTTCATCATACGTTTGCTTAGCAGCATACTTTTCTCTATTCACTAATTGCTTATCAAGTAATTTAATTAGAATTTTCTCTAAATCTGAAGTGAACCTTTCTAAAATATCAAATAATCCCTCTCTTTGGTATAAAGTGATTGTCCGATAAAGTTGATCTCGAGCGTTTTGATAGTTTTGTTTCTCTACTAAAAATTTAATGGAAATCTCAATGATCTCGGGAAGCTCCATTAAAATTCTTCTTGAAAAATCATGATCTAGGCTTTCAAATATTTGAAATGCATTATCAAACTTACTCGCAGATATCCAAGATATGATTGCCATCCTAAATGCTTCTTCTTTCACATTTTGGGCTTTAGGTAATTCTATTGCAGACCATTGAGCAGCTTCAAGATATTTTCTCGCTGCTTTGTTAAATTCTTTTTGACTAAAAGAATGATTAGCCTCAGAAAGCAAAGATTCTGCATATAAAGTTTTAAAATTTGTAACCTTTGTTTTATCTATATTTCCGATCACATTTGATGCCTCCAAGAAAAGATTTGAATCAGAAAAGAGCAAGGCTGCTTTTTCAGCCATGATATAGTAATTTTGTTTGTTAAATATATCTGCAATCATTGCTGCCTTACGAGTAGCCCTTGCTGCTTGTTCTATAAGCCCATTTTTATAGTAAAGATTTGCTAACTGAATAAAAATGGGATATCTCATCCAAGCATTTTCGATATTAAGAGGAGTATCCCCTGTGATTATAGCTTCGCATAAACATTGTAAAACTTGATGGAAGTTTTGATAATTTAAATTGGCAAATCCTTCCAGATCGGGATGATTAACCCATAATTCTTCCAAAAGATCATTTACAGCTATAGGAAGAATACCGGAAGAGTCTAAATATACTAAAACAACTGGAATTCCTCTTTTAGTTGACTGAATGATAGGAAGTACTATCTCGAAAAATTCTATATCCTCCTTACTCATTGGATTTAAAAAGTAGATAATTCCATCAGCCATGGGAATAATGCTATCCATATCAGTATTTACCATATCATTTACAAGATTGATGTCCAATTCACATTTATTTTCAAGAACGTTAACTTCGTTAAACCACTCAATTAAAGTGTCATTTTTAATACCAGAATCATCAAATGCTAAGCTAACGAAAGAATTTGTTATTTCAGGATTCCCTAGTATTAATACCTTAAAATAGAAAGTAGACAGATTAATCACCTTCTAGTTATAAAAAAGAAAAAAATTAAACACTTTTTAGTCATTTACAATTTCATTCTTTAAAAATATAAATATAATTAAAGGTTTTCAATTTTGTGGATATTTTAAAAATTTTGCAGTTGATTTAAAAAATAATATTTGCTTGAGAAGAATCTTCAATGACTTACGTAGACAGAAACTTGGAAATTATTAAGGAACGAATGATCAATCAAATGGAAGAATCCTTCAATTTAGGCAGGAAATTAATAGATTCCGAATTAGACACGGGAATGCTAAATTTTGTAGTGAAACCTGTAGTAAAAGCATTTTATGATTATTGGTCTCAACATGATGCTCGATCTGGCACTGTCAAGCAAATCCAAGTAACTTTAAATGCAGGAAAGGAAATAATTCTCAAAGGAGATTCTGAAACCCAATTTCAGGAAGTTTTTGATAAAACATTTCCAGAATATCTTAAAGGAGACCAGACTTATCGCCAATGTAGCAAGCGTCATAAAAATTATGAGAGATTAAAGGAAGTAGCTAAAAACACTTATTTGAATTACCTTAAAGAAGTAATAATGCTTTTAAAAGTGGAAGAGGAAGTAGATGATTATGGTGATTTAGCTACTTATGCATTTAAAACAAAAGAAGAAGCAAAAAAGATATTGATAAATCAACTTGAGTATACGGATAAAGCTATTCACATTGTCGAGGAAGATCCAAGCATTTTAAATGTTCCATTTGGAAGAAAAATTATTTTAAAGACATTAAGAAAGGGATTCGAAGTTTCAAAAAAAGAATTTCTATTTGCTATTGACGATACGTATTAATTAAAATAAGTCAAAATTTAACTTTAAATAAACTTTAATATAGGTAATTATATTCAATATTTTCATTTAGAATAGGTATATTTGATGGAGCACGTGGATAGGAATTATAAACTCATTTACGATCGCATGGTTGAACAGATGGACAGATCTCTTGGCTATGGGAAGATGTACGTGGATTCTGAGCTTAATGCTGGTGTCTTGAATTTTATAGTGAAACCGATTGTTAAGTCATTTTATCAATATTGGAGCGATAAGGAAGCGCGTGTGAGTACTCTCGAACAAATTAATATCACGTTAGATACAGCAAAAAAGTTATTATTGAATGGAGGGGTAACAGAAGAAAAATTTAACCGGGAAGTAGAATCAAGTCTTAAAATATACCTTAAAAATGACCAAACTACCAGTCAATGTAAAAAAAGCCATAAAAATTATAAAAAGCTTCTTGCAATCTCAAAAGATATATATGTTTCTCAAGTTAAAGAAGCAATAGTCATGTTGAGTGTTAGGGAAGATGTAAATACATATAATGATCTTTCAAGAGTCGCGTTTAAAACAAAAGAAAATGCATATAGAGCTTTAATGATACAACTCGATTATAATGAAGTAGGTATCTCTCTTTTAGAAGAGGATGAAAGTATTTTAAAAATAGCTGCTGGTAGGGACATTATCATTCGTGTTCTAAGAAAAGGATTTGAACATACCAAAACTGCTTTAATCGAAGAACTGGATGAAATTTTCAATTAATAGGTTAAGCCTTTTTAAAATAAGAAAAATTAATTGAAATAAATTGAAGCAGAATAACGTTAAAAGATCCATTTATCTAAATATTTTCCAGATCCTTTTTATATTCATGATCTATTTCTACATTTCTGAAGCATTTGGTTCTATTTCTGCTCCTTATATTCTGAATGAAGGTTTTTCAATTCAATTTAATGTTTCATTATTGATATTTGGTTTTCTATCCATTTTAGCAGGGCCAATACAAGGACTTATCTCAGGATTTTTGGGAGAGCTATTTTATCAAATGGCTTATTTTCACGCAATCTTTATCGACTGGTGTTTAATAGTAGCATTAATAGGATTTGCGTGTGGAATTTATCGATATAAACCTCTAAAGTATCATGAAGGAATGAAAGTATATTACACTTTTTTAATTTTAATCATATTAACTTTTGCTGTAATGATTTTAATCTTTTTATTTCAGATAATAATTTATCAGAATCAAATGAGCATTGATATAATTTTCATAGATTATGGTTTCAAATTTTTCACACAATCCTTGATATCCTTGATTTTTCCTCTTCCATTTTTGCTCATTTTATATGATAGGATTTTATCAAGCAAGGAAAAGATTATTTACAATTTATTTCTTACTCATCATCCGATAAATGCTAACGATCATACCTATTACTTGGAATTTGGAAGAACTCGAATTTATTTCTGTTCACGATGTTCTGGAGTGATAATTGGGATTATAGCAAGTACTTTTATTTTTCATTTTATCAATTTAACATTTGATTTAATTATTTCTCCAGAAGTTGCACTCATTTTATGCATTATTCTTCCTATTTTTGGCATAATTGATTGGGGAACCCAAAAACTTCAGTATCGAAAAAGTACAACTTTCTCAAGATTGCTTACAGGAACTTTAATAGGATTTGCGATGAATCTCATATCCTATACGGGTCAATATTATCTCTATTTGATACTTATTGTTACTGCATTTTTTGTTTTATTTTTCCTTTTAGTATACTTGGGTAATAGAAAAGAAATGAAGAAATTTAAAGAAGAATTGAACCCCCTTTCTGAAGAAAATGAAACCTCTAAGTGATTACTCATTAAGAATATGATCTTCCTTCACGGATTAGAGTCTTCTGGAGAAGGCTTTAAAGCAATACTATTAAAAAAATTGTTTCCTGAAATTATAACACCTACTTTCTTTGCTTATTCCTCAAAAATCTCAGTGGATCATGTCTTAGAGATTAGAATGGAACAATTAGAAGAATTAGTTCATGATAAGTCAAATTGGATAATTATCGGTTCAAGTTTTGGAGGTTTAATGGGCACGATTTACGCTTTAAAAAATCCTAAAAAGGTTAACCACTTAATTTTATTAGCTCCATTTCTAACTTCTCCTAAATTTTATGACTCCCTAGTTATTCCTATCGATATTCCTGTATTTGCCATTCATGGCATCCACGATTCTGTCGTATCGGCAAGAAAGGCAAGAGAATATGCTAATAATCTGTTCTCAAATTTGGAATATATATTTGTAGATGATGATCACCAGTTACATCAAACGGTAGGGAAGTTAAATTGGATGAGCTTAATAAACGATTATCCTATTCAAAAAAAAATTGTTCCCTCCGAAATAATAAGACAATAATTGGACTCCGTTTTTTTTAATATGAATAAATCTATTTTTCTTATAGATCTTTATTTTGAAGAAAATAATCACATGTGATAATAAAAAAATTAAATAAAATAAAATTAAACATAATATAAAGTGAGGAAGTGTATGCCACCAAAAATTTATATCTGCAGAGAATGTGGATACGGTTTTCCACCAGAACTTTCACATCTTATTGAGAATAAAATTCAAGTATATTGTGAGATGTGTGGAACCCCCTTTTCGCTTGCAGGTGTTGAATTTAAACAACCTAAAATCCAACCTCAAGAATCACGCTTCAAACCTTATTCTAGAGAAGCTTTAAAAGAGCGGTCTCGAAAGAAATTCAGTAAAGCAATAAGAGTACTCGATCATTTGTCGTATCTCCCTATACTCATTTTTTCAAGTATTTTTATAACTACTAATTGGATGTATGTTAATCAAAGCAATTGGATTCCAAATGTAATTAGTAATATGCTTATAGCACTCGTAGGGTTTCTAATTGTTGTTTATGATCTTAAGCGAATTACACCAAGAGTTAAAGAAGAGAAATATGATGAAATTGTATTAGATTCATTTTGTTTTGGTATTCTTGGATGCATTATATATGGTACGGGTACAATCTTGCTGATTAAGGGTATTTTGATTATCATATACAGTTCTATATATCATAAAAGTGAAAAGCATAAAATATACACTTTTGGATTAAAATTAAAAAATTCAATAAATCACTTTTCAGGATTGGCAGGATTTGTAATTTTATTTTTAGTAACCGCATTCGTTTTGAACGGTACTATTGATGGTTCCAACATATACTACGGTTTAGACTTACTCCGCCAAAGTCTAGGAACATTAAATTCAATTATATCATTGACAATATTCATTACTGTAATCGCAGCCATAATTTTAGTTCCAGTCATATTAATGATTATTGATATGCGGAAAAGGAGATCTACGAAACAAAAAAAGGTCTTCAAATTTGGAGATTTCATTTCTTATTTCATAATTGGAGTAATCTCAACAGCAATTTATGCAACTGGTATCTTCATCCTTCTTAAAAGCATATTGATTTTTCTATTATTCGTTGGGAAACCTTTTGATTGGGAAGAAGAGTTAATACTTCCTTCAAGAACTCACGAGGCAAGAATGATACAGCAAAAACCAATCACTTATGAAGAAGAGGTGCCACCTCCGGATAAAAAAGAAGAATTTCTAGAAAAACAACCTTCACTTTCTGAAAAAGAAGAACTTAAAACTACTCCGAAGATTATTGAAAAAGAAAAGGAAGCAATAAAAATTGAAACAGCTGAAGAACTAAAGAAAGAGAGAGAGACAGAAGAAGAACCAATCGACGAGAAAGAATTACGACTTCACGAATCTTTATTACCCGTAAAGGATGAAAAAGATAAAAAAGTAGTAAAAAGGTACCTAACTAAAATTTTTAACGTAGTCTCAAAAGATATCAAAGATAGAATAATGGAATTAGACATTCCGAAACAAGATAAGAAAGAGGTATTACAAGAATTAGCATTCCTTACGAAGAAAGAACAGATGAAACACATTGAAGCAATTGCGAACTTATATAAGGAGATCCCTCACATGTTAATTGAACGCATAAGAAAGCTCCCCAATGTAGAACCTGAACATTATGATAAAATTATTGCTCAATTGAAGTATATGGATTTTGAGGAACAAATGGAATTTGTTCAATTTTTAGAGGAGTATTCAAAATAAAAATAATGAGCTTTCAGAAAATGTCGCTTGAAAGAAGAAAGGAGCCAAAAGAAAATAAAAATGAAAAAATGTTAGAAGAAAGCTCATTTAGAAAAGTAGATTTTACTCCCCTTAAAATTAAGGAAGATGTAGAGCCCGAAGTTGAAGAGATCACTGAAGAACTTTCTGAGATTGAGACCGACGTATTAAATATCGCCGAGGATATCTTAAAATTGAAGCGATATGATGCCGATTTTGATCTTGAAATAGAAACGGAGGCAGAACTCCAGAAATATCCAATTATCGAAAAGTTATATGCTAAATCCATCGCAAAACTTGCATACAAAAAGGGATATAGTAAAGAAGAGATCTTCCTGGCAATAAGAAGCTTAGAAGAGAAAAATTGGATTGTAACTAATGAACGGAGAACTAAATTAGAAATCCTTCAAAATGAAAAGTTGATGGAAATTTTAAATTTCATAAAGGAACATCCAGGCATACATGCAAGAGATGATTTGATTGAAAAAGAATTGAATATCACGAGAACTCCATTTTTAAAGCATGTGATGACATTAGAAAATTTCAAGTTAATTCGTTCAAAGAAAATAGGAAAATCATTACATTATTTTTTGGAAGATATGCCTGAGGATTTTGATAGATATCGAGTAATATTCGGAAATGATTTGATCCCAAAAATAATTGAAGAAATTTTTAAACAAGAGACAATATCAATATCGGGGATTGGTGATAAGCTTGATGTATACCCCGGAACAATTCAATACCATTTTAAGAAATTAAAAAAACTCGATCTCGTTAAATCTTTCAAGAATCACAAGAATGAAAAAATTCATCTAGTTAACATTGAATTATTGAAAAGTTATAATGAGTTTTTCAAAGAACCAGATTTCTCTAAATTACTGAAAGGGCTATGAATAAACCTGAGTTATTAGAGTTTTAATTTTAGGAAGAGCATTGATAACAATTTTTATTGCGTTATCTATTCCATTTTCCATGTTAGGATGTATCTGATTTGACGTTAATAAATCATATTCAGGGTGCCCAGGGAGGTCCGTTATTGAAAGAACTGAAGCAGTTTTCAAATCAAAAAATGCCCCAAGGAGGAAAAGAATTGAGGATTCCATATCGATCCCCCTTACATTTATTGATTGAAGTGCGCTAATAAATTCTGATGTTTCACAGAATAAGGCATCAGTAGTCCAAAAGTCTACAGCCTTTATATTACAGTTTGATAAAGAATGTCCTGCTTGTAATAAGATCTCCTTCAACACTTCATCAGGTTTGGAAATATAAACAATTTGATTTCCGAATTCAACTTCTCGCGTTCCAAATAAGGGATTTTTAATTGAATTTAAAATCTCTTGAAGAGAACTATGAGAGCGAACATATTGGGGAGAGGTACCATCGTCACAATAAGCAAGTTTAGGAATGAGAACATCTCCTACACTAATCTCATCCTCTTCTCCCGCTATAGCACCACATAAATCTACCCTCACAACCACCTTTGTCTTACATCTCTTTAAACATTCCAAAATCATTGCGACATTTGGACAACCAACATTGGAAAGAATTATACTTACTTGTACCCCATTTAAGATACCATTATATACTCTGCCATGTTTGATTTTATTTTGTAATTTTTTCACCAGTTTTTTCATCACGTTTCTAACCGCTGGAAGGATTACGATTTCGTTCACATTCGATGGTGATGTTTCAAGAAGCATTCTAACTATTTTCTCATCAACAGAGATAAATTTTAGCCCGAAATTCAACAATTCTCCCTTTATCTTATTTATCATGAGTTTCAGTTAAGAATATTATTTGGAATTGATTATAATTTATAAGTTGGTTGCTAATTATTCCAATACTTATATTTCGTAATAATAATTTTTAATACTTTAATAAAATACCTTTATCTATAATTATTTAATACCACAATATTTCAAGAAATGAACGGTACGTTGAAATGAACAATCACTTTATCATAGATAACAAGATTACGAATGAATTCGTGGAGAATTATACGAAAACAACTTATCGAATTGTTGGATCCCAAAAGCATTCAGCGATAAAGCCATGCCACTGGTTAGAACAACGCTTAATGACCGGGCGAGATAATAGAAATTGCTATAAAGGAGTATTTGGAGTAGAAAGCCACAGATGTTTGCAAAATTCCCCATCCATGCCTTTTTGTAATCATCAATGTGTTTTTTGCTGGAGAGATATTGAGTTAGGTTCGTTGGGAAGCGAATTTATTGTTGATCCAGATGAACCAAAAGAACTAATTGATGATATGATAAAACACCATGTGGATATCATTAAAAATCACTTACCATTGAGGAGATATTTAGATAATTATGAACTAATGATTGATATTCTTTATTTCATGCTGTTAAATAAGACGTATCATACAATCAATTCCTTATCTCAAGCCCTTCACGTGAGTAAAAATAAAATTGAAAGAGCAGTAAATCTTCTTAAGAATCAAAAGTTTATACATCCAGATAATTCATTGAGGAATTTTATGATTGAGGGAGAAATTTCTTGTTGTATTGATTCTAGAGAAGAAATAGTAAATTTAATTAATGCGATATTGACTAATCCAGATGATATAATGCAAGCACATGGAGAAGCAATGATTCCAAATCATGCCGCAATTTCACTTGATGGAGAACCATTGTTGTATCCAAAAATATCAGGATTTATTGAAGAATTCCGGAAAAGAAACATGACTAGTTTCGTTGTCACAAATAGTACCCTCCCGAAAACCGTTGAAAATCTTGATTCCTTCCCTTCTCAGATGTATTTTACGCTTCCTGCAACTGATGAGAAATTGTATAAAAAAGTATGCCGACCAATGATTAAAAATGGCTGGAAGAAAATAATGGACACAATGGACTTAATTGAGTCATTGAACACGCGAACATTAATCAGACTGACTGCTGTGAAAGATCTTAATATTAATGAAGAAATGGTTAAAGAATATATAAAAATTATAGAAAAAGCTAATCCTAATTTTTTTGAAATTAAAGGTTTTACTTTACAAGCAAAAGCATTACTACTTAGTAAGAGAATGAGTACCTCAGAACCATTGAGTAATTTCTTTCCAGAATATGGGTATCTAGAAAAAATCGCACATCAATTTGAAAAACTCAGTAGTTTTTCATTGATATATACTAATGAAGCAAGTAGAGATTTTCTATTCGCTGTTAATTGGAAGGAGAATGAGGATCCTAAGATTAAAATGCCTTGATCCACCTAAAAAAAATAGTTCTTCTGTTTCAGATTTAATTTTAATACTTCTTTTACTTCAAGAATTTAGGCTGGTTAAAAGAAAAAGTAACGAACTTAAGTAATTTATTGAGGTTTGTTCTTTTTAATGCGGAGAATTCCAAATAGGGAATTGATAGTTCATTCTTAGAGTTGTAATCATCCAGATGAATCAGATTCAATCCAAATTCCTTTGCAAGGTTTAAAAAGAAGTTTATATTCTTTTTCATATCAAAGTTCGAGACCTTATCAATTTTATTGAAAATAATTAATGAAGGGATTCCTAATTCATCAATGAATTTGATTAATTCAAAACTTAAAGGAATGGTTTTTGTATTTTGAACGAAGTACTTGTTTAATTCATCTTCTATTCGAAGAATATTAATGACTATGAGAGAGAGAAAATACATCTGATAATTTCTCTCAATATGAAGGACAACTTGATTTTTTATGTGTTCTTCTCGTCGATGACTTGATTTTGTCATAAAACCAAATCCAGGTAAATCCACTATTTGGTAGGGCATGCTATCTTGAAATATAGGCCTAATTAATAAAGTACTACCTGGTTGCTTGCCACTTTTTCCCTTAAACTTACGAGGATTGGGTAAAAGTAATCTAGTAATCGAACTTTTGCCCACATTAGAATTTCCTATTACCATTAAGGACTTTTTAGTCATCTTCCTACTATTGTTTGTACAATTTATATATCGAGAAAATCATCAGCTAGAAAATCCTTAAACATTTTTTTCTTTTCCTCTTCTTTTATGATCGGTCGTGTGCTTATGGGTTCACCTACTTCTTCAAGAATCTCTTTTAAGATTTTTATTCCTATGTTTATTTTAAACTTGCTTCCGCTAAGATATCTGATAATCTGTTTATTATTTAGCGTAAGTCTTAAAATATATCCCAAGCCAAAATAAAATTGATGTTCTGGAATTGGATCGATTGGACTCTTGCTTGTTATTTCTTTTAGCATATCATATAATAATTGCTTACTTGCCACGTTATCTTCAGCTTGAAATGTTAAGTAGTACAACGCATGATACCAGATCTTATCTCTTCTATTGGATGCATATATGACGAATTTTTCAGGAGTTATGACTTCTTTTTCCTCTTCTTCTTCACGTTCCTGTAACTCTTGTTTAATACGTTCTTCTAGTTCTGTTGATATAATAGTTTCTTTTGGAATTGAATCTTGTTCAACTCCTAATTCTTCTTGTTTAACAGATTCTACTGCTTCCTTCATTTCTTCTAGTTCATCAAAGTCAATATCATCTAGATCCGAAAAGTCAGTAAGTAATTTTTCTTTTTCAGAAATATATCTCTCTTGATCGGAAATTGAAACTTCTGGAGCATCCAATGCTCCCGATTTGGACATTTCTTTAGCGTTGGGGATGTCTCCTTCTTTTACCTTCTTGATTGCTTCCTGCATTGCTTTTAATTCTTCAAAGTCCAAATCATCCAAATCAGAAAAATCAGATTCTAGGTTTTCCATTTCGTGTAAATAAGCTTCTAAATCATCCTTTTCTGCTTCAGAATTTTCATCATCTGGAAAACTATCTTGCAGTTCTGGATCTTCTGGCATATTTATTAGTGGTAAATTTCATTTCTATTTTCTAATATAATTTTTTAATTCTTTAAATTTTAAGATTTTTGTGAATAAATGTATAAATAATTGTAATCATTGATATCATTATTCAATTCTAAATTAAAAATGCTCATTCAGCGAATTGGTTTGGAAAAATGGGAGAAATAAAGCATAAAATTGTAGTAATTGGAGCTCCAGCAGTTGGAAAAACATCATTAGTACGAAAATATACTAAAGGTGAATTTCAAAAAGAATATATCTCGACGTTAGGAGCACAATTTTCCAGATATGAGGAAATGATAGAGAATAATAAAGTTGAATTAATCATTTGGGATATAGCGGGACAGGAGGCTTGGGAAACGATGCGAAAGAAGTTTTACATTGGAAGTAGTGCGGGAATTGTCGTATTCTCTCATGCCTTAGATGAACTAGAGAGCATCTCTGAGATTCAAAAGTGGATGGATGAATTAAGATCCAACTGTGGCGAGATTCCTGTCATGCTTTTTGGAAATAAAATTGACCTAATTGATACAAATGACCTCGAAAAAAATGAGAAGTTAAGAGGATCTGATTCTAACATTGAAAAATTGATTGAAAAGCATAACTTCTTGGAATATTATAAAACAAGCGCGCTAACGGGAGAAGGAGTAAAAGAAGCTTTTCAGTCATTAGTTCATAAATTATATCATGAAGCTAAATGATTTTAAAGAACATTTAAAAAGTTTAAATAAGATAAAAAAAATAACAAATAATAGAACTAAGTTAGGTTTTTTTATAGATAAATCGTTCCCAACTTTTTGTATTTGGCATTTCTACCGGCATATCTTTTCTCTTTCGAATCTCTAAAATGAGTTCCTCCTCCAAATTGCTTGGAACTTTTTCAAATCCAGAGAATTCATAACCAAAAAATGCCCTACCCTGAGTTGTACCTCTTATTTCATCTGCGATACCAATCAATTCTGCAGCAGGCAGTTCTCCCTGCACTCTTATATATTCTCCTTCTGGGATTACATTATTGACGCGTCCTCTATGTTTATTAATAATTGCTAACACGCCAGATTCAGTACCTTGAGGAGTTTTAACATCAATTTTCTGAATTGGTTCAAATAAGTGAGGTTTGGCATCCATCATTGCAAGGGAAAATGCTGAAAAACTCATGCTTGCAATTTGATTATATCCTGTATGTGCTGGGTCTTCATGAATCGTAAGATCAGTGAAAACTACTTTAAGTCCTGTAGCGGGCTCTTTTGCAAGGATTGCACCATCTACAAAATCCCTGAACGCTGCGGAAAGATATGACTTAACTCTATCAAATCGTTGCAAACCTGATGTTCCATTTACTAATAAATTACCATTATATACATCCACGATTCTTCTTGCTTCTTTGGCGTCCCATCCAGCTTCTTCACGTAAGATTTTAGCTCTCTCCTTTTCATTCATCAAATCGTGAATCCTCCCCGTTTCTATCATTTTTTCTGTCTTTTCATCTAAAGGTTCTATGTGCATGAGCATTCGATTATGACTATTTGAGGATTTAGTGTAAAAGTCCTTGCTTGGTTTTGTAATTTTTTCTCGATACACTATAATCGGCTCACCGATATTAATTTTGACTTGATTGTTGATTCGCTTCGTTAAAATATCAATTTGGAGCGGGTCAATTCCAGAAAGGATATACTCTTTTGATTCTTTGTCTAATCGGAACTGTGCAGTTGGATCCGCTTGAAGCCATTTTCCTACTACACCTCCTAATTTAGCCAAATCATGAGGATCTTGTGGTTTTATGCTTCTTGAAACGACAGCTTCACAAGCGTAACTAATTTTTTCGAATGAGGGTAATCTTGCTTGTTCTTCTTTGTCTTTTGGGACTTCATTAGCATTCATGAATGTTTCGCCTGATGGACAAATGAAACCATAGAGTGCAAATAAATTGCCTGCTGGAACTTTATCCATATCTAAGATATCAGTTATTTCCATGACCCCTAATCTTTTAATTCTATTTGATGTTCTGTTACCAATGAGATAAATCGAATCAGTTTGGTGGAACGTTCCTGAAAAAACTCGCCCGATGAGAGTTGCTTGATAATTTCTCTTGGGGTCTAAAAAGATTTTGGTTATCATCCCATATAATGGTCCATCAGGATCACTTTTTACTAAGGCTTTTCCTAGTTCTGAGTTTAAATCTCCACCCCATAAATGTGGTATTCTATAACTCGCAGCTGAAATTGGATCTGGTAAATGATCCACGACCATTCTCAACATGGGTTCATCTAATGGTAAATTTTCTCTAAGCCATTGAATATTTCCTTCATTATATTTTTCAAAAACCGTGATGGGAGTGTAACCTTTTTCTTTTAAGATTTCATAGGTACATCCCCATCCATGTTTTGCTGAACCGAAGGTGACACTATTCTGGGCAAAGTCTACACCCCAATCTGAACCTTCAGGGCGAACTTTCTTAATTAGATCATTTACTTGCCTAGTAATTTCATCAATTTTTGCATAAGTTTGCTCGGGAGTTAATTTCAGTTCACTTATCAATCTATCAACCTTATTTATGAAAAGAACGGGTTTACAAAGTTCTTCTCCAACAGCTAACCTGATGTTCGTTTCTGTTTGAGTCATCACGCCTTCTAAAGCATCTACTAAGATCATTGCTCCATCACTGCCTCTCAGGGCACGAGAGACTTCCCCTGTAAATGAAATATGACCAGGTGTATCGTTTATTTGGAAGATGTATGGATCAGTATCCTCCGGAGTACGAGGGTCTCTAAATGAAAGTAATACTACGCTTGTAAAAATCGTAATGCCGCGTTCCTGCTCCTCGTCTTTCAGTAGAAAAAGGAGACCTTATTCTAAATCTGAATCTGTCATTTGGAGCTGTCCGGCATCTTCTTCTCTCATCAATCCGGCTCTACGCAAGAGATAATCTGAGGCAGTAGTTTTCCCATGATCGATATGAGCAACAATTGAAAAAATCCTTTTTTTGCTGTAATCGGTGCTTGCCACCATACGAGCGATGTCTTCAGGGTTCTTTACTTTTACCATGAAAAATTCACTTTTTTCTCGTTTTAATTTTATATTTTATTCTGTATGTTGAATAAAACATAGCAAATCATAAAAATTTTATGTATATCGGCTATAAATAATATCTTTATGAGTTAAATGGGATATAAGGTCCATTTTTTGAGTTATATTGCTTAAAAACTGACACTCATATAGGAGGATTGAGAAATGGCAATACCATATTGATTAAGACAAATAATGCTTTTTTAGCTGAACTTTTCTTTGCATTTGATGATCGAGCGAGATTAATTAGAGAGAAATTATCTGGTAATTTTTCTCTTACTTGATGCATTAAGAACTCGGTGAATTCAGTATGGTCTCGAACATTTTCAACCCATAAGTACTTGTCTTTTTTAATATAACCTGCATTTTTCTCTTTAAATCGTTCTGCGTGTTTTTTATCTTTTATAGGAGGACCTTTTCTAAGAAAGGTTTTAGATATTATTGGATCCTCACAATAAAATGCCAAATTATATTCTTGAATTGAATCTTCAAAATAAAGTTCAAACTCGATGGATCCAAATCGTTGTTCATGGGAAGCTTCTCTTTCTCCTAGGGATTTTATGCTCTCTGCTAAGGAATATAGTTTATCTCGATTGATGGTATAATGAACTTCCGTATCGTTATTTTTTAGTTCTACGATGAAGGTTTTTTCCTGAAGAGGATGTCCTTTATCGATGGTTAATTCTTCAATTGGAAAAATTTGAAAGAAATCCACTTTTGGATTTTTAATAAATTGTGAGATTTTGTAATTACAATATTTATATGCCCTTAATGATATCGCAGAGGCTACATTTCGATTACTATCAATTGGATCTATGATGATAAGAGGATCTTCTTTCATGTGAATGATTTTTCTTATCTGATTCTTCGAACGTTTATAATAATCTAAATGATTATTAGGTAAATTGCTAAAATCAAGAAAGAGAGATTCTAAGTTCTTATAATAATATATTAACAATTCGGCACTGTACCCAATAAAACCCATTCTTCCAACAGCACTTTTATCACCATAGCAATGACATGATTTAAAAAATTGCTTTAATAGCCTTACGTCATTTTTTTGACTCACAGTAAGGTTATCTCGGATGAAACGACCATGCCATGGAGATCTATCAACTGAAGTGATTGGTCCATTCTTTTTTATGTATTCTAATTCCAGATCAAGATAGAGTACGATGTCCACATGAATTTCTGTTCTCTCTGAAACGTAGATAGCTCTTACATATGGATGTTCAGCGTAAAAAAGGCTTGGCTCTTTAAATTTTGTGTTTTTCAAGCTCTTAATAATCCATTCATTGCAGAGGTGCAAAAAGTATTGCTTAGATTCTTGTTTCAGCTTATTTTTACTTAATTCTTTATCTTTTTTTTCGAATTGAGTCATTTTTAAGCCGATAAAAAAATCTACGTCAAAATCATCCCTTAATTGGGTTTGTTTGATCCCAGTAGATCCTTGAGGTTCCATGGA
>Ga0315542_1000280_pt1 | contig 30867 bp, 26 predicted proteins | sample SalMarSW160120MG_FD_202541 | JGI IMG/M metagenome (GOLD analysis project Ga0315542, IMG submission 202541) | Salt marsh sediment microbial communities from the Plum Island Ecosystem LTER, Massachusetts, United States - Salt Marsh Sediment SW1601-20 ...
TCCTCCCGGGATAAAGTCAAATGACGATCCTCTCCCCAAATCCACCATCTAATTTTAGCATCATGAGTTTCACCGGGTGATTTGGTGAAATTCCTGATCATCAGCAAGGTATCAAATGCAAGACGCCGAGGAGCGACGACTGAGTCGTATAAACAATACGACGCAAGGAGGAGCGAGCGAAGGCAACGCCGCAGATGATGCCTTGATGGTGGATCAGGGCTCTCTTTTCATCCCTGTTTCGGTGCAGATAGACAGATTGTCCTCGGCGCCAGGAATCTGACCACGGAACATCGACGGCTCATTCGCCGGGCGCAGGCAATCATCCTGCCGCAAGGGTGTTCAGGTGAACTCTACCAGGCCGTACGGGAATGACTTGAGGAGAGGGATCTGGACCCTGACAGGGTCGTGCTTTACTGACCCGGATATTTACCCCTGGATTTTTAGGGAAACCCGCCTGCTCCGGGGACCGTCAAACTCACAGAAAAAGATTTTTTGCCAGGTTCCGAGGACGAGGCGGCCGTTCTCAACCAGTACGACTGCGGAACTGCCCATAAGGGATGCCTTTATGTGGCTGTCCGCGTTCCCTTCCAGGTGGCGATACCCGGCTCCCGCAGGAACAAGCTCATTCAGCTTGGTCATGATGTCCCTGCAGACCGCAGGATCTGCACCTTCATTGATCGTAATCCCGGCAGTGGTATGGGGCACATAGAGCACGCAGGTACCCTCCCGGGTCCCGTGGTTCGACACCTCTTCCTGGACCCTGGCGGTAATGTCAACCATTTCGATCCTGGCGCTTGTCTTGACAGGCAGAGAGATAGGCATGATAACCTCCTTTCAAGCAGGTGCAAACACTCCCCATTCACGGCAGGATGATCCGGGGCAATGGATCCACCAACGGCTCATTGTTTTTGTCCATTTCATCCTTGAGATCCTTGTAAACGGCAAGAGTTTTTTCCAGCAGGAAAGCAAGCACGGGATTGAGGGACTGAAACGCCTGCGTTTCAGAAAGCGCAGCGGCCGCCGAAAGCGCCAGAGCGGAGTACTCCTTTTCATCCTGCCTGCAAAATACGTAGGCCATTTCTTCCAGACGATATTTCAGGGAATTCAACATCTCCGGAGGACAATATTCTTTCGCCCATTTTTCCTTGATGACTCTCGCTCGATCTTCCTGTTGTGCCTCTGAGAGCAGAAGCGGTCCCTCCTCTGCGTCTTCCAGTTGAAGCAGCAGAGGCTCCATCTCGTCAACAGAGAATACCCAGTTTTTCATGGATGGATGAGAGAACAATTTCTCGAGTTGAGAGAGAGTCGGCGCGTTCCCTTCGCCGGACCATTCAAGAAAAACATCGTAAACCGGGGGGCGAAGCAGCACGCTGCCTCGAGAAAGCATCAGGCTCCTGAATTCAAGGTAATCCTCTGGTACATCCATGGCGCCCTGCAGGGATCTGCCATAGGCAGTTTCCAGAACAGTCAAAGCATGAGAAATGGAGGAGGGGATAGTTACCTCCATCTCCCCTTGAACCGCGGCCTTCAATTCCTTCATTCTCTTCTTGCTGCAGTGGGCAGAGTGAAATTCTATAATCCCTTCCTGGTCGTTCACCAAGCCGATCCCTATGTCGTACCCGGAAGGTATTCTCGGAAGTGATACGTACACACCGCGCGAACCGTGTCCATCAACGATCCCGAGAAATACCTCGGCTTCTTCTCTCTCATCCGGCTTGAGGGAAAAGGAGGGTCCGGGAGTACTATCCGCAGCGAAGTTCGGCGCCTCAAGACCGTTACGCCTCAACTTGAACGCGGCACGCTTGATCGCTTTTTGGACATCCTTCTGGGGGTAAATTTTATAAAGCGCTTGCAAAAAGAGGATGGTCGTGTTGCCATCAGTGGGAAGATGATCCACGAAAGCTCGGGCCAGGTTCGGGTTTGAAATTTGGCGAACCAGCAGTTCAGGAGTTTCGTGCTTGCGCCTTGCGAGCAGTGAATCAAGGAGAGCTTTATCTTCGGGACTCAGGGGAATTGACGGGCTGGAGTTTTTCTTGTGCCCTTTTCTTCGTCCCATCCTCAGACGGCCTTCTTGCGTTCTATGGCCACGTGGTCGAGGAACCCGGCTTCCTTCAGGTAGACATTTATTGTCTCCCCAGGAGCAGTTTGCCAGGTCCCGCCTGAATAGTTGGCAGTGATGGGCAATTCACGGTATTCAGCCCCTCGGTCAACCAGAATCGCGAGTTCGATCCTTCTGGGGCGTCCGAAATCCATGAGAGCATCCATGGCCGCTCTCACGGTCCTGCCGGTAAAGAGGACGTCATCCACCAGGACGATGATCCTGTCGTCTATGGAAAAAGGAATACTTGTTTTGCGCACTGCCGGCGCAGGACCTATGCGGGTCCAGTCATCCCGGTAAAGGGTGATGTCCAGAATTCCAAGTGGAACATTCTGCCCCGTTATTTCTCGGAGAGCGGCCTGAAGGCGGGCTGCCAGGAACGCCCCGCCTGTTCTAATCCCCACGAGAACAAGATTTTCCAACGCTCCGTTATGCGTGGCAATCTGCCGGGCAATTTTCTGGATTTTCTCGGAGATTTCCTTCTCTTCCAAAATGACTGCTTTTCTCTTAGACAATTTCCAATGCCTTTATGAAAAACTTTTTATTTAGCCGGAATCAGCAAGTAAGTCAACAAAAAAGATGGAAAGATCCAGGTCCCTTTGGCGTAACCCTGGGGACCAGTTCTTTAGAATCAGCAATAAGTGTACCATCCTGACTTGTTTTCGAAGGAAATGGTGTAACATTCAGCGACCTCAAAGGTTGAAAATTTGTCACGGTTCAGGTAAGCTCGCCTGAAGAAAAAGGAAACAGACAGAGGAGTGAACTATGCAAGACCCCTCGGACAAACTCGATTTTCGCGGACTCGAAGATCGGCTTGGTTACCGGTTCAGAGATACGGCCCTGTTGCAGCAGGCCTTTCAGCACGCATCGTACGTGAACGAAAAGACCGACGAGGAGCTCAAAGATAATGAACGGCTCGAATTTCTTGGAGACGCCGTGCTGGATCTCGCAATAAGCCACCTCTTGATGGATCGTTTCCCTGAAGTCAAGGAAGGGGCCCTTTCGAGGTTTCGGTCCATGATCGTGGATGAACAGGGCCTCTGTTCTGTAGCATCCTATCTGAAACTGGGGGACCATGTCCTTCTGGGAAAGGGAGAAGAGCAGACAAAGGGGAGAAGGAAGCCCTCCATCCTGGCGAATACCATGGAGGCTCTCCTGGGTGCCATTTACCTGGACGCGGGGTATGACCTCGCGTTTCTGGTGGTTCAAGACGTCTTTTCCGGGTCCCTGGACCGTATCGATAACCCGGAAATGGTCCATGACTTCAAGAGCCGGCTCCAGGAATTGACGCAAAAAATGGACAGAACCATGCCCAGGTATCGGCTTTTGGACGAAAAAGGCCCTCCACACGACAAACGCTTCATTGTGGAAATAGTCTATAACGGAACTACGCTCGCCCGGGGTGAGGGCAGGAGCAAAAAGGAAGCTGAACAGCAGGCAGCGAGGGAGGCTCTCTTGTGTCTGGATGCCGACGAAGTCCTTTCATAGTCCCCATTTTTGTTCCGAACCAGGGATGTCCTCACCGGTGTATTTTTTGTGAGCAGGAGAAGATCACCTCTGTGAAAAGGGGTCTCGTGACTGGCTCTTATGTCACCCGGATTATCGAGACCGCAATCCGTTCACGGAAATTTGATCCCACGCATGCCGAAGTGGCTTTCTACGGCGGGACGTTTACAAACCTGAAGCTTCAAGCGATAAAGGAACTCCTCGGAGCCGTCGCTCCTTTCTTGGAAAAAGGATTATTTACGGGCGTCAGGGTCTCCACGCGTCCGGATTCCCTGGACCTGAAGAAACTGGAGCTGATGAAACTCGCTGGGGTCAGAACAGTGGAACTGGGAGTTCAGTCAATGGACGACCACGTGCTTGCGCTGTCTGGAAGAGGTCACAGTGCCGCTGATTCGGAGAAAGCCGTCGGCCTTCTGAAGGACCTTGGATTTCAGGTGGGGGTTCAATTGATGCCGGGACTTCCGGGAGATTCCCGAAAGGTTTTCTTGTCCACGGTGGAGAAGATCGTCGGGCTCGTGCCGGATATGGCAAGAATATATCCTGCCGTGGTAATAAGGGAAACAGGCCTTGCCCGAATGTATGAACACGGGGAGTATGCGCCGCTAACGCTCTCCGCGGCCGTGGAAATTTGTGCCGAAGGCTGCAAAATGCTCGAAAACGCAGGAATTCCTGTGATAAGAATCGGCCTTATGTCTTCGCCGGAACTCCTGCTTCGAGGCCAGGTTCTGGCGGGGCCGTGGCATGCTGCCTTTGGGTTTCTGGTACGGTGCAGAATCTATCAGAAAATCATTGAGTCGCAACTGCCTTCCTGCGGCCGCATGGAAAAAGTCAGGATACGAGTCCGGAAGAGCGACGTCCCTCTCCTGCGAGGTTACGGGAATGAAGGAGTGAAACGCATTTCTTTGATGACCGGTGCGGAAGTCCTGGCAGTGGAAGGAGACAGCCGTCTTCCCCCGGGGAAGATAGAGGTCCTTGAAGAATGACATTCCTGAGCGGATTCATCGCAATCCTGGGGCCGCCCAATGTGGGAAAATCCACCCTCCTGAACAGGATCATAGGGAGCAAGATAGCGATCGTCTCCCCGAAACCCCAGACAACCCGGAACAGGATTCTGGGGATCTATCATGGAGATGGACTCCAGATGGTCTTTATGGATACCCCCGGAATCCACCGCACACGAACACTTCTTCATAAGAGTATGGTGGATTCGGCGCGTTCCGCGTTTCAAGAGGTGGACATTCTACTCTTGATGGTGGATCTGCATCATCCTGACGATCCTGAAATCTCCGGTCTCATTGGGGCCGTGAGGCAGACCGGAAAGCCGGTTTTTCTGGTCATCAATAAGATCGACAGGGGCAGCAGGTCTGAAATCCTTCCCATAATGGGAAAATTCAGTGCTGAACGGCTGTTCGAGGCCATTATTCCTGTCTCAGCCTTGAAGGGAGAAGGGGTGCCGGAATTGCTGGAGGTGATCAGGCAGAAGCTCAAGCCGGGCCCTCCGTTTTTTCCGCCTGATATGAGAACCGACCAGCCGGACACGTTCTTGATGTCGGAGATTATCAGGGAAAAGATCTATCTTTTTGTCCGGCATGAGCTGCCGTATTCTTCCGCTGTTACGGTTGAAAGAACGGAAGAAATTCCAGAGAAGAACCTTCTCCGGATCTATGCCGCTGTCCATGTCGAGACGCAGTCACAAAAAGGCATTTTGGTGGGGCGCCATGGAAATATGGTAAAAAAAATTGGGACTGCGGCGCGAATGGAGTTGGAGAGGCGTTTCGGGGTGCAGGTCTACGTGAAACTCACCGTTAAAGTGGATAAGAACTGGAGCAGGGATACCCGGGCGCTGAGGCGATTGGGGTACTAAACAAATCAGCCGCTCTAAGAGCGGCTGATTTGTTTAGGAGAAAAGAGTAATACGCTTTTGTCCTGTTATCCTGCAAGATGCTTGCCATATCTCTTCGTCTTTCACAATATACACATAACAAGGCGGAATTTCAGGTATTTCAAGGTGGAAGAGGCATTGATTGCCTTCTGGATCACCTCACAAAAGTACAGGAAATTGTACCGTGTGAGGGCAATTTACGGAGCTATGTATATAATATATTGAAATGACAGTAAAAATGCCGGTACAAAATCTGGGACATCAAACAACTATTTGATATTTTTTCATTTTATGCTGTATCAAGCTCTTGGTGATGCCGAGCATTCTTGCCGCATGGGCTTGAACGTTGTCGCACTGGCGCAGCGCCCGCCTGATCATATTTTCCTCTATCTGGCTCAATGCCTCCTGCAAAGGGACATTCGACGGGATGAATCGATCGATATCGAAATGTGATTCTGCCGCTCCGATCTCTTCGGGCAGGTCCAGGGGGGTAATTACCCCGCCGGAACTCAGGACGAGGGCCCGTTCAATAACATTTTCGAGCTCCCTGACATTCCCCGGCCAAGGATACCCGTAGAGCATTTTCCATGCCTCCGGGCTCAGTTCGTACTTGCTGACGGCTTTTCCTTCCGTATACTTATCAATAAAGGCCTTTACGAGCAGAGGGATATCGTCGGTCCGTTCGCGAAGCGGCGGGACTTCCATGTGGATCACGTTTAAGCGGTAATAGAGGTCTTCACGAAATGTTCCATTCTTGACATCCTCTTTTATATTCCTGTTCGATGCCGACAAAACTCTGACATCTACCTTTATGCTCTTGGTACCGCCGACTCGCTCGAATACCATCTCCTGCAGAACGCGAAGCAGTTTCACCTGGAGAGACGGGGGCATGTCTCCCACCTCATCCAGAAAAAGAGTGCCGGCATCTGCCAGTTCAAAACGACCCTTTTTCATGGAGACGGCTCCGGTAAAGGCACCTCTTTCATGCCCGAAGAGTTCACTCTCAAGGAGTGTTTCCGTGAGCGCCCCACAGTTTATTGAAACAAATGGCCCCTTTTTCTTAGCGCTTCCATAGTGAATTGCCTTGGCGATGAGTTCCTTCCCGGTGCCCGAAGGCCCTGTGATGAGAACCGACGCCTTCGATTGAGCAACTTTTTCAATCATGTCGTATACTTTGAGCATGGGCTTGCTTTTTCCGATGATATTCCCATACCTGAAACGATCCGAAAGGGCCTCGCTGAGCCTGCGATTTTCTTTGACAAGGCGGTATCTTTCCAGGGCCTTCCTGATCGTCAGCTTGAGCTGCTCATTCTGGAAAGGCTTGGTGATATAATCGTAGGCATTCTGCTTCATGGCCTCCACTGCCATTTCTATGGTGCCATAGGCCGTCATAATTATGACGGGTAGGTCGGGCTTTATCTTTCCGCATTCCGAGAGCAGCTCCATCCCGCTCATGCCGGGCATCTTGACGTCGGTTATGACGAGATCAAGGTCCGCATTCCGAACACAGTGCAGCGCATCCCGGGCATTATTCGCGGTCATGATCTCGTATCCCTCCGAGCTCAGGACGGCCTCCAGTACGATCAGGTAATTTTTTTCATCATCAACAATCAGAATTGTTTCCATGGGTTCTCATCCTTCAGTTGTACTCGCTCCGAGGTTTCAAAGAGTCGGTATGTGTTGAACCGTGATGCTCAGGAAGGAAACCTTTTCTGAAGTGACTGGTGAGAGGGCGCCGTATTTTCGTGACTTATCAGTGGGGGAACCCGCAGCTCGACGAGGTCGAGAATCCGGAGGGGGTAGCTATCCCACGCTGATAAGTCACTGAAAAGACCAGTCCGGAACCTCGGAACGGAGGAAAAGGTTTACTTCCTGAGCCTTCTTCGAGAGGCGAATCAATCACGAATATCTGGGCAGTTTGATCATGACCGTGGTCCCCATTCCCTCCCTGCTTTTGACCGCAATTTCGCCCCCGTGTCCTTCGACGATTTTTTTCACGATGGAGAGGCCCAAACCGCTCCCCTTGTCCTTTGTGGTGAAGAAGGGATTGAAAACAGTGTTCAGCTGTTTCTGAGGAATTCCGGAACCCGTATCTTCTATCTCCACGAAAAAATGGGCCTTTTCTTCGCCGATCTTTACCCTGAGAACGCCCTCGCCGTCCATGGATTGAATAGCGTTGACGAAGATGTTGAGGAACGCACGATAAAGCATCTCCGGATCAGCCTTTATCTTGAAGGACCTCCCCCTGATGTTGTGGGAGACCGTGATATGCCTTTTCTGCAACTCAGGCTCGAGAAAGGAAATATTCCTCGCCACAACCTCTTCGAGCAGGCACTCTCGCAGCGCCGGGTCCTGGGGTCTCGCGAAATCAAGAAATTCAGTCACTATGTTGTTCAACCTGCGGGATTCTTCAGTGATCACGATAGAGAGTTTTTTCTGGCTCTCATCGGCATCCGGCATTTGTCCGAGCAATTCTGCCGTGCTTTGAATAATCCCCAGAGGGTTTCGTATTTCATGGGAGACTCCGGCCACCATTTGCCCCAGAGCGGCGAGACGTTCCGCCTGGTTCAATTGCGCTTCCAATTCCCTCTGTTCCCGCGCCCGTTCATCTATGATCTTCTCCGCCTTGTGCACGATGAACAACAGGGCTATGAAAATGAGGGCCATAATACCTGCTGAAAGGGCGAAAATAGTATACTGGAACCGTGCAATGGACCCATATTCCTCGGTCAAATCCTGTATGAGTTCGAATACCCCGAGGATTAGGGTAGGTTTCTCTGAATAGAATACTTCTCCCCGGAAGGGGATGTATGTCCTGAGTTTCCTGCGACCTCCGATTTCCAGTCCCAGACCCCACAGATCTTTTCCCGCGGACAAGAGGCCCGACGAATGCTCTCCCCGGACCGCCTGGTAATAGCCAGGCGTTTTTTCCACCTTTTTTCCAACCAGCGTTGGGTCGGTGCTGTAGGCGACGACACCCTTTTCAATATCGTATATATTCACGAGATCGATCTTAAAACTGTGAATGGTGTTCTTCACAATCCGGTCCATCAGCTCATACTGGGTCTTGTCTCTCAGCCGGATTTTGCCGTACTGGCTGCTCACGGGAAGGACGAAATTCTGGAAGACCTGGTGATTGAGGTTTTCTCCCAGGAGGAACGCGTAATTCTCATAACTCTTCGTGAGGATTTTTTTTGCGTTCTGCGCAACGATCATGGAAAAGGGAAAGCTGAACAGGATCAGGATAACGAAGCTCGTGTAAGCAAAGAACTTGACCAGTCTGAACTGGCTTGTTCTCTGAGTCATGTCTTGTGAGGAAGGGTTCACGCCTGAATAATCCTTTTTTCTCCATCCCAGGGCAAGGCTGAAAGGTCCACGTTTCCGCCCGAAAGAATGATTCCGATTTTCCAGCCGGGCAGCGCCGGACGATTTGCCAGTAAGGCGCCCAGCGGTACTGCAGATGAAGGCTCAACAATAATCTTCATCCTTTCCCAGATCAAATGCATGGCCTTTACAATATCATCTTCGCTTACTCGCACGATATCTTTTACAGATTCCTGTATGATGGGAAAGGTGAGACTTCCCAGGGAGGTGAGGAGCCCGTCTGCAATGGTATCAGGGTGTTCCGACGGGATAATCCTTCCCGCTCTGAGAGATCGGTAGGCGTCATCGGCCCTTTCCGGCTCGGCACCAAAAACCAGGGTTCCAGAGGAAGCGCCGGAAATCGCAATGGCACTCCCGCTCAGGAGACCGCCGCCGCCCACCGGGGCGATCACGAGGTCCAGATCGGGGATTTTCTCACAGAGCTCCAGTGCCGCGGTGCCCTGCCCCGAGATAACCCGGTAGTCATTGTAGGGGTGAATAACGGCGGCCCCGGTGCGATTGATGACCCGGGCAAGGGCCTCCTCCCGTCCTGCTTGAGTTGGTTCGCAAAAAGTGATATTCGCGCCGTAACCGGCGACAGCCTCCTTTTTCACCCGGGATGCGTTTTCCGGCATCACCACATAGGCCTTGATCCCCCGCCATCCGGCGGCAAGGGCAAGGGCGGCCGCATGGTTTCCTGAAGAATGAGCTGCCACACCCCTTCGCGCCTCTTTTTCTCCGAGAGAAAAGACGGCATTGGCAGCTCCCCGGATCTTGAAAGCGCCGGCCTTTTGAAAATTTTCACACTTGAAGAAGATTTCCGCATCGCACATGTTATTCAAGGTGGCGCTGGTCAGTACGGGGGTTTGATGTACCCATGGATTGATCCGTTCGGCTGCCTGCCGGATATCAGGTATGGTTGGTCGTGTTGTCATCAGAGAAGTGCTCCAGCCGCCTCCGGCCGGGAAGAGCTCCGGTCGGCGGTTTCATGAAGGCGTTTCCTTTCTCTCTTTGAGAACAGTTTACGCAGATTTTCGGTTGCATTTCCCTTTCATTCTTCGTATGAACGGACAAGAACGTGTCACTTCTTGGAAGTGTTTTGTTGTTCCGCCACAGAAAGCAGGCAGGTTTTCTCCCATTTGTAAACGGATACCCAGGTATCGTCAAGACATCTTTTTTTTCTTCCCATAAGTATTTACGGCAGGGAAAGGAAGGGAAAGGCGGAAGGATCGTCAAGAAGCCAAGCGACGGTCCACAGGGGAAAAGCACATGTCGAACAAGACCAAGATAGTCGCCACAATAGGGCCGTCATCGAGCAGCAGGGCTGTTTTGCGAAAGATGATGTCCGCCGGGATGAATGTGGCAAGGCTCAATTTTTCCCACGGAGAATATGCGGAACACGAAAGGGTGATTCAACGTATCCGCTCCCTTTCGAAAGAGATGGATAAATCCGTAGCGATTCTCATGGACCTCCAGGGTCCGAAAATCAGGACAGGGACGCTGGACAAGGGTGAACCGGTAATACTCAAGAGGAATGCAACCGTCCGAATAACCACAAAGGATATCCCCGGTGGAACGGCGGACCTGGTATCCACGGCCTATAAGAAACTTCCGAAGGATGTGGGAGAAGGCAGCACGATCCTTCTCGACGACGGGCTTATCGAGTTGCGGGTCCTTTCGGTCACAAGGGATACCGTGAAGTGCAAGGTCATACAGGGTGGAATCCTCAAAGAGCATAAGGGAATTAATCTTCCGGGCATCCCTGTTTCTGTCCCTTCCCTGACCGAGAAAGACAGGATGGACCTCGAGTTCGGCATCAGGGCGGCGGTGGACTATATCGCCCTCTCTTTTGTGCGGAAAGCGAATGACCTCAGAAGGGTGAAGTCCGTCCTGAAAGGCCGGGCACTCCATATTCCCGTCATCGCAAAAATTGAGAAACCGGAAGCGGTTTTAAACCTGGATGAGATCCTGGAAGTCGCGGATGGAGTCATGATTGCACGGGGAGACCTGGGTGTTGAAATGAGGCCTGAGGAGGTTCCGACAATCCAGAAGCGGATCATACGGAAGGCGATAGCAGTGAATAAGCCGGTGATTACCGCGACCCAGATGCTCGAGACAATGATTGATCGCCCGATTCCCACCCGGGCAGAGGCGTCGGATGTGGCAAATGCCATTATCGACGGCACTGATGCGGTCATGTTATCCGGTGAAACCGCCGTGGGAAGATACCCTGTCAGGACGCTCAGGATGATGTCTAAAATCGCGACCGAGACGGAGAGTTCTCCGTTCATGCACTACAATCTGCAATTTGAACGGGACCCTAAAGACCTGGTTACCCATGCAGTGGCCCAGTCCGCAACGAACATCCTCCATGAGTTGAACGCAAAGGCCATCCTTGCGTTTTCCGTTTCGGGCAGGACATCAAAGCTGATCTCCAGACAGAGGCCTGCGAAACCGGTGTTTTCCTTCTCTCCTTCGATCGAGGTTTTCAAGAGGCTGTCGCTCGTCTGGGGCATTGTGCCTTTCCTGATCCCACCGATGAGCAATGCAAAGCAGATTATCCAGGCCGGTGAGGATATTTTGCTCAAAAAGCGGCTTCTCAAACAGGAAGACCTCATCATTGTCGTCACCGGTCTCGCACTCAGGAGCGGCTCCACAAACATGATCAAGATCCACCGCGTAGGCCACGAAGATTAGTCTCACCTGAAAGGGGAGGTTCTTGACCCTGCGAATGGAAAAATAAAAAACGGGCATCCCAGAACCATTGGTTGGAATGCCCGCTGTTGAATCAGGAGGTACTAGACGACGGTAACATTAACAGCAGAGGGGCCTTTTCTGCCTTCCTCTACGTCGAATGTCACTGATTCGCCTTCTCTGAGAGACTTGAATCCGTTCCCGTTGATTCCGGTATGATGCACAAATACATCGGGACCGTCTTCCTGCTCAATGAAGCCGTAACCTTTTCGATCATCAAACCACTTCACAGTTCCATTAGCCATAGGGGCAACCTCCTTTCAAAAGATGCTCATGGTTCCAGACTTCAGGTTGCCACTTTTGACAAATGAATCATGCCCTGAATGGAAACCAGGACGCCAATAAAAACAACCTTTATATTGGCTAAAGGCGATCCATAATCGATTTTTTTAAAAAAATCAAGATAAATTTTTGATAAGTACCCAGGTTCATGGTTCAATGGCCCACGGTTAATCGTTTGACGCCCTTTTCCGTTGTGGTTCACCCGGTCCTTGTGTATTTTGTCGTTCAAGAATTGATCGGCCACCTTTTAGTGGCGAACACGGCCGGAAAGTCCTATTATGGAAGGCGAACGAAGATGCCGGTTAAGCAGGGAGGCCCGGATGCACCGTAGAGTTCCATCTACGGGTATGAAGGCGAGTGGCTGATGAAAAATCTTCTTCGCCGGCGAGACAAGAAAGGAGGTCCAGATGCGGAGCATGAAGGCCCTGGTAAAGGCCAAGCCTGAAGTCGGGCTCTGGATGGAAGATATTTCTGTTCCCGAGGTGGGGATAAATGATGTTTTGATCAAGATCCAGAGGACCGCCATTTGCGGTACCGACATCCATATTTACAACTGGAATGAATGGGCCCGGAAAACGATCCCGGTACCCATGCCCATAGGCCACGAGTTTGTGGGCGTGATCGCGGAAATGGGCAGCAATGTCCGCGACTTCAAGGTGGGTGACCTGGTGAGCGGGGAGGGACACCTGGTCTGCGGGCGCTGCCGTAATTGCCTTGCGGGACGGCGACACCTTTGCATGCACACCCTGGGAGTAGGGGTGGATCGTCCCGGAGCATTCGCAGAGTACCTCTCAATCCCGGTCACGAATGTATGGTACTGCGATCCGGACATCCCCCGGGATGTGCTTGCCTGCTTCGACCCTTTGGGCAATGCGACCCACACTGCCCTTTCCTTCGACGTCCTGGGAGAGGATGTCCTCATAACAGGGGCCGGCCCGATCGGCTGTATGGCGGCAGCCATTGCGAAACACGCCGGCGCGCGGTACGTGGTGGTGACGGACGTTAATCCGTACCGGCTGGAGTTGGCGAGGAAGATGGGCGCTACAATGGCCCTGAACGTTGAAACGGAATCCATTCAGGATGCCCAGCAGGCGCTGAACATGAAGGAAGGATTCGATGTAGGGCTGGAGATGTCAGGGAATCCGGAAGCGCTTCGCTCCATGCTGGTCAACATGTGCCATGGCGGGAAGGTCGCCCTCTTGGGGATTCTACCGGGTCAAACACCCATAGACTGGAATCTGGTGGTTTTCAATGGGTTGACCGTCAAAGGCATCTACGGGCGGGAAATGTATGAAACCTGGTACAAAATGACCGTGATGCTTCAATCAGGTCTCAACATTGGTCCCATCATCACCCACCATTTTCACTATACAGAGTATCAAAAGGCTTTCGATGTGATGCGGTCGGGGAATTCCGGGAAAGTCATTCTTCACTGGGTTGACGAGTAACCTTGGCCCGGAACAGATCGGCTCTCGGGCCTGGAGGAGGAAAAGAATGTACGGGAAGATAAGAGGGCATTTTATCACGGAACTGGAAGAAATCCGGCAAAGCGGCCTCTATAAGGGTGAACGGATCATCGCAAGTCGGCAAGGCGGCGATATCGAACTGGTTGACGGGCATCATGTACTCAATCTCTGCGCCAATAATTACCTGGGGCTTTCGGGCAGGCAGGAACTTGTGGAAGCCTCAAAAGACGGCCTCGAACGCTGGGGTTATGGCCTGTCCTCGGTCCGATTTATCTGCGGCACCCAGGCTTTGCACAAAGAGCTGGAACGGAAAGTGTCTGAATTTCTGGGTACCGAAGATACCATCCTGTATTCTTCCTGTTTTGATGCGAACACCGGGTTTTTTGAGACCGTTCTGGGGTCGGAAGACGCAGTCATTTCTGACGAACTGAACCACGCGAGTCTTATCGACGGGATCAGGCTCTGCAAGGCTCAGCGATTCAGGTACAAAAACAATGATATGGATGATCTCGAAGTCAAACTCAGGGAAGCCGCCGGGGCCCGGTTCCGCCTTATCGGGACGGACGGTGTTTTTTCCATGGACGGCATCGTGGCGAATCTCAAGGCCATATGCGACCTGGCGGATGAGCATGATGCGCTCGTTATGGTGGATGACTCTCATGCCACCGGGTTCATCGGCAAGACAGGAAGAGGGACACCGGAATACCACGGGGTCAGAGAGAGGGTCGATATCATCACGTCCACCTTCGGCAAGGCCATGGGCGGAGCTTCCGGAGGCTTTACCAGCGGCCGGAAAGAGATCATTGAAATCCTGCGCCAGCGCTCCCGGCCCTATCTTTTTTCCAACACCCTCGCACCGGGGGTTGCAGCGGCCGTCCTCAAGGCCATCGAGATGATTTCAGGCTCCACAGAGCTTCGGGACAGACTGGAACAGAACACCAGGTATTTCCGCTCCAGAATGCAGGATGCCGGATACACCATTACCGCCGGGGATCACCCGATCGTGCCCATTATGCTGGGTGACGCGAAGGTCGCCTCTCGGATGGCCGACCGCTTGCTGGAGGAAGGTGTCTATGTTATCGGTTTCTCTTATCCGGTTGTGCCGAAAGGAAAGGCCCGGATTCGGGTACAGGTTTCTGCAGGGCTGAGCAGAGAAGACCTCGATACGGCTGTTGGGGCTTTTGTCAAAATTGGAAGGCAGATGGGCGTTCTTCCAGAGAAACAGTAGAGATCCGGGTCCGGCGGGTCCGGTCACTCCAAACTCTAGATCACTTCATCACCTCGGTAGCCGGTGCGGCACAGCCTCTGGTGTCTGATCCCCGGATAGAAAAGAAACCGGCCACTCCGGCTCTTTCGGAAAGGAGGGAAGATCATAGCCTACCGCTATTTCATCTGTCTTCTCATTTTCCTGTGCTATGTTCTGGTCTTTTTTCATCGCCTCTGTCCCGCGGTCATAGCCCTTGATATCCAGTCCTCCTTCGGTATCAGCGGCACACTGCTGGGCCTGTTGGGGTCGGCATATTTCTACTCCTATGCCTTTATGCAGTTGCCCACCGGCCTCATGGCTGATTCGTGGGGCCCCCGAAAGACGGTATCGGTGTTTTTTGTCCTGGCCGGGATCGGGTCAATCCTCATGGGTCTCTCCTCAAACCTGACGCTGGCCATTCTCGGACGGATTCTCGTCGGTCTCGGTGTTTCAACGGTCTTTGTCTGCAACTTCAAGCTCCTTTCAGAGTGGTTCAGCGTTCGACAGTTCGTCATCATGGGCGGGGTGTTCATGACCATGGGCGGCGTTGGTGCGCTTACTTCCAGCGCTCCTCTTGCATGGGTCAGCAATATTTTCGGCTGGAGAGTGACCCTGGTGGCGGTGGGAAGCATCACGCTGCTCATGGCCGTCCTTGTCTATGTCTTCGTGCGGAACCGGCCGTCGGACATGGGCCTTCCGCCCATCAGGGAGGCTCATGAATCCACGGAAGGGCAGATAGGCTTGATGAAAGGGCTGTCAATGGTAGTCACCTCCGCCCGTTTCTGGACCCTCGCCATCTGGGCCTTTTGCGCCGTGGGATTGTCTTTTGCTCTTGGAGGTTTGTGGGGTGGGCCCTATCTCATGCAGGTCTACGGTCTGAGCAAAACCGGGGCCGGAGGAGTGCTTTCAACATTCGCCTTCGCATTGGTACTGGGCAGCCCTTTTCTGAGCTGGCTTGCCAACCGGTTCGGCAGAAAGCCTGTCCTCATGGGCTGCAGCGTGATTCTACTGGCGGTTTCTGTGATCATGACCTGGTTTGTGGACCGCATGACCATGCCTGTTCTCTATGTATTGTTTTTCGGCTTTTTCCTTTCCGGAGGAGCTGTCGGCCAGGTTATCGCAACAGTGGCCAAGGAATCATTTCCCATCGCCATTTCCGGGACCTCCGTCGGCATGGTCAACATCTTTCCCTTCCTAGGGGCGGCCGTGTTTCAGGTGCTCATGGGGGCCGTGTTGAGTGTCGAAAGTCAAGGAGAAATGATCTATGCCGTGCGCGGCTTTCGCCATATGTTCCTGATTTGCCTGGCGGGGGCGCTTGTGTCACTCATGGTTGCATTCTTCCTTAGAGAGACACTTGAAAATAGACCTTGATCTAGGAATGCGGTGGCCTTTTCCATCCATACCGGGGTTTCCTTCCCGGATTCAGGCGGAGGATCGTGAAGATCCCCCCGAAGTGGACTTTGAGTATACTCGACAGGAGGAACTACCGAACATGACAACAACTATCAGCATCCTCTGCGACAACAACATTAGCAGGTCGGGCTTTATCGGAGAACATGGGTTCAGCGCATTGCTGGAACGGAAGGAAGGGAACTACCTCTTTGACAGCGGTCCGGGACTCTCTCTGCCCCTCAATCTCAAAGCGCTTCAGAAAGAGATAACCGGCGTGCACAAGGTGTTTTTGAGCCATGGGCATTACGATCATACGGGCGGGTTGAAGTGGGTCCTTGAACAGGGGGAGACAATGGAAGTGGTCGCTCATCCTGCTGTTTTTTCCGAGCATATGGTCCTTGATCCCGGGAAACCGGATGCCTCCCCACGATATATCGGCTGTCCTCTTCCTCAGGAGAAGCTGGAAGATCTGGGGGCGAAGTTCGTCTTTCTGGATCGCACCCAGGAGGCAGTGCCCGGGCTCTGGTTCCTGTCCGGATTTGAACGTGCCCCGCAATGTCTTCCCGAAGATACTCGGTTAATCTCGCGGCAGAGCGGGAAGCTTGTTCGGGATCCCCTGCTGGATGATGCGAGCCTGCTTCTGGAAACTGAAAGCGGCCCTGTACTTATCCTGGGGTGTGCCCACGCGGGAATCCTGAATATCCTTGACCATCTGAAGAGAGACCTGCACATCGACAGACTGAGGGGCATATTGGGAGGAACGCATCTCATGTTCTACGGGGAGCCGGCTCTCGCCCAGGTCCTCCGGAGAATTGAGGATTTCGGCGTTGATTTGATTGCGATTTCGCACTGTACGGGGATGAAGGCGGCTATCCGACTGGCGAACCATTTCGGAGATCGTTTCCTGCCGGCGTCGGCCGGAACCGTCCTCGAATTCTAAAGCCCGTTGGGGGAATCTACAGTATCTCCTGGTCCAGTTTCTTGCTGAGTGCCTGAATCTCCGGGGAGACCTTCGGCTTCGTGAGGATCACCACGAGATCGAAATCCCCCTCTTCATCCTCACCGTCCCGGGAGAATGCAAGCGTAAGGGGTCCGCCGTCTTCTCCTCTATTCACGAACCTGGGGTGCCCGTCCACGATCTTGAGACGGGGCACACCTTCCGCCTCGCCCAGAAATTTGTCTTTGAATGTGCCGGTCAGCGGGGATACGATGGTCACTTCAAGTCCTTCGGTTGTATGAAGTGCCAGGATAGCTTCATTCACGCCCAGGACAAGCGATGAAGAGAGATGCCCTTCATCACCCCGCCCGTCACCCTGCACGATGGCGATGCGGGCAGGGATTTCTCCGTTCCGCGGGGAGACGGCCAGGCCATCCGTGGGACCGGTCGGAGAGAGCATCCGTTCGAATTGCAGATCGGTGATGACGTCGGCATAGTTTCCGTAGCCGAGATTCTCAGCAAAAGGCTCAAAACCATTGTCCTGGCCTCTGGTGAGGATCACTTCGTCGAATTCCAGGTCCAGTTCCTCGTCCGGGATACTGAGATTGATGGCTTCCGGCTCGCACTCGGCCCAGCAGAGGGCGCATCCCAGGCAACGGCGGCAACTGAGGCAACGTTTTGCTTCCTGAAGCGCCATCTTCTCCGGAAACCCCGTTTCAACCTCGACAAAATTCCCCCGCCTCTCGTCCACGGAAATCTCCGGCATCACCGCGCGCGGCGAGGGCACGTCGTCAAACGGAATGATGTACCGTTTTTCTTTCTCGTAAATCATCTACTTGCTCCTCAGATAGTCGTGTATGCCCAGGGCGGCGCGTTTCCCCCCTGCGACGGCACGGATGGCAATATCGGGACCGGAGACCACGTCTCCGCCGGCAAACACGCCGGGGATATTGGTCACGCCTGTTTCTTCATCTATCCCAAAGGTGTTCCAGCGCGTTATACTGAACCCGTGGTCCTGTCCCAGGAAGTCCAGGTTTGTGGCCTGGCTGATGGCCGGCACAATGGTTTCCGCGTCAATGACGTATTCCGACCCTTCGATGGGCACTGGGCGTCTTCGGCCCGAGGCATCAGGTTCGCCCAATTCCATTTTGATGCACTTCATCCCGGTAACCCTGCCGTTTTTCCCGACGATTTCCACAGGCGCAGCCAGGTATTGGAGATTCACGCCCTCGTGCTCCGCGGCATCGATTTCCCACGGGTTGGCAGGCATCTCCTTTCTGGTCCTCCGATACAGGATGTAGACTTCGTCGAATCCCATTCTCCAGCCCACGCGGGCAGAGTCGATCGCAGCGTTTCCTCCGCCGATGACAATGAGTTTCCCCTTTGCCTCCGGCGCCCGGCCCAAGGCCTGCTCTCTTAGGAAGGTCACACAGTCCACGATGCCTTTGCCTTCATATTCCTCTTCACCCGGTACCCGGAGTTTGAGTCCCTTGTGGCATCCGGCGCCGATAAATACCGCGTCGTAGTCCTTCTTAAGGTCGTCAAAAGAGATATCCTTACCCACCCGCGTGTTGTACTTGATATCAATCCCCATTTTGGCTATGAGGTCCACTTCCCGCTGGAGGAGCTGCTTCGGCAGGCGATATTCGGGGATCCCGACCCAGAGATAGCCGCCGGGGACGGGGAGGGCCTCAAAAATCGTGATATGTTCATAGCCCTCTCTCGCCAGGTCGTGCGCGCAGGTCAGGCCGGCAGGCCCTGCCCCTATGATGGCGATTTTTTCGGGATACTTTTTTTCGGGAGTTTCGTAAACCGGTTCTATGCCTTCATTGAGTTCCGCATCGGCTGCGAATCTCTTGAGGAAACAGATGCTGATGGGTTCGTCAAGGTACTGCCGGTTGCAGGCCGTCTCACAGGGGTGCGGGCAGATCCTTCCGATGCTCCCGGGAAGAGGAAGCCTCTCCCTGATGGTAGCCAGCGAATCAAGCGGTTTTCCATCCGCGATCTGGGCCACATAGGTCCTGATATTCAGGTGAGCGGGGCAGGTACGCTGACAAACGGGCTGGTCTTCCTTGAAAATGTTGTACTCCCCGGTGCCGGGATTAAAAAAGTCCACCGCGGTCCTGAAACCGAAGCCCTCGTTAAAATCATCAAACATGTTCACCGGACAGACTCGTATGCACGCCTTGCAGTCATTGCACTTGGAGTTGTCCACCCGCAGGCTGTGCTTCAGGATGTGAGCCCGCGCTTTCCCATCGTCCTTCGTAATCCTCTTGAGGTCACTGTAAATCAGGATGTTGATCTTGTCGTGAGCGCGGACCTTGTCCAGGGCAGGGTTCAGAAACGCTTCTTCAGGTTTGATGATCCGGTCCCTTGGTATTCTCTCCGCACCCAGTGAGGGAAATTTTTCCACCAGAGTAACCTCTGCGCCTGCCTCTGCTTTCCCAAGTGCGGCCTGGATTCCTTGAAGCCCGCCTCCCACAATCAGAACCTTGTTGTTTTCCAATCTGTTATACCTCTTGCGCTGCTAATTGAAACAGAGGAGTCCGCCCGGAAATACCGTTCATTGCGACCATTCCTTTCCGTTTGAGGGCCGTCATATAGCGGAAGACCCTTTCGGCCGGGATGGCCAGTGCGGCCGCCAGATCTTTCACGGATTGCGCTCCCTCTTTCAGCTTGAGGAGGATCTTCTGCACCTCTGTCTCTTCAACAATGATCATATCGACAGCACGGCTGAACTCGTGCTCGGTGAAAACCTCGCCGTACATGTTTCCGGTTTCGAGGAACGGGGTCCTTTTCCCGATGACCCATCGAATCTTTTCCCCGGCAAGAACAGCCTCCGCCACCTCGATCTCCCTGAAGATTTCGGGCGCCTTCACCCGGTCTCCTCCCTGGCCGATGGGACCAAGCTCCCTGATCCCGGCGTCGAATTCGGAGATGATTTTTACGAAAACAGAGGCCTCCCCGGATGAACATTGCCTGAAGGCCAGGCGGTCTTCGTTGATGCCGATGTGCTTCAAAAGCCTTCTTGTCATGTCTATCTTGGCCCGGGCCTGGTAATTCCCGCTGATGTAGTGACAGTCGCCGAAATAGCAGCCCACCACGACCAGCCCGTCAAGGCCGTTCTTGAAGGCCTTGGCGATCAGGGCGGGGTCCACCCTGCCCGTACACATGAGCCGTACTATCTTGATATCGGGGGTATATTGTAGTCTGGAAACTCCAGCTAGATCAGCCGCTGAGTATCCTCACCAGGTACAGCAAAAGGTCAGAATCTTCGGAACGAATTCAGCCAATGGAAACCTCCTTCAAGGTTTGTTGCGTGTCGCTTGTTGACTGTTGCGCGTTGCATCACGGGCTACTTTCCAGTTCGAACACTCGATGCATTGATCATTCAGCCTCCCAGGTATGCCTCAAGTTCGGCCGTTATCTGCTGGTCGGTAAAGGAATTGATGGTGAGTGCGTGCTGGTAACAGGTGGCTGCGCACACGCCGCATCCCTTGCAGGCCACATCGATGACGTGCACCTTCCTGCCTTTTTCGGTCCGGCGCACTTCCAGGGCGCCGTAAGGGCAGAGTGCCACGCACAGGCCGCATCCCCTGCATGCGTCTTCATCGGCCAGCACGGATATGATCGGTTCGACCACCACTGATCCCTTGGAAAGGGGGATAGAGGCGCGGGATGCCGCTCCAAGGCCCTGCGCCACCGTCTCGCGGACGTTGGCCGGAAAACGGGCGCTCCCGCACAAGAAGACACCGTCCGTGGCAAAGTCCAGGGGCCGCAGCTTGACATGGGCCTCCAGGAAAAAGCCGTTGTCGTCCACCGGCACCCTGAGGAGCTGGGAGACATCATGTGCCGTCTCATTTGCCACCACCGGGGTGGAAAGGACGACCAGGTCGGCGGGGATATCCATATCCTTCCCGAGCAGGGGGTGGTAGACCTTCACCCCTTCAGGACCAACTTCCGGCGGCCTGGCAGGATCATAATTGATATAGCGGATGCCCTTGGCCTTTGAATCGCGGAACATTTCTTCATTTTCAACGCCGTACATCTGCATGTCACGATAGAGAATGGAGACCCTCGCGTCGGGAATTTCATCCCGGATCAGCATGGCGTTTTTCACCGCCGTCTGGCAGCATATTCTCGAGCAATAAGGCCGTTCCTCGTTGCGGCTCCCTACGCATTGGATCATGACGACATTCTTTACGTCGGAGGCCAGGCCCTCCTTGAGCAGGTGCTCAAGCTCGAGCTGGGTGACGACCCTTTTCCCGTCATATCCGTACATGCCCGTGGGCACGAAGGCTTTACCACCGGTGGCAACAACGATGACGCCTATATCTATCTTCTTGAGACCCGATTCCGTTTCAATATCTGCCTTGTATTTTCCTATGAAACCGTCAACACGCGTTACCTTGGCTTTGGTGAAGACAGTGGCCTTGGGATTATCGGTCAGGGCCTTGATTTTTTGAGCGACGAATTCCTCCGCGCTGGTCATGCCCGGGCCTAGCTTGTGGAGGCTGTTGAGCATACCCCCCAGTTTTTCCTCTTTTTCCACCAGCACCACTTCGTAGCCGCGGTTTGCCAGGCCCAGGGCCGCCGTCATGCCTGCGATACCGCCCCCGATCACCAGTCCGCGGGGGCAGACTTCCGACATGATAGGTACCTTGGGCTCCAGCAGGGCCGCCTTGGCAACCCCCATGCGTATCAGGTCCTTGGCCTTTAAGGTGCCCGCCTCTCGTTCCCGCATGTGCACCCAGGAGCACTGGTCCCTGATATTCACCATCTCGAAAAGATAGGGATTCATCCCGGCTTCCTGGCAGGAACTCCGGAAAAGAGGTTCATGTGTCCGGGGAGTGCAGGACGCCACCACCACGCGGTTGAGGCCCTGTTCTTCGATCCCTTTTTTGATTTCATTGATTCCCGTCTCAGAGCAGGTATAGAGGTTCCTCTGCACGAAGGTCACATGGGGCAGGGTCCTGGCGGACTCCTCGAGTTCTTCCATCTCCAGGTACCCGGCGATATTGGACCCGCAATGGCAGATGAATACCCCAATCCTGATGTCTTGATCACTCTTCTCAGGCAACGGCTTTCTCCTTTTCCACGTCCTCTTGAAAGGCGATTTCTGCGGCACGTTCCGCGGCGCTCGAGGCCTGCGCCACGGACTCGGGAACATCCATGGGCGATTCAGCACACCCGCACACGAAGACGCCCGGGACCGTACTGTCTACCGGGGACAGGGGGCTCGTCTTCACAAACTGATAGTCATCAAGCTCGAAACCCACGATCCGGGAAAGCTCGACGACGCTTTTCGAAGGGGCGCAGGCGGTTGCCAGGACCACCATTTCAAATTCTTCGGATTTCACCTTTCTCTCCCGGGTGTCTTCGTAAATCACTACCGGGTTGTGATCGGGCCCTTCCGTGATCTCGGCCACCCTCCCGCGAACATAGGTAATCCCTGATTTGTTTCCCCCACGGATCTTATACTCCTCAAATCCCTTACCGACGGCCCGGATATCCATCCCGAAAATGGTGGACCTGGTCTCCGGCTCATGCTCGTTGGCAATAATCGCCTCCTTGATAGAGTGCATACAGCAGTATCCGGAGCAAAACGGGTAAAATCGAAAATCCCTCGACCCCACGCACTGGATGAAGGCCAGCTTCTTTGCGGACCCAAAGGCCTCGGCCTTCTTCTTCATGGTCTCAAGGGACTCCGTGATTGTCAGGTGATCCTCGTATTTTTCAGCCCATTTCTTGTGGTCTTCATCATCGTATTCACCGGACAGGAATTTACCGTAGAAGGTCTTTGAGTCCTCTCCATGTTTTTCTTCGTAGCGTGCGAGCGTTTTGGCGGATTTCGTCGCCTTCTTTTCGAGTTCCTCGATTTCCGCCTCGACAGCCAGGTCTGACGGTCTGTCCACGTGCCCGCCGGTCGGCCCGCTGGCGCTCAGGAGCCGTTCGAACTGGATGGCGGTCACCACGTTGGGGATTTCCTGGAAGCGGTATTCCGGAATCCGGGACGGGTCAAAAACATCATACCCTGCCGCCACAATGATGGAGGCCACGTCCAGCTCCAGGATCTGATCTTTCTGCTCAAAATCGACCGCGTCAGCCTGGCAGGTCTTGGCGCAGATCCCGCATTTTTTCCCGTTCAGCTGGCGGCAGTAATCCGGGTCTATGGTCCTGGTGGAGGGAATACCCTGGGCAAACAGCGGGTAGATCGCCTTCCGCGACCCCAAGCCTTCCTCGTAGGCATCGGGAACGATTGTGGGGCAGGTCTCGCTGCAGGCGCCGCATCCGGTGCATTTGCTCGCATCCACGTACCGGGCCTTCTTCCGGACCGTTACCTTGAACGCGCCTGCCTCGCCTTCTACTTTTTCCACCTCGCTGTACGCCAGGAGATCGATATTGGGATGTCGACCGACATCCAGCATCTTCGGCGAGAGAATTCAGATGGCGCAGTCGTTTGTTGGAAAAGTCTTGTCCAGTTGGGCCATCTTGCCGCCGATGCTGGGGAGCTTTTCCACCAGGTGCACCTTGATCCCCATATCAGCGAGATCGAGGGATGACTGCATCCCGGCGATTCCGCCGCCAATCACGAGTACATCCTTGCTCACGATATTTCCTCCCCTCCTGCAAGTCCCGGTCAGGTGCACGCTCTATTTGATGCGTTCCGCCACCAGGTCATAGAGGTCGTCAATTTCTATTCCCAGATCAAAGGCCGATTTTGCACACCGGAAGTGGATCTGGCACTTCGGACACGCGGTAACAAGGGTGCCCGCGCCGGTGCTTTCCGCCTCGTTCAAGCGCTGCATCTGGATTTCCTTGGAGCAACTGGAGCAGTTCATCCAGCCGGTGGTTCCGCAGCAGACCGCATTTTCCCGGGAACGGGGCATTTCCACCAGTTCAACCCCGGGCAGGGCCTTCAGGATATTCCTTGGGGCATCATAGATGCCGGACAGCCGCCCGAGCCTGCATGGATCTTGATAGGTCACCACTTTTTCGGATTCTGTAAACTGCACTGCCCCTTCCGAGATTTTTTCCGCCAGGAGATCCAGAATATGGATGGGTTCGAATCCAAGTTCTCCAAAATACTTCGGATAGATATTCTTAAAGGTGTAATAGCCCTCCGGACAACTGAACACCACCCGCTTTGCTCCTGAATCGCGGATGATATCCAGGTTCATCCCGGCCAGTTTCTTGAAGGTCTCCTCATCCCCGTTCCAGAGTGCATCGTGACCGCAGCACCGTTCGTCGTTGCTTATCACCGGCTCTATGCCGCACCCGTTCAGAATCTTGAGGACGTTTCGGGCCCAATCGAGGGATCCGGCTCCGATATCCCTGAAAATCACGTCGAAATAGGGTCTGCATCCGACGAAATAGAACATATCTCCACGGTCCACAGTCTTCCCGTCCTCGATCCAGAAGGTCCTTTGCTGCGCGATATCCCTGGTCTGGATGGCCCAGATGCTCTGGAGCATACCGTTATGGGTGAGGGTGCCGTCAATTCCTCCGGCATGCGCCTTCCCCCTGATTAGGCGGATGAATTCCGGGAAATCAATGCTGGCAGGGCATCTCACGCTGCACTGGGCGCATGTCAGACAATTCCAGATAGTGTCGTCGGATATCTGCTCCAGGCCGTACAGAGACCGTTCGATGATCTGCCGGGGAGAAAAATCAGGGAAGACCCGTGCCACGGGACAACTCCCGGTGCATACCCCGCAGTCAAGACAGTAGTAGGTCCGGGTCAGGTCAATCAATTCGGGAATTGCATTCATTACAAACCTCGAAATACCGGCCCCTTTCAGGCCGCCTTTTTCAGTGTGGATGGTCCGAGGGTCTTGATCTTTTCGGTAAAGGACCTTGCTATCTCTGCGAAGCGCGTCCCTTCGGCAGACGAAACCCACTCCAGACTCAGCCTGTCCGGATCGATGCCGAGGATCTGTACCAGTTCCCGGGTCATCTTGAACATCTTTTCGGCCTTTACATTACCGTCCAGGTAATGGCAGTCGCCGATGTGTCAGCCGGCCACCATCACTCCGTCGGCCCCCATTTGAAAGGCCTTGAGGATGAAATTGGGATTAATGCGGCCGGAACACATGACCCGGATGATTTCAATATTCGGCGGGTACTGAAACCTGCTCACGCCTGCCAGGTCGGCTGCTGAATAGGCGCACCAGTTGCAGGCGAATGTGACAATTCTTGGACTGAATTCTTCTGCCATATTGACTCCCTCTCCATCTAGCCGGAGAATGCGGCCTCCACCATGGTGAGTATTTCCCGGTCGTTAAAATGAAAGACCGCCGCTGCCCCCGTGGGACAGGCAACCGCACATGCCCCGCAGCCCTTGCACAGCGCTTCGTGCACAAAGGCCGTTGTCTTACCATCCTTGTTTTCCTGCAAAACTACCGCATTGTATGGGCAAACCTCCACGCACTTCCCACAGCCCCTGCAGAGAATTTCATTCACGTGAGATACAACACCCTCGACAGTAAGTGTCTCCTGCGCGAGCGCGACAGAGGCCCTGGAGGCCGCGGCCTTGGCCTGGGAGATGCTCTCTTCAATGGGCTTCGGGTAATGCGCCATGCCGGCCAGAAAGATCCCGTCCGTAGCAAAATCAACCGGCCGCAGCTTGGCATGTGCTTCCATGAAAAAACCGTCTTCATTCAGGGGCAGCTTGTATATCTGTGCCAGGGACTCATTTTCCCGCGGCACAACGGCCGCTGCAAGCACCAGCAGATCAGCGCCGATTTTGATATCCCGTCCGAGGACGTGATCCCTGGTCGTTATGAAAATGGTTTCGCCCTCCTTTTCCACCGCCGGTTTCTTTTCACGGGAGTACCGGATAAAGATTACCCCCTGTTTCCTGGCCTCGCGGTAAAGGGCCTCCCGCTGTCCATAGGTCCGGATATCCCGGTAAAGGACATAGATGTCCATATCGGGATTCAGTTCTTTGAGATGGAGGGCCGACTTCATGGTATGAGTGCAGCAGACCTTGGAACAATAAGGCCTTTCCGGTTCTCTGGAGCCCACACACTGGATGAAGACGGCACGCTTCGCCTCTTTAACGATGGGATCGCCGCTCCTGACGGCGTCATCCAGTCCCAAGTGGGTCATAACCCTGTCGTCCTGCCCGTAGAGGTACTCGGACGGCTGGTATTCCCGAGCGCCCACAGCCACTACCACCGCGCCGTGCTCAATGGTTTTTTCAGAACCGTTCTGTGAAACGGTTGTCTCAAAATTACCGACAAAACCGCTTGCCTCTTTTACCACAGCACCGGTATAGACATCGATCAGGGAATGATGCGTGACCTTCTTCACCATCTCCTCAACGCTGCCGCTGATATCATCGCCGCGCCATGTCTGCATGAGTTTGCCGCCGTTTCCACCCAGTTCCTCGGATTGTTCCACCAGATGGGTGTGAAACCCTTGATTAGCAAGTCCCAGGGCCGCCGTCATGCCCGCGATACCGCCCCCGATCACCAGGGCATCGTGATTGACCGAAATGGACGGCTGGGAAAGCGGCTGGATCAGATTGGCCCGTGCCACCGCCATCCGCACAAGATCCTTTGCCTTGTCGGTGGCCTTGCCCTTTTCTTTTGCATGAACCCAGGAACACTGGTTCCTGATGTTGGCCATTTCGAAGAGGTACTTGTTGAGGCCCGCGTCCCGCAGGGTCTCCTGGAAAAGGGGTTCATGGGTTCGGGGAGTACAGGCGGCGACCACCACCCGGGTCAGTTTTTCCTTCTTGATGGCCTCTTTCATCCTGTCCTGGGTATCCTGGGAACAGGTGAAGAGATTTTCTTCCACAAACGTGACGCCCGGCAGGCCCCTCGCGTATTCAGCCACAGCAGGGACATCCACGATGCCTCCAATGTTGGTTCCGCAATTACACACAAAAACACCGATACGGGCTCCTTCTTCTGAAACATCTATCTCTTCGGGATACGTTTTCGTCTTGACCAGGCTGCCTCTTGCCGCCGATAACTCAGCCCCGGCATCACAGGCAGCAGCACTGGCTTCCATAACTGAATAAGGGATATCTTTCGGCTCTTGAAAGGCGCCACAGACGTATATGCCTTCCCGGGATGTTTCAACAGGGTTGAACACGCCGGTCCGGACAAAGGCATCCTCATCCATTTCGATTTCCAGGCGTTGAGCCAGATCCAGGAGTTCCCGGGGTGTTTCAAGACCGACTGAAAGAACGATCATGTTAAAGGTTTCACTCTGTATCTCGCCGTTATCATTGGCATAAGTTATAATAAGGTCGCGAGTTTCGGAGTCCTCGCTGATAGTGTGTATCCTGGAACGAATGAACCGGACGCCCTGTTCTTCTCTGGCGCGGTCATAGTATCGTTCGAAGTCCTTTCCATAGGTCCTCATGTCCATGAAAAATATGGCGGTGTCCACGTCATGATCCGCATGTTCCTTGGCAACAACGGCCTCTTTAATGGCATACATACAACAGACTGATGAACAATATGCATGATCACAAGTGTTAACATCCCTCGAACCCACACATTGAAAAAAAGCTATTTTTTCGGGCTCTTTTTCATCGGACGGTCGCTTCAGATGTCCCATGTAAGGGCCGGTTGCACTCAGAATCCGTTCGAATTCCATGCTGGTGACCACGTTGGGATAATGTCCATACTGGTAAGTATCGTACTTGCTTGGATCAAAGGGTTCAAATCCTGGGGCCAGAATAACTGAACCCACATTGATAGCAAGGACTTCCTCTTCTTGGGCGTGTGTCTCAAAAGTTACGGCCTGGGCTTTGCAGGCCTTTACGCACTCGTAGCATTCGCAACAGCCACCGCAATTAAGGCACCGGCCTGCTTCCTTCCTCCCCGTCTCCTCGTTTACGAGAAGGTTGACCTCTTTGAATCCGGAAACCCTCTCCTCGACAGGCAGCGTCGGAGCTTTCATGCGGTGCATGGTAGGTTCATCATCCGGAATTTCCAGCCAGTTTGTCCCCACCGGCGGCTCTTCCAGCCATTCTGTGGGGAGCTCTTCACCCCGGAGATACTTGGCCATGTATCTGGCGGCCCTTTTCCCGCCGTCCACTGCTTCAATGACCGTGGCAGGACCGGTAATGGCATCACCACCAGCAAAAATTCCCGGCACATTTGTCTGCAGGGTCTCCGGGTTTACTGTCAGGAGGTGCCACTTGGAGACTTCGAGGTCAATATCCTTGCACAATGAATCAAGTTCAGGCTCCTGTCCGATAGCCGGAATAACATGATTCGCCTCCACGAAAAATTCTGAACCTTCAACAGGTATGGGCTTTCGCCGACCGGTGGTATCCGGTTCTGTCAGGCGGGTGCGGATGCACTCAATGCCTTTTGTTTTTCCATTCTCACTGACGATGTTCAGAGGCGCGACCAGAAAATGGATTTTGACTCCTTCTTTCTCTGCTTCCTCTATTTCCTCAGGTTCGGCCAACATCTCCGTGCGGGAGCGACGATAGATAATATGGGATTCATCCGCACCTAATCGCAGGGCGACACGCGCACCGTCCAGCGCGGAATGGCCTCCACCGATAATAACCGCTTTTCCTTCAATCTTTTTCAGGTTTCCCAGATGGACGTCTCTCAAAAAAGATGTTACGTCCAGGACCCCTTCAGATTCCTCACCCCGAATACGGAGTTTCAGCCCTCTCCAGGCCCCGGGGCCCAGGAAAATTGCATCAGCTCCGTGCGTCCGAAGGTCCTCAAGTGTGACATCTTTGCCAACGGCTGTATTGGTGATTATTTCAATACCATATCTTTTGAGATTTTCGATTTCATTGTCCAGTACCGATCTGGGCAGACGGTGTGCCGGGATGCCATACCGCATCATGCCTCCCGCCTCGGGCATTGCCTCGTAAATACTGACCTTATATCCTTCAAGAGCAAGAAAATATGCAGCGGAGAGCCCGGCGGGGCCTGATCCCACAATAGCGACCTTTTCCTCCTTTGGCTCTATTTCCGGCACGGGAATATCACTGAGGCTCGTGTGATCCGCCGCAACTCTCTTGAGTTCCCGTATGGCAACCGGTTCATCTAACTCACCCCGGCGGCAACTCCTCTCACAAGGATGCGGGCAGACTCGTCCCAACACGCCGGGCAGCGGCAGGTCCCTCATTATGATTTCCGTAGCTTCCAGGTACTTGCCTTCCTTGACCATCTGCACGTACCCCTGGACATTGATATTGGCAGGGCAGGCCATTCTGCAGGGAGCTTTGTCCAGCTTTTCGATGGCGAAGGAGCCGGGAATAGCTTGCGCATAAGGTTTATATGTGGCCTTTCGGGTGACCAACCCCATGTCATACTCGCCGGGCCGTACAACCGGGCAGACTTCAGCGCAATCCCCGCACGCGGTGCAGGCATCAGGATCTATAAAACGGGGCCTTTTCCGGAGATTTACCTGAAAATCCCCTTTCTCCCCCTGGATATCCTCGACATTCGCACAGGTATGGAGTTCAATATTGATATGCCGGCCGACCTCGACCAGTTTGGGGGAGATAATTCACATGGCACAATCATTGGTAGGGAATGTCTTGTCGAGCTGGGACATGACCCCGCCGATCGCCGGTGATTTTTCCACCAGGTGAACAAAAAAACCAGAATCTGCCAAATCCAGTGCCGCCTGCATGCCGGCAATACCGCCGCCGACCACCATCACTGATCCTTGGACATTATTGGATGTTTCTGCCTTCATTACTGGCTCCTCAATGGTACGGAATAAGATGTTCGCTACTTATATGCTGGAGATATACCCTTTTTTCTATTCCGTGTCGCTTCAATTCGTTATGGGTTATTCTGTAAGCCCATTCGGGGTGAACAGAGTTGATGCTTTTGTAAAAAGACATCAACTCTAAACGTGAAAAAAGTCACAATCTATTCTTATATAGAAAATAGCGTCTTTTTGTCAAGAGGTATTTTCCTGTCATATTTCCTTGATCGGCTATATGTTTTATGGTGTAATTGCATACCAGAAGACTCCCAGCAGGAGGAACTTTTCAGCGTAGCCAATCCTGGGCTTTGGCATTCTGCCGTCTTTTCGAATTTGTACTTTTTAGCAACAGCTGTACCGACAGTGTCTGGTTATGACCACCGGAGAAAATTTCCAAAAACAAAAAGATTATCAGGCCCTCATCCAGAGTGTCACGGATTATGTGGTTGCCATCAACAGGAATTACCGCATTATCATGGGAAATGAGCGCTTTAAGAATCAATTTGGCGTGGAGCCGGGCGGCTTTTGTTTCATGGGGTGGAAAAACAGGGAACAAAAGTGCGAAAATTGCCTGGTGGAAAGATCGTTTCAGGACGGAAAAGCGCACTCCAATGAGGATACGGTCATTATGAAGGACGGCAGGCTGGCTCACATGCTGATAAAATCCACGCCAGTAAGAGATGAGAGTGGGAACATTTCCTATGTCCTGGAAACAGCGACCGATATCACGGAAAAAAAGAGACTCGAAGATAAATTGACCGAGCTGACAAACGATGTTGAACATATTGCCGCGAACAGAATTCAAAATCTACAGAAATCGGAGGAGCGGTACAGAACAATATTTGAACGTTCACGGGATGCTATCCTCCTTACTGACCCTCGAGGCAATATCCTTGAAATCAACCAGGCCGGGGTAGAGATATTCGGTTATAAGAACAAGGAGGAGTTAAGAGCGGAAAAAACGGCTGTGGATCTCTTTCAAGACCGGGAATCGCTTCGCAAATTCAGAAAGGAGATCTTCCAGGAAGGCTTTGTCACGGAATTCAAGACAAGACTTATCGGGAAAGGAGACCGGGTTTTTGATGCAGCGATCACGTGCAATGTCATGATCCTGGAGGTAATGGGCAAGGTTACAGGCTATGTCATGATCATCAGGAACATCACTGAAACAAATGAGTACCAGAAAAAGATAGAGCGGCAAAATACTCAGCTTGCCATCCTCAATACCATTTC
>Ga0315542_1000282_pt1 | contig 30714 bp, 26 predicted proteins | sample SalMarSW160120MG_FD_202541 | JGI IMG/M metagenome (GOLD analysis project Ga0315542, IMG submission 202541) | Salt marsh sediment microbial communities from the Plum Island Ecosystem LTER, Massachusetts, United States - Salt Marsh Sediment SW1601-20 ...
GGCGTCTCTGTCGACGGCGGGTCGAGACCGTCTTGGTGGCAGCACCCTGCCTTCGGCGACTCTGCCAAACTCCGGATCCACCTGGCCTGTGCGTTTCCGTTCGGCGATTCGATCCATCACCGAGAGGCCTGCAAACGCGTTCTTCCCATAGAACAGTGGCCCTGGATACACGGCTCGGAGGTCCTTCTCCACGTATGCACGCGTCAGCGCCGCACCGCCGAGCAGCACCGGGGGCCGGAGCCCTCGCCGGTTCAGTTCCTCCAGGTTGTCTCTCATCACGAGGGTGCTCTTGACGAGCAGGCCGCTCATGCCGATTGCGTCGGCGGAGACCTCGGTGGCCACGTCGAGGATCTCTGAGATATCGACCTTGATGCCGAGGTTGTGCACCGTGTAGCCGTTGTTCGTGAGGATGATGTCAACGAGGTTCTTGCCGATATCGTGCACGTCGCCCTTCACGGTCGCCAGTACGATCGACCCCTTGCTGCCGCCGTCCTCGTGGCGCATGTGTGTCTCGAGGTAGGTGACAGCCGCCTTCATCGTCTCGGCCGACTGGAGTACGAACGGCAGTTGCATCTCACCGCTCGCGAACCGCTCGCCGACCACCCGCATCCCGTCGAGCAACGTGTCATTGATGATGCCCAGCGGTGTCGCGCCGGCGTCCAGCGCCTCGTCCAAGTCGGCAACCAACCCGTCACGGTTGCCGTCGACGATCCTGGCGGCGAGCCGCTCGTTGACCGACCACCCGCTGCGATCCTCAACGACTGAGGTTGTCGAGGCGGCGTCGGACGAGATTGCCAGCAGCTCCTGAAGCGGGTCGTAGCCGGGCCTGCGCCTGTCGTAGATCAGATCCAGGCAGATCAGCTGTTGCGCCTCCGGGATTTTCGCACGTGGAACGAGCCTGCCGGCATGGACGATCGCCGAGTCGAGGCCCGCTTCGAGGCACTCGTGGAGAAAGATCGTGTTGAGGATCTGGCGAGCTCCGGTGTTGATGCCGAATGACACGTTCGACACACCAAGCGTCGTGAAGACGCCGGGCAGCTCCGCCTTGATTCGTCTGATCGCGTCGATCGTCGCCTGTGCGTCCCCTCGAAGGGCCTCGTCACCGGTTGTCAGTGGAAACGTCAACGCATCGAAGATCAGATCGGACGGCTCAAGCCCGTACCGCTCGGTTGCCATCCGGTAGAGCCGGTGAGCGACGCGCAGTTTCCACTCGACGTCCCGGGCCTGGCCCTCCTCGTCGATGAGAAGACATATGACCGCTGCCCCGTGCTCCACCGCGAGTGAGAACACGCGGTCGGCGCGAGAGCCCGGTCCGTCACCGTCTTCCAGATTGGCCGAGTTCAGCACTGCTCGGCCACCGAGACGTTCAAGGCCGGCCTCCAACACTTCGGGCTCGGTCGAGTCGAGAACGAGCGGCACCGTCACGGCGGTTGAAAAGCGCGAGACGATCTCTGACATGTCCCGAGCCCCATCGCGCGCCACGTAGTCGACTGACACGTCGAGGAGGTGGGCGGACTCGGCTACCTGTTCGCGGGCGATCTGGAGGGTGGCATCCCAGTCTTCGGCGAGAAGGGCTCTGCGGAATGCACGGGACCCGTTTGCGTTTGTCCGTTCGCCGATGATCAGAAACGACGTGTCCTGGTGAAACGGCACGAACGTGTACGTCGACGATGCACCGGCCTCGTGCACGGGTTCCCGGCGGGCCGGCTTCAGGTCACGAACCCGTTCGATAACCGTGCGGAGGTGCTCGGGCGTCGTTCCGCAGCAACCACCGACGACGGTCACGCCGAGTTCGCTGATGAAACGGGCGTGGTACTCGGCCAGTTCTTCCGGCGAGAGCTGATAGCACACTTGTCCATCGACGACCTCGGGCAGGCCGGCGTTGGGTATCACCGAGATCGGAAGTCTCGATGACCTGGACAGGTAGCGGACCGGTTCGAACATCTCCTCCGGGCCGGTTGCGCAATTCACGCCGATCACATCGACCTTGAGAGGCTCAATGGCTGCGAGTGCCGCAGCAATCTCTGTTCCACCAAGCATGCGACCGGTCGTCTCCAACGTCACCTGAGCCTGGATGGGCACCCTTCTGCCTACCGACGCCATCGCACGGCGACATGCCGCGACCGCCGCCTTCATTCCAAGCAGATCGAATTGAGTTTCGACGATGAACAGGTCCGCCCCGCCGTCAAGCAGGCCCCGCGCTTCGATCTCATATGCGTCCCGCAGCTCCCGGTAGGTGATCTGCCCGAGGGTGGCGAACTTGGTGCCGGGGCCGAGCGAACCCGCAACCCATCGTGGACGATCGGGGGTCTCGAACGAATCGGCAGTGTCTCGTGCGATGGCCGCTCCCGCCCGGGCCAGTTCAAACGTTCGGTCTGAAAGCCCATACTCGGCAAGCGGAACGGCAAACGCCCCGAAGGTGTTGGTCTCGATCACGTCCACACCGACCTCGAGAAAGCTCGCGTGGAGGGCGGCGATCGCATCGGGGCGAGTGATGTTCAACAACTCGTTGCAACCTTCCAGATCCGGTCCTCCGAAGTCGTCTGGACCCAGCCCCATGGTCTGGAGGTTCGTGCCGGTTGCACCGTCGTAGATCAGCACCCGCTCGCGCACCGCTGCCGTGTAATCGCTGCGATCCGCTCTCTGATTCACGACGGTCTCCTCCCTTCGACGCGCTCTTGAGCACCTCGAGCGGAAGCAGCCGCTCAGCTCATCGATCAGGCATTGGCACCGAACGCATCGGTTGCCGCGGCTTCACTGGGCCTGTCCCTCAGCCGCTCTTGATGGGCGCGTACAACGAGGCTAGCTCGTTCTCGACGGTCCGCAAGAGGCACCGTGGATCGACGACCGACTAACCTAGTGGGTGCTGCGTAAGCAGCGACTCGCCTGAACGTCGCTTTCCGCCCGGAGTGTGGTCGAGTCGGAGAGTTGAGCGGACCCGTTGGGCGGACGGACCCGGCAGAAAGGGCGAAAGCCAGTATGAATATCTATGTGGGGAATCTCCCCTTCAGGACCAATGGGCCCGACCTCGAGAACCTCTTCGCTGCCTATGGCGAGGTCTCATCCGCCTCAGTGATCACCGATCGCGAGACAGGTCGTTCCCGCGGATTCGGTTTCGTGGAGATGCCCGATGACGACGCGGCCCGAAAGGCTATCGACGAACTGAACGGCTCCGACTTCGGTGAACGCCAGCTGAAAGTCAACGAGGCCCGCCCCCGCCGCTAGTCGGCAAAAACGAAACGATGGGGCCGCCGGTGCACACCGGCGGCCCTTTCATCTGGCCGTCTGGACGACCTTGTCGGTTCCTAGAGCACACCACCTTCGGTCATCTTCTTGAGGTCGAGGATTGCGTCCAACTCCGAGGCCTCGAGACCACTCATCTCCAGCGCAACCTCCCGGACACCTCGATCGGTGTCCATCGCCACGTGGGCAATCTCGGCCGCCTTGTCATAGCCGACGTGTGGTGCAAGCGCCGTGATGATGATGATGTCGCGTTCCACGAGTTCTGTCGCGCGTGCGGCATTGGCCGAAACACCATCAACGCACTTGTGAGCAAGGACCGTAGAAGCATTCGCGAGCAGATCGATCGACTCGATGAGGTTGTGGCTCATCAGAGGCATCATCACGTTCAGCTCGAAGTTCCCGTTTGCGCCTCCCCACGTGACCGAGGCGTCGTTGCCGATCACCTGACCGGCGACCATCATCACGGCCTCCGGAATCACCGGATTGATCTTGCCCGGCATGATCGACGACCCGGGTTGCAGGGCTGGTAGTCGAATCTCCCCAATCGCTGTGCGCGGCCCCGAGGAGAGCCAACGCAGGTCGTTGGCGATCTTGAACAGCGACGCCGCAACGGTCTTGAGGGCGCCCGAGGCCGATACGACCCCATCTTTCGCTGCCTGGGCCTCGAAGTGGTTGCTCGCCTCGCGGAATGGGTAGCCCGACCGCTCCACGATGTGGTGAATCATCCTCGGTACGAGCCCCTCGGGAGCGTTGAGCCCGGTCCCTACCGCCGTTCCGCCGAGCGCAAGCTCTTCGAGTTCGGGCAGTACCTTCTTCATGCGTTCGATGCCCTTGCGTATCTGTGCGCCGTACCCGGAGAATTCTTGGCCGAGGGTCACCGGTGTGGCATCCATCAGGTGCGTCCTACCCGTTTTCACAACGTCTTTGAATTCGCCGGCTTTCGCCTCCAGTGACGACGCCAGCACACCCAGCGCGGGAAGGAGGTCCTCGCGGATTGCGCCGGCACCGGCGAGATGGATCGCCGTCGGGATGACATCGTTGGAGGACTGGCCGTTGTTGACATGGTCGTTGGGGTGCACGAGTTTGGAACCGAGCGCACCACCGAGAATCTCGGTCGCACGGTTCGCGATCACCTCGTTGGCGTTCATGTTCGTCGACGTACCCGATCCCGTCTGGAAGATGTCGACCACGAACTGGTCGTCGAACCTGCCATCCATCACCTCGTCACACGCACGCATGACGGCATCTGCCTTTTCGGCCTCGTACCTGCCCATCTCCTTGTTCGCCTTGGCGGCCGCCCACTTGATGAGGCCCAGCCCCCAGATGAACCTGCGACCGAAGCGCAGCTTCGAGATCGGGAAATTCTCGACGGCACGCTGGGTCGACGCGCCGTAATAGGCCCCATCGGGAACGTGCATCTCTCCCATCGAATCGCGTTCAGTGCGGTACTCCATGATCATCTCCTCCGTTGAGCCGAGCTTGGTACCTCGTATCGTTCACCGTAGTTTCGCGCCTTTGTTGTGGATGCTGCGTGCTGGTCGCTGGGAGCACGCCGGTTCACCCGGCATCGTTGTTCGATCCGCCGTTAGAGTGCGCTTCCGGAGGTGCTGATGGCTTCAACGACCGGCGGCGGGCTCATCGTCGACATCCTCATCGCGGAGGGTGTCGAGAAGGTGTTCGGGATCCCGGATGGAACGTACCTCGGCCTTCTCAATGCGCTCGAAGCCCACGGCATCGACCTGGTGACTCCCCGTCACGAGACAACGGCAGTCCACATGGCGGGTGCATACGCTCGTCTGACCGGACGACTGGGGGTGGCTATTGCCAGCAACGGACCGGGTGTCGCCAACGCTCTCCCCGGAGTTGTCGTCGAGCAGGCAGAGGGCAACCGAGTGTTGCTGGTCACTTCGTCGCGGCGCACTGGAATCACGGCGCCGGATCGCGGCGGCGCCTACCAGTACTTCGACCAGACGGCGACCATCCGCCCCGCAGCGAAGTGGTCGGAGACGGCGAGGGAGATGGATCGCATACCTGCCTTGGCGCGGGCAGCCCTGCGCGCAAGCTACACAGGCCGGCCTGGTGTCGTTCATCTCGACGTTCCGGAGAACCTGATGAACGGCAAGACGAGGAGCGTTCCCGTTCTCGCACCGGGCCAGTACCGCACGACGAGCTCCAGGACACCTGACGCTGCTGTCGTCTCGACGATCGCCGACATGATGTCCGAAGCGGAACTCCCCGTGATCCATGCGGGGGGTGGTGTCATCCATGCGCAGGCACACGACCACCTCGCGTCGGTTTCGGAGGCGCTCTACGCTCCCGTGACGACATCGTGGAGCGGGCGCGGAGCGGTGTCCGAACTATCTCCGCTGGTCTGGCCGATCACCGCGATCGAGTCGACCACCAAGGTTCGAGCCTCAGCCGACGTCGTTCTGGTCCTCGGTTCACGGCTGGGTGAAACGGATTGGTGGGGCAAGGAACCGTATTGGTCGAATAGCCAGAAGGTGATCCAGGTAGACATCGACCCGGCCTCCATCGGACGCAACAAGGCGGTCGACATCTCGGTGATCGCGGACGTGGCCCCATTCCTCGAAGCTCTGGCCGGAGAACTGAAGAACCGTACCTCGCCCTCGGAAGATCGCCGCAGACGGGTTGACGCTCTGATCGACGAGCGACGAGCGGATGCCGCAAAGCTTCGCAAGAACCTCGAGACCAACGAAGTGCCGATGAACACAGCACACGTACCGGCGACGTGCAGACAGGTATGTGCCGACGACGCGATTTTCGTTGCGGACGGCGGAAACACGGCCGTGTGGGCGAATTTCTATCTCGACGTACGAACCCCAAACACGTTGTTGGCCACTCCGCACTTCGGAATGCTCGGGGCCGGGGTCGGTCAGGCCCTCGGGGCCGCGGAAGCGTTCCCTGACCGCCAAGTCGTATGCATCATCGGCGACGGCGCCTTCGGGTTCCACCCCCAGGAGATCGAAACGGCGGTCCGTAACGGTAACCATGTCGTGTTCCTCGTTGTGTCGGATCGACAGTGGGGCATGGTCAAGATGACCCAGTCGATCGCCCGACACCCGGTCAAGATGGTGGTCCGGAAACGACTCGACGACAACGAGACGATCAACACGAACCTCGCAGAGATCGGCTATGACGCCATGGGACGTTCAATGGGCGCTGCCGGTGAGCGGATCGCCGACCCGACGATGCTGGCTCCTGCCCTCCAGCGGGCTCTCGAGCACGATGGCTGCACGGTGATCCACGTCGATGTCAACAGGGACACGCACCTCTGGGCACCAGGACTCATGCACTTCAAGAAGATGCACCAGGAACCGGGAGCGTGACATGGTCGACAATCTGGTTCTGAACTTCGACAAGGGCAGCCTGCTGATCCTGAACGTCCTCATCGGACTCATGATGTTCGGGATGGCGCTGGACCTGGACATCGATGACTTCAAACGGCTGCTCCGCAAGCCCAAGCCGCCTGCGATCGGTCTCGGCGCGCAGTTCATCCTTCTCCCGGCATTCACCTTCCTGCTGACGCTGATCCTGCACCCTGAACCGTCGATCGCGTTGGGGATGATCCTCGTCGCCTCATGTCCCGGCGGGAACCTTTCGAACATCATGACGTATCTCGCAGGCGGTAACGCTCCTTTGTCGGTCGGAATGACCGCAGTGTCGACCGCCGCGGCAATCGTGATGACACCGCTCAACTTCGCCATCTGGGGCAGTCTCAACCCCGAGACGGCGCCGATCCTCAAGCGGGTGTCGATCTCCCCCGTGGACATGTTCACCACCATCGTGCTGATCCTCGGGATCCCACTCGTGCTCGGCATGATTGCCGCCCACTGGAAGCCCGGACTCGCCAGAAAGGTACGCGGCCCGTTCAAGGTGTTCTCGGTTGTCGTGTTCGTCGGCTTTGTCGCAGTCGCACTGCTCAACAACTGGCAGAACTTCCTGCACTACATCGGCTATGTCGTCTTCGCCGTGGCCCTCCACAACGCACTCGCCTTCACGATCGGCTACGTGTCGGGGCGTCTCACCCGCCTGGAGAACCGCGACGTGCGAGCGGTGACCATCGAGGTGGGGCTTCAGAACTCCGCGCTCGCGCTCGTACTGGTCTTCAACTTCTTCGGCGGTCTCGGCGGCATGGCACTCATCGCCGCCTGGTGGGGCATCTGGCACATCATCGCCGGACTGACACTCTCGACCTTCTGGTCCCGAAGACCCGCGGTCACCACCGCAACGACATGACCGGTTCGGTTCTGATCACAGGCGCAGACGGCTACCTCGGCCGGCTGCTCGTCGAGTCACTCGCCGCCGCACCGGACGGACTGCACACGATCGTCGCCACGGACGTTCGCGACCCGGCAGCACAACACGACGGCGTCACGTACGTCACCCTCGACGTCCGAGACCCGAGCCTTGCAGCCGTACTGGCCGAGCATCGAGTCGACGTCATCGTCCATCTGGCCGCGATCGTCACGCCCGGCAGGAAACCCGACAGGGAGCTCGAATACTCGGTGGATGTGGGTGGAACCCGAAACGTCCTCGAATCGTGTGTCGCTACCGGTGTTCAGAAGGTGATCGTCACGTCGAGTGGAGCGGCGTACGGGTATCACGTCGACAATCCTGAGTGGCTGGACGAAGACGATCCCCTGCGAGGCAACCCTGAGTTCGCATACTCGGACCACAAGCGTCAGGTCGAATCGATGCTCGCCGAGTGGCGGGGTGCCCACCCCGAGCTGGCACAGCTCGTGTTTCGGCCGGGCACGATCCTCGGACGAACCACCCGGAATCAGATCACCGACCTGTTCGACCGGCGAGTGGTTCTCGGCATCCGCGGCGCACCGTCCCCGTTCGTGTTCATCTGGGATCAGGACGTCGTCGCCTGCCTGAGAAAGGGCGTCCTCACCGAGGCCTCAGGCACGTTCAACCTGGCCGGCGACGGTTCGCTCACCACCCGGCAGCTGGCGCAGCGAATGGGCAAGCCCTATCTCGCCGTGCCCGCCTCAGTGGTGAAGGGAGCGCTTTCGCTCTTGCGCGCGGCCCGCTTGACTCAGTACGGGCCCGAGCAGGTCGATTTCCTGCGGTACCGGCCCGTCCTATCCAACCGAAGGCTCAAAGAGGAGTTCGGCTACATACCCATGCGAACCAGTGCTGAAGCATTCGACGTGTTCTGGACGGCCAGGAATGCCACACCGTGATCTAGAGGGTTCGGTCGTCGTGATCACCGGCGCCGCCGGTGGTCTCGGAGCCGGCATGGCGCACCGCTTCGCCGGGCGTGGAGCGACGCCCGTGCTCCTCGACGTCGACGGCGAAGGTCTCTCTCGTATCGGGTATGAGGGGTTGGTATGCGATCTCACCGATGAGACATCCGTCATCGAAACGTTCGGAAGCATCGTCGATCGGTTCGGACACATCGACGTCCTCGTCAACAACGCAGGGATCGCTCATCGCAGCGCCTTCGCAGAAACCGACCTCGGCGTGCTCCGAAAGGTCATGGAGGTGAACTACTTCGGTGCCGTTGCGGCCACCAAGGCAGCGCTTCCGTCGATCCTCGAACGTCAGGGCGCGATCGTGGCAATCAGTTCGGTCGCGGGGTTCGCTCCCCTCCTCGGCCGGACCGGGTACTCGGCATCCAAACACGCGATGAATGGACTGTTCGAATCGTTGCGCGCCGAACTGGCGGGCACAGGGGTGGACGTGCTCATCGTTGCTCCGAGCTTCGTCGACACCCCCCTGCGATTCAGGACGCTCGGTGGGGACGGGTCGATCACCACGCATCCCCAGTCGAGGGTCGGCCGCATGATCACAGCCGACCACGCAGCCGAGATCGTTGTTCGCTCGGTCGAGTACCGTCGATCGTTCGTGGCTCTCGGTGTGGTCGCCAGAGCGTCCTGGATCCTCAATCGTCTCTCACCTCGCCTGTATGAGCGGATCATGGCCAGAGGTTTGGCGTCGGAACTGGAGCAGAACTGAGCCAGTTCAGGTGGTCAGCCGGTCAGAAAGCGGCCAGCGAAGACACCACCAGATCGCAGGAGCACAGACCACACATGTCCTCCCCTCGCGAGGGCGAAGCCCGAGTGTTGGGATGCTCCTATTAGATGTCAAGTGGTGTTTGGGTGAGAGCTTCAGCCGAGCCGGTCGATGCTCGCCAGGAGCGCGTGCTCTTCCGTATCGATGCCTTCGGCGAGACGAGCCGAGAGAACCGGGAGCCGCCACGCTCCGATTTCGGAGCGGTCGAGACCGGTCAGTCGACGGATTCGGGTCAGGTAGGAGGCTCGAAGGAGCCCGACGAGGGCAACGGCGAGTCGCCGTCGCGGAAGATCGGCAGGGATGGTCGCCGCCGACAGCAGCCACGAGGTTCTCGCGATATCCGCGCCCTCGTTTCCACGGGCCGCTTCCTTCCAATCGATCGGAACGGGACCACCCTCAGCAAGGAGAACATTGCCGGGATGGAAATCTCCGTGCAGCAGTGCCTCACCGTCGGGTAGAGCCAGAAGGGTGTCTTTGGCGCGGGAACGCTGCGGTCCTGGGAGAGGGTCCGCATGTTCGATGCGTTGGGCAAGCACCTCTTTCACGTCCGGCAGATCCTTCGGCCTGCATGCGAGCAGCCGTTGATGGATCCTGGCGAGCTCGCCTCCCCAGGGGCCGACCCGCCACGGTGTTTCGACGACCCGGTCCAGCATCGATGGGGCGTCGATACGCTCGACGACCATGCCGGGCCGCCCCTCGATCTCTACCTGGCCGTAGACGGCTGGAGCCGACGCGCCCGCCGAGCGAACCGTGCTGATCTTCGAGAGTTCCGACGAGATCCACTCGCCGGGGAACCCGTCGAAGAGCAGCTTGAGCACTCGGCCCTGGTCCCACTCGAGAATCTCGGCTGTGCGTCCCACCGCGATGCGGCGGCCCGGACCGGACGGACGTGAGGTTTCCACGGTCGAAAGGCTACCGACAGCAAACAGCAGACGGCTGACAGCCAGAGCGCGATCGAGCGTCCAGTCGTCAGTCTTCAGTCATCAGTCAGAGCGCGGTCACGGCTGCGGTGGGGACACAGCGACATCATGTTTCCGTCACCCCCGGGGGTTTGGCTGTTCGCTGTTCGCTGTTGACCGTCCGCTTCCAGGCCGAGCGAAGCGAGCCTAGAACGGGATATCTGTGAAGAAGTCGGAGGGTTTCTTCTCCTCCGGTTCGGTGCGAGCCTCGATGCCGAGCCGCTTCCTGAGCGCCTCGTACCCGCCGGCTTCAAGTTCGTCGGCGAGTTCACGGCCGCCCGACTCGACGATCTTGCCCTGCATCATGACGTGGATGCGATCAGGCTTCAGGTAGTTGAGGATGCGGCTGTAGTGGGTGATGAGAAGCACCGCCACGTCGGGGCCACGAAGCTTCTCGACCGCACCGGCGACGTCTCTGACGGCGTCGATGTCGAGACCGGAGTCGATCTCGTCGAGAACCGCGGCATGCGGAGTCAGCATGGCCATCTGGAACATCTCCGACCGCTTCTTCTCTCCCCCGGAGAGTCCGGCGTTGACAGATCGGTCGAGGAACTGAGTCATCCCGAATGTCTCTGCCGTGTGTTCCATCTCGGCTTCGATGGTGTCTCTCGCGATGCCTCGCTCGTCGCCGAGTTCGGCGATGAACTCCCGCAACCCCACACCGGGAACTTCGACGGGATCCTGGAAAGCCAGCAGCAAGCCGAGTTTCGCCCGCTCATCGACAGGCTTGTCGAGCAGCTCCACTCCGTCGAGCGTGGCCGATCCTTCGACCTCGTACCCGTCGCGGCCCGTGAGCACGTACCCAAGCGTCGACTTGCCGGATCCGTTGGGGCCCATGATCACATGGAGTTCGCCGTATGGGATCTCGAGGTTGACGCCTTCGAGAATCTGCGTGTCTTCCACGGCGGCACGGACGCCGTTGATCTTGAGGCTGCTCATTGAACTTCACCCACCATGACGATGCCGTCCTCGATCTTGGTTTGATACACGGGCACGGCGGCCGTCGCCGGCAGCGATTGAGGTCGGCCGGTGACCAGATCGAACTCGGAACCGTGCCGTGGACACTCGACGGTCAGATCGAAGACTTCACCTTCGGCCAGGGACGCCTTCGCGTGGCTGCATCGGTCACCGATGGCGTAGACGGCGTCATCGATACGGAACAGGGCGATGCTGTCCGATCCGATTTCTGCTCGAACACCCCGTCCTTCTGGGAGGTCTTCGAACGCAACGACCTTCACCCACCCCATCACACTCTTCCTTCCTGCTGGGCAGTCACAAACCGCCGGTTGACCGCGACGCGGGCCGGTACGGCCAGCTCCGGCTGGGGCAGTCGCTCGAGGGCTTCTTCGAAGAACCCGTGCACCAGCAGCCGCTCGGCCCTTGGCCGGCTCAGTCCCCGACTCATCAGGTAGTAGAGCGGTTCCTCATCGAGAGGTCCCACGGTGGATCCGTGGCCGCAGATGACGTCGTCGCAGATGATCTCGAGATTCGGCACCGAGTTAGCACGTGCACCATCAGAGAGAACGAGATTCCGATTGGTTTCGAACGCGCTGGTCTTCGAGGCCTCTCTCTCGATACGGACCAAACCGGTGAACACCGAGACGGCGCGGTCCTGGACCGCACCCTTGAGGAACACGTCGGACGAAGTGCTCACGCCGACATGGTGCATCACCAGCCGGTAGTCGAGCGTTTGATCCTGCTCCCCGTAGAACGCACCTACGAGGTCGGCATGGCCGCCATTGCCTTCGAGCTCCATGGTGAGGTCGACTCTGCCGAGCGCTCCACCAAGACCGACCTCGCCCAGGTGCAGCGTTGCGTCTCTGCCGATCACCACCCGCTCGTGGATGATGGATCGAGTGTCGGCTCCGAATCGTTGGTAGGTGGTGAGCGCGAGGCGGCCGGCGTCACGAACGAACACCTCGACGTGGGGGTTCACAACCAGCCGTGCACCTTCGGGCGATCGGAATCCGAGAACCACCGACGCCTGCGCGTTCGTGTCGACAACGATCGTCACGTGGGGAAAGCTGACGGTCCCTTCTCCGGTCGCCTGAACGTCTACGTAGAAGGGGCGGTCGATGGTCGTTCCTGCGGGAACGTGAAGGAAGATGCCGTCGCGAAAGAACGCGTGGTGAGCTGCGGCGAACACGTCGGTCCGGGAGTCGACGGCGGTACCAAGCAGCGACGCCATCGTATCGTCGACATGTTCGGCGGTGACAAGGGTCGCGCTCGATGAACCTGCGGTTTCCGCGAATCCGTTGACGATGGTTGCGGGACCGGCCGTCTCACCGAGTGCCACCGCTACTTCGTCTGTTCCGGGCATCGGTTCACGGCGTTCGGCCAGCGTGAAGTCGGCGAGCGAGAAGTCGAGATCGACGTACTTCCACGACTCGTCTGCCGACGAGGGGGCCGAAGTCGTCTGGTAGCTCTCGAAGCCTGAAGTGCGAACCTCCTGTGCCCATTTGGGTGCGGCCGCGTTCAGCTGTTCCACTGTCGATTGGTCGAGTCGTTGCATCGAGCAGTCATCCTATTACCACTGCGCAGACAGGGGAAATTACGGCTCGATTCCGGCGGCGAGGTCTCTGGCCCGGACGATCACCGTATCCAACATGGGTTCCGTGAGCCGTCCCGTGAATGTGTTCTGCTGGCTCGGGTGGTAGCTGCCAACAACCACAGGGCCCTCTGGTCGCAGATCCACCTCGACCCCATGACCGAACGTCGGACGAGGACGCGGAACCGGTGCTCCTGTGTCGTGCAGGATGCGCAGCACCTGATCGAATGCCATGCCACCGAGGGCGAGCGCTGCACGAACGCCGGTGAGAAGGTTTATCTCCCCTTCGAGCCATGGGCGACATGCCGCACGCTCGCCTGATGTCGGTTTGTTGGCCGGTGGTGCGCAGCGGACGATCGCAGAGATGAACACTCCTTCGAGCTTCATCCCATCGTCACGTCCGGTCGACTCCGGTTTGCTCGCGAGCCCAGCCTTGAACAAGGCGCGATACAGCCAGTCTCCTGAACGGTCTCCGGTGAACATGCGGCCCGTACGATTCGCGCCGTGGGCGGCCGGTGCCAGCCCGACGATCAGCAGGCTCGCAGTTGCGTCACCGAATCCGGGTACCGGCTTGCCCCAATACTCCTGGTCCCGAAACGACGCTCGCTTTTCGACGGCGACCTGTTCGCGCCAGGCGACCAACCGGTCACACCGCCGACAGTCGACCACGCGTCGTTCGAGTTCCTCCAGCCGACTCACTGGTCCTCCAACGCTCCCTCGGTCACCCGGGAGCCTGGGTTCCAGAGCATCCATCCGAGATCGAAACTCGCCGCCGCGTCGATCTCGGCTCTGACACTCTTGGCGGAGTAGTTGAAATCGGCAATCCATGGTCGCATGATCGTCGTCGGCGGGATGCGGCCGATTCCATCGGCGAGGGCATTCTCGACAACTGCGTACGGATGGTCGGCCGGCTTGTCGAACCCGATCCACCCGTCGCTGTAGTGATCCGGGTACACCATCGGGGAGAGCACGTCGACCGCGGCGCCGGTGTCTTCAGGACGCTGGCCGATGCCCTGGTCGTTTTGTGTCGAGAGCACGATCGCGAACACGTCGGCGGATACCGCGCAGCCGAGGTCATGCAACGTGGCGCGAGCCTCGTCGAGGAAGCTCCGTATCGTCTCGACGCGCTGGGTTTGCCCGTCGGAACCGGCGTAGGGCCCATCACCGTCGAGCGACATGGTGGACCTCAAACCCGTCGGGAAGCGGATGTAGTCGAACTGGATCTCGTCGAAGCCGTCCTTGCACGCCTCCGTTGCCAGATCCATCACGTAGGCCCTCGCCGCGGGATCTGTCGGGTCGAGAAATGCCTGGGATCCTTTCCGAAGCGGCTTCGATCCATTGCGAATCGCCAGGTCCGGTTGTGCGTTGGCCATGATGGGATCTTCAAAGGACACGACCCGGCCGATCGCGTAGAGCCCGTGATCGTGGATCTGTGCCACGGCGTCGCCCAGGTCGAATGAAGCCCTGACCGCACCGGCTTCGGTGGCCAGCGGGACATTCGACGCGTACCGGATGACTCCGGACTCGTCCTTGACGTCGAGGACGACCGCGTTGATCTCGGTTCGGTCTGCGATATCGAGGAACGGACTCCACAGATCCCCAGCGGGCAGACCGGAGACGGCGTGAATGGCTCTTACCACCCTCGGTTCCAGCGTCACGTCCAGAGCGCCATCCTCCCCTCCCCATTCAGCGGTGGTGGACAGCCATGCCGGACGATCGAACGTCACCGTGCCGGGAACCGCAGGCGACAACTCGAAGGACCCGTCGGACCCTGTTGAAGCCTCCACCGCCCCGAGATGAACGATGGTTTCGGGCAGGGGCACACCCGAATCGGTCGTGACGGTTCCCGTGAGCACGACCGGCACCAGTTCGAGCCGAACGGGATCGGCAGGTGGCTCGTTGACGATCAAGGATGCTTCTTCGTATCCGGGGGCCGAGGCGGACACCCGGATCGGGAACACCTCGATCGGGACATGTGCGACCGTCCCTTCGATCGCACTCCCATCCACGAGGATCGTAGGGTTGGCCACGGCCGCCCCCGAGCCGTCCACTACCTGGACATCGACTGGCTCTGGGGCCGGTTCCGTTGTCGTGGTTGTGGTCGGGGCGGTGGTCTGTGTGGACGTCGGAGATACACCGGCTGCCGGAGCCGACGTGCATCCCGTCGCGACGAGCGCGAAGACAGCAAGAAACGTTCTGATCCGTCTCACGACGACACAGTACCGACCCCTCGGAATATACCGTGGCATCGGGGCCTCATGGCAGTTCGTCTGGGCGGAATGCCACATTGTGAGCGGCGGCCGCCCGTGGTACCTTGGTGTCGTCCCATACAGGCAGGGGGCCAGAGGTAAGTGGCCAGAATGAGACGGACGTCGGTGCCACTCCATGACACCGTCGGTATGTACCTCGAAGAGGTTTCGTCCCACGAACTGTTGACCGCCGACGACGAGGTACGACTCTCCCGCGCGATGGAAGCCGGCCGCAAGGCACAACAGCGGATCGAGAGCGATCGTCCTCTCAGCGTGGACGAGCGTGCACGGCTCGTCCGGCTCGTCCATGAAGGCAACGAGGCCAAGCTCGCGTTCATCCGCTGCAACCTGCGTCTCGTCATCTCCATCGCGAAGCGCTACACAGGACGGGGCCTCGACCTCCTCGACCTCATACAGGAAGGAAACCTCGGACTCATCCGTGCGGTCGAGAAGTTCGATTGGCGTAAGGGATTCAAGTTCTCTACCTACGCAACCTGGTGGATCCGCCAGGCGATCACCCGAGGTCTCGGCAACCAGGCCCGCACCATTCGTCTGCCGGTGCATATGGTCGACGTCGTCAGAACGGTCCAGGAGACCGAGCAATCGCTGTCGGAGACGCTGCGCAGGCCCCCGACGCTCGCCGAAATCGCTGAGGCGAGCGGTCTCGACGAAGAACGGGTCGCGGCCGCCACGTCGATTCCATGTGACACGGTCTCCTTGGATCGACCCGTCGGGGACGAAGGGGACGCAGAGCTGCAGGACTTCGTCGAGGACGATGCAACACCCGACCCGTTCGGGTACGTCGCAGACGTGATGCGGGGCGTGTACCTCAAGGACGCACTGGAGGTGCTGGACGAGCCAGAACGCAACGTTCTGATCCTTCGACACGGCCTCGATGATGGTATCCCTCGAACCCTGTCGGAGGTCGGGAAGCTCCTCAACCTGACAAGGGAACGGATCCGCCAGATCGAGTCCCGCGCGCTCTCCAAGCTTCGCCACCCATCCAACGACTTCGACCTCGTGTCGTTGATGTGACCTCACCTACAATGCGTCGATGTTCGGTCTGATCAACCTCTTGTGGGCGCTGTTCATCGCGTCGATCGTCGGAGCGATCGGTGCGCGTCTCGCCGGCCGGGCCAATCTCGGTTGCCTGGCCTCCATTGCGCTCGGGTTCATCGGAGCGCTCCTCGGAGCATGGATCGCATCCCGCATGGAACTCCCCTTGGGACCGACGCTCGGCGACATTCCGATCATCTGGGCCATCGTCGGGGCCGCTCTGTTCACGGCAGTGCTCAACCTGGCGTCTGGGAAACGATGAAGAACGTCTCAAAGCTCGAGATTGCTCGCAACTGGCTTCCCCGCTACACGGGCATGCCGCTCGACGAGTTCGGTGACTACATCCTGCTGACCAACTTCCAGGCATACATCGAGCGGTTTGCAGAGCGGTTTGACGTACCCATCCGCGGTGACGATCACCCGATGCAGGCGGCGTCGAACGGCACCGGACTCACGATCATCAACTTCGGCATCGGCACGTCCAACGCGGCGACGATCATGGACTTGCTCATTGCCGTCGAACCCAAGGGGGTGTTGTTCCTCGGCAAGTGCGGCGGGTTGAAGCAGTCGACGGAAATAGGGCACTTCATCCTCCCGATCGCGGCGATTCGCGGCGAGGGGACCTCCGACGACTATCTCCCTCCCAAGGTTCCCGCCCTCCCTTCGTTCAAGCTGCACAAATTCGTGTCAGACAAGATCATCGAGCAGGGCTTCGAGTATCGAACCGGTGTGGTCTACACGACCAACCGACGGGTCTGGGAGCACGACCAGGCGTTCCTCGAGCACTTGCATACGCTGACGGCGCTCGCCATCGACATGGAGACCGCCACCCTGTTCATCGTCGGCCACGCCAACCAGATCTCACGGGGCGCGTTGCTCCTCGTCTCGGACGTTCCCATCACACCTGAGGGCGTCAAGACCGAAGTGAGCGATCAAGAAGTCACCCGAAACTGGACGGACATCCATCTCGACCTGGGCATCATGGCGATGACCGAAATCGCCGAAAAGGGCGAACCAATCAAGCACTTCACATTCTGATACCTGCGCGGTCGCAGCAATCCGCCTGGAACCCCGGACCTCGGGCGCACAGCCCGCTTGCCGCCTGCGGGAGACTGGCGACTGAAGACTGCGAGCTTCGCTCGCTTCTATCCGATCGCGCCGGCCTCGGCCATGTTGAGTTCGATCAGCCGGTTCAACTCGACGGCGTACTCCATCGGCAGTTCTTTGACGATCGGCTCGATGAATCCGGCCACGATCATCGACGTCGCCTGCTCTTCGGTGAGTCCTCGGCTCATCAGATAGAACAGTTTGTCCTCCCCGACCTTGGAGACGGTCGCCTCGTGCCCGATCTCGGCGTCGGCTTCTTCGATCTCCATGTACGGGTAGGTGTCGGAGCGTGACTCCTCATCGAGGATGAGCGCGTCACATCGCACGAATGACTTGGTGTCCTCGGCCCCAGGTTCAACACGGACCAGCCCCCGGTAGCCGGCACGGCCCCCGCCCTTCGAAATCGACTTGGACGTGATGGTCGACGTCGTGTTCGAAGCAGCGTGCACCATCTTGGCGCCGGCGTCGAGATGCTGGCCGTTGCCGGCGAACGCGATTGAAAGGACCTCGCCGTGGGCCCCCTCGCCCATCATCCACACGGCCGGATACTTCATGGTCAGGCGTGAACCCAGGTTTCCGTCCACCCACTCCATGGTCGCGTTCTCATACGCGGCGGCACGCTTTGTGACCAGGTTGTAGACGTTGCGTGACCAGTTCTGGATGGTCGTGTACCGGCATCGACCTCCACGCTTGATGACGATCTCCACGACAGCGGCATGCAGCGAATCCTTCGAGTAGATGGGGGCGGAGCAACCCTCCACGTAGTGCACGAACGCATCCTCGTCCACGATGATCAGCGTCCGCTCGAACTGGCCCATGCTCTCGGCATTGATCCGGAAATACGCCTGGAGCGGCTGGTCGAGATGGACACCCGGTGGCACGTAGATGAACGATCCTCCGGACCAGACCGCCGAGTTGAGGGCGGCGAACTTGTTGTCGTTGGGCGGGATGACGGTGCCGAGATACTCCCTGACGATGTCGGGATGCTCCCTCAGGGCGGTATCCATGTCGGAAAAAAACACGCCCTTCTCCTCGAGTTCCTGCCGGTTGCGGTGATACACGACCTCCGAGTCGTACTGAGCGCTCACACCCGCCAGGTACTTCCGCTCCGCCTCCGGGATGCCCAGCTTCTCGTAGGTCTGCTGGATCTCTTCGGGAACCATTCCCCAGTCCTCGACGGTTCCCTCGGACGGCTTGACGTAGTAGTACATGTCGTCGAAGTCGATCTCCTGAAGGATGCCGCCGCCTCCCCACGTCGGCACCGGCTTGCGAAGGAACCGCTTGTAGGCGCGAAGCCGGAACTCGAGCATCCACTCGGGTTCACCCTTCATGGCGGACATCTCGCGGATCACATCCTCGTCGAGGCCCTTGCGCGCCTTGAAGACCGTGGTCGAGTCCGAGTCGTGCCAGCCGAGCGAGTACGAACCGAGGTCTATGTCGAGTGTTGCCATATCGTGCCCTTTTCCACTACGTCGGTAGTGATAATAGCAGTAGAGGGATTGATGTCACCCACGCGAAGAGCGGCCCGAGGGCCGCTCTTCGCCATCGCCGTCGCGGATGGAATCAGGAGTCGGGGGTGTAGTGGGGGTTGTGCGGGTTCAGCCAACCCTTGGGCGTGCCGTCGGTTTCCTCCGACTCGGTGCTTTCCGCGTCATCGGTCTTGTCCGGCTTGCCTATCTTGCTGTTGGCTGCCTGCTTGACGAACTGGCCGCGGGGGCCATTGTACGTGCCGAGAAAGGTTTGACCGTCGTCGCTCTTGAGCCAGTGCACGAACGCTGACACGAACGTCCCGTGGTTCATCTGGCCGTGGGGGCCGGTCGCGTCGAGGCACGTACTCCCAACTGGGGACTCGGGTGGACACCACTTCTCCGTCTCCTGGTCTCCGAACCCCCAGTAGAAGACGAAATCTACGAGGCTCGTGGCGAAATCGTCCGGAGCGTAGAGAACGAACTGCTCACTCCCAGGGGCAATCGTTGTGGATGGCGAAGACGCTTCCGTGGTCGTTTCCTCGGCAACCGCGAGTGACGCGAACGACACGACCATCAACAGGGCCAGTGCAACGACTCCAAAGGCTTTCGATCTCATGTGTACCACTCCTTCGCAAGAACAAGTCACGGATGCGCCCAGAACGTTACGCACGATCTGTGGCCATAATCTCACTCAGTGAGGTTACCTCTCGCGCCGGCAAGATGGGAGTAGCGTCCCCCTGCCCCGATGAGGTCCCCGTGGTGTCCCTGTTCGACGATCCGACCGCCGTCCATCACGATGATTCGATCGGCACGCTCGGCGGTCGTCAGCCGGTGGGCGATGACGATCGCCGTCCTGTCGCGCAGCAACTGATCGAGGGCGGCCTCGACCATTCCCTCGGTCTCGGGATCGAGGTTGGACGTCGCCTCGTCGAGCACGACCACCGCAGGGTCGGCAACAAACGCTCTGGCGAGAGCAACCAATTGGCGCTCACCCGACGACAGGCGGCTACCGCGTTCCCTCACGTCGGTATCGAGCCGCTCGGGCAGGGATCGAACCCAGGCTGAGATCCCCATCGCCTCACATACACGCCACAGCTCCTCGTCGGTGATCCCGGGCTTCGAGAACGCCAGGTTGTCGCGCAGCGACCCGGAGAACAGGAATCCTTCCTGGGGAACCATCGCGATCGATCGACGCAACTCCAGCTCCGAGAGGTCCCGCAGATCGACACCGTCGAGCATCACCTGTCCCGCGGTCGGATCGTAGAAGCGGATCGCGAGCTTGGCGATGGTCGACTTCCCGGCGCCGGTCTCCCCCACCACGGCAAGGCGCTCTCCGCATCGCACCTTCAGATCGACGTCGTGGAGCACAGGAAGGTCGGGGTCGTAGCCGAACGTCACGCGTTCGAAACCGATCTCACCGCAGGCGCCGTCGGGTATGTCGACACTCGATCGGATCTCCAGCGACGGCCGAGTGTCGAGGATTCCGAACAGCTTCCCGAGCGCGGCAAGCGCTGCTTGGAGCAGGTTGTAGACGTTGGAGAGCTGAACGATCGGATCGAAGAAGTACCTGAGGTACAGGAGGAACGCGACGAGCGACCCGAAGCTCAGATCCCCTGCGAGCACGCGTCGGCCGCCGAACAGCAACACGAGCGCCGTTCCGACGGTCGAGATGAAATCGACTGACGGGAAGTAGGACGCAATCGCCTTCGCCGCTTGGAGGTTCGCCTCGAAGTACTTCTGGTTCACCCTTCCGAACTCGACGCTCTGCCTGCGCTCCTGGGTGTACGCCTGGACGACACGAACACCCGAGATCCCTTCCTGGAGGGTTCCGAGGACCCGCCCGATCTGTTCCCTGATCGCCTCATACGCACGGTTGGCGTAGGTGCGGAACACGACCGATACCACGACGAGCGCCGGCAACAGGGTCAGCACGGTCCACGCGAGACCGGTGTCGATCGAGAACATGGCGATCGTCACGCCCGTGACCATCAGCACACTGGTGATCACCGAGATCGCCCCCTGATCGGCGAACGCCGTGAGCGCCTCGACATCGGAGGTCATTCTGGACACCAAGACACCAACCTTCGACTTCGAGAAGAACGCGACGTCGAGGCTCATCATGTGTTTGAACACACGAACCCTCATCGCCCGCAAGTACCGCTCCCCGACCGCAGCGACCTGATACATCGAGTACCGCTGTGTGAAGTACTGGATGACCAGAACAAAAACGTAGACAACCGTTGCTTCGACGATCACACGCATGTCGCCTGCGGACACGCCCTTGTCGATGCCTGTCCTCAGCACCAGCGGTACGGCGACACGAGCGACCGTTGCCACCGCGGTCAGCACCAACGCCCATATGGCCGCACCGATCAGATGCCGCCCGAGCCCGAGGGCTCTGCGAACGAGCTGAAATGGGCGCTCGATCTGGTGCTCTCCGCCGTACCGCGCGTACATCATGGCGACGGTTCCGTCATCGTTTCGGCGAGTACTTCCCGATACCGCTCGGACTCGGCGAGGAGCTGCTCGTGCGTCCCCGAAGCAACCACCTTGCCCTCCTCGAGGAACAGAACCCTGTCCGCGAGCGTCAAGGTCGTCGTGCGATGCGCGATGATGATCGTCGTTCGGTCCTGCATCACGTCCCGTAGAGCATCTCTGATCTCCCGTTCGGTGATCGCGTCGACCGAAGAAGTGGCGTCGTCGAGGATCAAGATCTTTGGATCCCGAAGGATGGCCCGTGCAAGTGCGATCCGTTGCCGCTGCCCACCGCTGAGGCTGTAGCCACGCTCACCGACAACCGTGTCGTATCCATCGGGAAGATGACAGATGAAGTCGTGCGCCTGCGAAAGGCGGGCTGCAAGCCGCACCTGCTCATCTGAGGCATCGGGCGCCCCGAACGAGATGTTCTCGCCGATCGTTGCGGAGAACAGAAAAGGTTCCTCGAACACGAGCGCAACCTGGTTGCGAAGATCGTCGACCTTCAACCTGCGGACGTCGACACCGTCCAGATACACCGATCCCTGATCTGGGTCATAGAAACGTGGCACGAGATAGGCAAACGTCGTCTTGCCGGATCCGGTCGATCCCACCAGCGCGATCGACGATCCTGCGGGAATGGTCAGGTCGACGTCATCCAACACTGCCGAGCCTTCGGGATAGGCGAACGACACATGTTCCAGGCGTAGCGTCCCCGGACCGTCGGGAATCGGCAGGGGCCGGCTCGGCGACGAAATCTCCGGCGCAGTCTTGAGGAGCTCCGTCACTCTGGCGGCAGCGGCAGCGGAACGTGGCAACTCGGCGAAGAACCATCCGGTCATACGCAAGGGGAACATGAGAATGGCCATGTACTGAGTGAACGCCACGAAGTCGCCGAGTGTCATCGACCCGCCAATGACCCGACTCCCACCGACCAGGAGCACCGCGGCGGTCGCGAGTGCGGGAATCAGCTCGAACATCGGCACGTAGACCGAACGGAGGCGGAGCATCTTCATCGTTCGGTCGTAGATGCTGTCTGCGCTGTCCGAAAGTCGCCCAACAACCCGATCCTCCTGTCCGTAGGACTTCACGACTCGCACGCCTGCAACCACTTCTTCGACGACACGGGAGAGGTCCGCGAGTCGCTGCTGCACCTCCCACGAAATGCCCAGGATCGTCGTCGCGTAGCGGTTGGCGAGCAGGAAGAGTGAAGGCACGGCCAACGATGCGATCACCCCCAGAACGGGGTCGAGCACGATCAGCACGATCACCACGATCACCGTCAACGCGATGTTGGCGATGGTGAGAGGCATCATCGAGAAGATCATCCGGACTTGTCGGAGGTCCGACGATGCCCTCGACATCAACTCTCCGGTCGGAACGATGTCGTGGAAGCTGAATTGGAGACGTTGCATGTGCTCGAACAGACGGTTGCGGAGGTCCGTCTCGGCTCGGTAGGCGAGACTGAAGGCGAAGAACCTGCGGCCGCCGATACCGAGCGCTTTGAGGAGCCCGACAGCCACGATCAGCCAGAAGAGAGGCACGAGCAGCTTGGAGTTCTGTCCGCCGATCGCGTCGTCCACGACGAGTTTGGTCAGGTACGGAACGAGAACCACCATCGACATCCAGAGGAGCGCGCTTCCGATCGACAGCGCCGATGCCTTCCTGTATCGCAGGAGTGTCCGCCCCAGCAGGCCCATTCCTGCCTTGACCGCCGGGTCGCGCAATGTCGTACTCACTGGGTTCGGCGCCGCCTGCGGGCGAATTCCGCTGAGACCGACGCCGCCAAAATGACGACGTAGGCGATGATGTAGAGCCACAGCAGCAACACGGCCAGGGTGAAAACCGCGAACGTGGCTCCCGGCGCACCACGCCAGTCGATGAACGCCTGAAACACGAGGGAGGAGCCGACGATGCCGAGTGCGCTCAGCACGGAGGCAAGTCTGATCCCCGGTAGCCGCCGAGGTGGCCCATATCGGTAGAAAAGCCACAAAAACGAGAGGATCCCAAGCGCGGCGATCGGAATGCGCAGCGCCGTCCACACGGTGTGAATCCAGTTGATTCCTGTACTCGCCTCGAGATGATCGGCGATGACACCGCCAACCGGAATCAGCAGCATCGTGATGAAGAGCATCACGCCACCGCCGAAGGTGAGCCCGATGGCGACCAGTCTGATCTTCCACCACGGGCGGTCTTCTTCGAGTTCCTCGATCTGCCGCAGCACCTTGATCATCGTCAGCACGGCGCGCGAGGCCGACCACCCGGCGATCACGAGACCGACGACGATGAAGACGCCTTTGCGATCGGGAAGCACCTGGGCCACCGAGTTGAGTATCTCCGCGATCTGCTTTGCCATGTCCGGGGGCAACACGGCGGACAAGGCCGTCTCGGTCGAAGAGGCATCTTTCCCGAACAGCGACGCAACAATCAGCAGCACCGCTGCGATGGGGACCAGCGCGAAAAACGTGTTGTAGGCCACGGCGGCGGCCAGGACACTCGGTTCGGACGCGGCGAAGCGCTTCACGAACCGCACGGTCGGCTGGTGGTCGAGATTCACCGGTGCAAGGTTAGAAGGGTCACCGGCTGTGCCGGCCACCAGCTTTTCAGCGCACGGCGTCTGCCCGGGTGGAGAACGAAGAGCGAGCTAGACCTGTACCGCTTGACGAACCCGGAATGAGATCCGGTGAGATTCGACATCGTCGATGGAAACGACGAACGAGTAGCCACCTTCCTTTGGAAAGACGAGGCCGTTGATGGTGATAGCCCGAACGACACCGATGTCGAGACCGTCCGGAATACCCTTGGGACGCCCCGATCGGAACGGCTGCTTGATCGACTTGTCGCCGAAGACGCTGTGCCCATCCTCGTCAACGAGGTCGACCGACAGGGTGAACTGCTGGTCCATCTGTGTCCAAGGAACTCGGACCCGCAATCCGATCCCGAGACTCGGATGGCGTGCAGGGAACCTGGCAGCGTGAAGCGTATCCCAACCGCCACCGAGGACATATAGCTTGCCTGCGACGGCCTGAACGGCGTCGGCGAGAATCGCGACTTCGATCTCAGGAGCGAACAACGTCATGCTTCAAGCCTAGGGGCTCAGGCTGGAGGGGGCCGTCCCACCGACGATAGCGACCAGCGACGGAAGCTCGGCAATGCTCGTCGCGTTCTTGCCGGCTGCTGGAGACTGGCCGCAGAACAGCTGAACTCCCCTCGATCGTCCCAGGCAACCCCTAGGCTCCCCTCATGCACTGGTACAAGGATGCGGTCTTCTACGAGACCCACGTTCGATCCTTCTTCGACAGTGACGGCGACGGGTTCGGCGACTTCAAAGGTCTGACCACCAAACTCGACTACCTGGAGGATCTCGGCATCACCGCGATCTGGCTCCTGCCCTTCTACCCCTCGCCACTACGAGACGACGGATACGACGTCTCGGACTACACCTCGATCGATCCGCGGTACGGAACCCTTGACGACTTCAAGGCACTCATCGACAAGGCCCACCGTAGGGGCATCAAGATCGTCACCGAGTTGATCGTCAACCACACCTCGGATCAACACCCGTGGTTCCAGAGGGCCCGCCGCGCACCGGCAGGCTCACCCGAACGGGACTTCTACGTGTGGAGTGACAGCCCGGACCGCTACCCCGACACGCGCATCATCTTCACCGACTCCGAGACGTCCAACTGGGCGTGGGATCGCCTCGCCGGCGCCTATTACTGGCACCGTTTCTTCTCACATCAGCCCGACCTCAACTACGACAACCCGGCCGTCCGCGAGGCCGTTGTGGACATGATGGATTTCTGGCTGGATCTCGGCGTCGACGGCCTGCGCCTCGACGCGGTTCCATATCTCTTCGAACGAGACGGCACCAACTGTGAGAACCTGCCCGAAACTCACGCCGAGTTGAAGGTGATTCGGGCTCACCTCGATGAGAAATACACCGACCGGATGCTCCTCGCCGAAGCGAACCAATGGCCCGACGATGCCGCTGCCTATTTCGGCGACGGGGACGAGAGCCACATGAACTACCACTTCCCGCTCATGCCCCGCCTGTTCCTCGCAATCGCCCGGGGAAACAGGGTTCCGATCGAGTGGATCCTCGAGCGCACCCCCCGAATCCCCGAAACGTCGCAATGGGGCATCTTCCTTCGTAATCACGATGAACTGACCCTCGAAATGGTCACTGAAGAGGAACGCGCCGAGATGTACAGCATCTACGCCAAAGACCCGCGGGCGAAGCTGAACGTCGGTATCCGGCGTCGGCTCGCTCCCCTGCTCGGCAACGACCAGCGGAAGCTCCGCCTGATGTTCTCCTTGTTGCTTTCAATGCCTGGCAGCCCCTTCATCTACTACGGCGACGAGATCGGCATGGGCGACGACCTCGACCTACCCGACCGAGACGGCGTTCGGACACCGATGCAGTGGAACGATTCTCCCAACGGCGGATTCACCGACGGAGCGGCTTCGTTCTTCCCCATCATCGAGGACGACACATTCGGCTACCAGACAGTGAACGTTGCCGGGGCCATCGCGGACGATTCATCGTTGTGGCATCACGTTCGACACATGATCGAGGTGAGGAAGCATCACAGGTCCTTTGGTCGCGGCACGGCCGAGTTTCTCCACCCTGACGATCCGTCTGTGCTCATGTTCGAGATCAGCAGCAGCGCCGACTCCGTACTCGTGGTCGCCAATCTGTCAGGCGGTGAGCAGGCGGTCTATCTCCCCCACGGCGGCATGGACGATCTGACCGGTGCGCAGGTCGACAAGGGTTCCGTCACGATCGAGCCGTATGGCTATCGCTGGATCACTCGGCCTCTGGGCGACGCCGCAGACGCTTGACTTCACCTCTCGCCCGCTTCTGTTCCAGACGGCGGATCCGGGCCGTTCGCGAAGGACGTGTTGGACGGCGAGGTTTCTCTTCCCTCAACGCGTCGCGCAGCAAGTTGGCAAGCCGCCGCCGTGCCGATTGCCGGTTGCGCCACTGGGATCGGGACTCCGCTGCTCCCACAACGACGACACCGTCCCGCACACGGGACCCGAGCCGCTCGATGAGCAGGGACCGGACACCATCGTCGAACGCTCTGGACGCCGTTACGTCGAAGGACAGCTCGACACCCGTGTGTGAGCGATTGGCGTGCTGCCCGCCTGGACCTCCAGTGGTATGGAACCGCCAGACCAGTTCATCATCCGGTATTTCGATGGAACCGGTCACACGAAGCGGTTCGCCGGTCATAGCGCGCTCCGTTTCGGCTTGCCGAGGTCCGCTCTGGGAATTCGAATCAAGAACTCCCACCTCTTTGGAACCTTGTAGCCGGCAAGCCGTTCTCGGGCCCACGCAGCAAGTGTCATCTCGTTCAATCGGGGCGCAACGACGGTTGCCCGCAACACGCGGCCCCACTCTTCATCGTCTACCCCGTCGACAACGACATCTTCCACGTCCGGATGGGCAAGCAGCACGCTCTCTATCTCAGCGGGATACACGTTCTCACCGCCTGTGACCACCAGGTCATCGATCCTCCCGTGCACATTGAGCGTACCGTCGGAGTCGAGTGAGCCGGCGTCGCCTGTCCGGTACGCGCCGGTCCTGAGGGCTTCACCCCAGTAGCCCCGTGACACCATTGGCCCGTCCACCACAATCTCTCCGTCTTCAATCGCCAACGAGACGCCCGGGAGTGGAGTCACTCCTCGCTGCCCAGGACGGCCTGTTGCGATCTGAGCGGCCGTTTCCGTTGCCCCGTACGTCGCCACGGCGGGTATCCCGGCTCGATTGGCACGTTCGAGCAACCCATCAGGAATCGGACCGCCTCCGACAAGCACCGCCCGAAGCCGCTCGTGTGGCCTCTTCACGTAGGGGAGGATCCGTTGGAGCATCGTCGGAACGAAGGAGGCAAACTCAACATCGTGAAGGAGCGATGCCGCCCGTTCGGGGTCGAACCTCCGCTCCAGGATCACCGTACCGCCCACGTACATCGAACGGGTGAGGATCGAGAACCCTCCGACATGACTCAAAGGAAGCACTGCGAGCCATCGATCGCCCTGTCGGTGCCCGAGGAACTCCGCAGACGCCCCCGCAGCCGCGACGAGGTTGCCCCACGTGAGTACGACGCCTTTCGGGTAGCCCGTCGATCCGGAGGTGGCGAAGACCGCGAAATCCCGTTCCGGATCGGTTTCGTGTGGTGGAAGGGGATTCCCATCGGACGGTTCGAGCATGATGGCCCCAAACCGTTCGCGCAACGCGTCGGTCTCCACATCGGTGAGCTGGGGCGCCGTTGGAAGCAGCACTCCGCCAACCCTCGCAACCGCGAACATCGACGTCACGGCATCAACTGTCGAGTCCGCTCGGATCCCCACAAGGGTGCCCGGAGCAATTGCTCCCGCACACCCACCCGCTTTGCGCCGAACCACGTCCTCGAACTCCGCGTAGGTCACCGACCTCCCTGCCGTCTCGATGAACGGCAGGTCGCGTATCGTCTGCTCCGGCGGCCACTCCTTCACGATCACTACAGTACCGGGGCAGAAACGGAGGCTCATGGTCTCAGAGTTGTTCGACCCTGATCGCTGGGAACAAGTCGAAGCGTTCGACGACATCACGTACCACCGTGCCGTCGACCAAGGCACAGTGCGTATCGCGTTCAATCGCCCCGAGGTCCGCAACGCCTTCCGCCCGCATACGGTCGACGAGCTGTACAGAGCGCTCGACCACGCCCGTATGACAAGCGACGTCGGTGTCGTCCTGTTGACGGGAAACGGACCCTCCGCCAAAGACGGAGGCTGGGCGTTCTGCTCGGGTGGCGATCAGCGGATCCGAGGTACCGATGGCTACAAGTACGAGGGGACAGAAGGGATCGACCCGGCCCGCCTCGGACGGCTTCACATCCTCGAAGTACAGCGACTCATCCGGTTCATGCCGAAAGTCGTCATCGCACTCGTGCCCGGATGGGCGGTTGGCGGCGGACACAGCCTCCACGTCGTGTGCGACCTGACCATTGCCTCGAAAGAGCACGGTACGTTCAAGCAGACCGACGCAGACGTGGCATCGTTCGACGGTGGCTACGGATCTGCGTTGCTCGCCCGCCAGATCGGCCAGAAGCGCGCACGTGAGGTCTTCTTCATCGGCCGCACCTACACGGCCGATGAAGCGTTCGCCATAGGTGCGATCAACGCGTCGGTGCCCCACACCGATCTGGAGAGAATCGGCCTCGAGTGGGCCGCGGAGATCAACGGCAAGAGCCCTACGGCCATTCGGATGCTGAAGTTTGCGTTCAATCTCCCGGACGACGGCCTTGTCGGACAGCAGCTCTTCGCAGGCGAAGCCACCAGACTTGCCTATGGCACCAAGGAGGCGCGAGAGGGCCGCGACGCCTTCCTCGAGAAGCGCTCCCCCGACTGGTCACCGTACCCTCATCACTTCTGAGATGGCCCCGGACCCCGAAACACGACTCGGTGCCTGGTACTTGGCCTCACGGCCGCACACATTGCCCGCGGCGGTGGCCCCTGTCTTGGTCGCAGCAGGTCTCGCGTTCAAGGATGGCGTGTTTCGCTGGGGTCCGCTGATTGCCACAACCATCGGAGCGCTTGCCATCCAGGTTGCGGCGAACTTCGCGAACGATCTTTCCGACGCCCGCAAAGGAGCAGACAACGAGGACCGTATCGGACCCCGTCGAGCCGTTGCATCAGGACTGCTGAGCGAGCGCGCCATGGAAGTCGGGACGGCGTCCGCGTTCGCCGTCGCCACCCTGGCCGGTGTCTACCTGGTCACCCAAGCGGGATGGCTCATCATCATTGTCGGGGTGGCTTCCATCTTGGCAACGCTCGGCTACGTCGGCGGTCCCGTTCCGTACGGGTACAGGGGTCTGGGCGAGGTCTTCGTGTTCGTGTTCTTCGGGCTCGCCGCCACCGTCGTGTCCCGCTACACATATGACAGATTCGCCCCCCTCGACGTATGGCTCCTCGCTATACCGATGGGGTTCCTCGTGTCCGCGATCCTCGTCGCCAACAACGTCAGAGACATCGACACCGACCGTGCGACTGGCAAGCGGACACTGGCCGTCATCCTCGGACGATCACGCACGAGGATCCTGTTCGACCTACTCGTGTGGGGTTCGTACGTGCTCGTCGCCGCCTTCGCTATCCTCAAATGGACACCTCCCTGGTCGGCGCTCGCGCTCGCGTCACTCCCGATGGCCGTACCGATCACGCGGACGGTTCGCACGCACACCGCAGGCCCCCCACTCATCGTCGCACTCAAGGGCATCGCCAAGTTGGAGCTCCTGTTCGGGCTCCTGCTCGCCATCGGCGTCATGCTCTAGCAGACCACCCTCTCCTCGCGCGTCTGACTCCTCGTGGCCCCTTCTGAACCTCAGCCACGATGTCTCTTATGATCGGGCGGGCACAGACATGCTCATGACTGATGGACGGAAAGGTCAAGAAGCAAATAAGGGACTTTCGGCCCTATTCCAACAGCGTGTCGGCAAGAGACGATCGCGTACAGTTTCGAGGGTCGACAGAAAGGGTCGAAGGATGAGACGTTGGTTCATGCTGTTGGCTGTGCTCGCGCTGGTTCTTGCCGCGTGCACAGGTCCCGCGGGTCCGACAGGTCCGCAGGGTCCAGAGGGTCCCGCCGGTCCGGCCGGTCCGCAGGGTCCCGCAGGAGAGAGCGCAACATTCACTGCTGCCGATCTCACCTGTACCGAGTGCCACAACGACACGTCGACGATCACCGGCAAGGATCTCGAGTGGGAGATGTCCGGGCACGGTGAGGGCACTTCCTATCTGCGCGGCACCAGCGCCTCATGCGCAGGCTGTCACGCAGGTCAGGGATTCACCGCTCGGATCGCCGCCGGGATCACCAATCCGGACAACGTCGAAGAAGGCGTCGCCGACCCGGTGAAGACAGACTGTTTCACCTGCCACGACATCCACCAGACCTACACCACGGACGACTGGGCGCTGACGACCACCGATCCTGTGCCGCTGTACGCATTCGAGGGTGTGACGTTCGACATGGGTAACGGCAATCTCTGCGCAGCGTGCCACCAGCCGAGGCGTGCGCTGCCTGCGGCAACCGACGGGCTGATCACCATCGACAGCACACACTGGGGCCCACACCACGGGCCGCAGTCGGCGGTGCTGATCGGCGTCGGTGGTTCCACCACAGGCAGCCCGAGTGCCCACTACGACCTGGTTGCAGACGGCTGCCCGGCCTGCCACATGGGTGAGACCAACAATCACACCATGGCGGCCAGCACGGACGCATGCCAGGGCTGCCACTCGGGCCTGGACACGTTCGACTACAACGGCGTACAGACCAAGATCCAGGGTCTCTTCGATCAGCTCGGCGCTGCACTGCAGGCAGCGGGAGCGCTCGACGAGAACCTGACGCTCGTCCCCGCTGACTATCCGGAGGCAGTGGCCGCAGCGGCTTGGGACTACGAAATGATCCACGACGACGGCAGCTGGGGTGTGCACAACCCCGACTACTTCGAGACGCTGCTCACCAACGATCTCGCAGCACTCGGCCAGTAGCTCACATCGACCCTTGTGAGAGCGGCGCCTTCGGG
>Ga0315542_1000283_pt1 | contig 30664 bp, 25 predicted proteins | sample SalMarSW160120MG_FD_202541 | JGI IMG/M metagenome (GOLD analysis project Ga0315542, IMG submission 202541) | Salt marsh sediment microbial communities from the Plum Island Ecosystem LTER, Massachusetts, United States - Salt Marsh Sediment SW1601-20 ...
GGCAATGATGGAGTTATTTCCAATACTGGAAGGATACCTTGATCCAGCTACTGATGGGATATCATACATGTTGTTCCAGATGGCATGTGATGTCGTGATGAAGGCATATCAATTCACATTTTCTCAGGAACTACATGAATTTCTATGGCATGGAAAAGATACTGACTGGAAGTTTGATAAAAAATAAGAGAAGTGAGCTGGAATTCTCCAGCTCGTTTCTTTAGATTTATTTCATTGTCTTGACCCATTCGATGACAGGTTGACAGAGTTCCTTCATGCGTTCCTTTTCAGGATTCATGGGGCCTGCCTTCCAACCATCTGCAGGTTCAAAGTGCCAGTCTGTGACAGTTCCTTGGCGTTCCTCTTTTGGTTTCCAGACAACCTTGACTGGCATACCAAATTCTGCATCCCAGGGATCGATACCTCGTAGCTCGTTAGCAATAGCAGTATTGCAACCATCAACGACAACATAAGCTAGGACGAAGGGGAGTCGCTTCAGTGAAGACTTTCCGCTCCACCCAGCAATCGTAAAAGTATGAACAATGCCTTCCTCCTTGAGCTGGACCCAGTCGCTACGCTCCAAATTGCAATCCAGATTCCAACAATTCACCCTCGGTGGGAAGAACTTGTCACCGCACTTGGGACATTTGGTACCCCAGAATTCGCCATCGATGAATCCCTTGCCGAGCTTGGAGACCTCACCGTACTTCCAGTAGTACAATTGGTCGTAGTGTAGGAAGACTTTGAATTGCTCCTCAGCACTATCCCAATCGTAGCCCATGAAACCAATGCCAGTCTCTTTGACATCGCCCCTGAACTTGTCAGAGTTCTTGTCGTCCCATTTCACATCGTTGTGACGTGGGATCTTGTGCAGTCTCTTATCGTCAACCATTTTTTCAAGGCCTCCTGAGAATGAAGTTTGAGATACTGGTTCCAGTACCTGCATGACTGTTGACAAGACCAGTGTTTGCGTCTTTGACGTAGGTTTTGGAGCTCAAGTGTTTCTTGGGAGCAGTATCATTAAGATGGTACATACACTCCAGAGTGCTCATGATTCCGGTCGCACCAACAGGGTGGCCGTAACCCATCAACCCGCCTCCCACGTTCGTTGGGACATCACCGTCTAGGAAAGTACGCTTCTCGCGCACGAACTCCTGAATGTTGTCTTTGTTACACCAGTGGAGCGCTTTGTAGATCTGGGTTTCCGAGCTGCTGAAGGCGTCGTGAATCTCAGCAACGTCTACTTCCTTGGCAGCATTCTTGTACTCGATGCCAGCCATGTCGTAAGCATCTTCACCGGAGTTGCGACAGGCTGCGAACTCGGTCATGTCGGGGTATCCCTTCCCGTACTTTTCATTCCATCCAGGGAAGTCAATTCGGTCACCAGCACGAATAGTACAGCTACTAAGACCAGCACCTGCGATTTCAACGTAATTACCAGCAGCATGCTTCTTTGCCCAGTCCTCACTTGTGACGAGGGCGAAAGCACCACCACGACTCATGAGACAGCAATCGAGTCGCTTCAGCGGGTAGCTGATAAGACGACTCTCCATCACATCATCAACAGTGAGGATCTTCTTGTAGTAAGGAGAGTTTGGATTGGTGTAGTCACTCCTGTAGAACTGTGCCTTCTCATTGTCCGCTGCGTAGTTTCTGTTCTTCATCGCAGCCATAGCAAAGTCCTCTTCTGTGAGACCGTTCTCTTTCATGAACTTGTACGCCATAGCAGCGTAGTAGATAGGATAGATCCCGCCTGCTAGTGCTTCGTACCTTGTGTCTGAGGCAAGTGCAATGAACTCGCTCCCCTGAGATTGGGTAACGTTGTCCATAGTCTCCCAACCGTAGACACCAACACAATCATACAGTCCAGACTTAACAGCAAGAAAAGCTGCGTAGAGAGCTGAACCGCCTGTATTTCCTCCATTTTCTATTCGCACATGGGGTAACCCGACTAATCCTAAGTGATCGTGCACAATCCAATCCAGGTCAAATGGACGAATCCATTCCACTCTCTGGGCAGAGTTGCTTGCCAAAATGTACCGAGAAATGCGAATATACCATAAAATCAAGGTCCCTGAGAGTAAAATCAGGAATATCTTCTTGCGTTTCTACAATACAATTTGCAGCCATAGCCTCTGGGGTTATGTGCATAGGATAGTCAAAGGGTGTGACACTGCCACCTGCGATACACACTTTTCGACTCATATTATATCACGAATCCGTTTCTTATGTCTACCAATAGATAGACGATACTACATCAACACGAAAACCGCATGTACTTAATCCCTTCGGCCGACTTTGGAGAGTACATTATGATTGGAAAAATAGGATACAAGTTACAAGAACGCAATACTTCAGATTGAGTGTGCAAAGACATGCCATCTGTAGCCTTCAGATTCTCCAATCTCTCTGTATCCTCTCTTTCTACACAGTTCAATTGCAGATCGATTATCTGTGTAGTATACTATTCCTGCAAATCCAGACCTAGAGGCAAAATGTTCAAAGAATTGATTACCATAACCTTTCCCTCTGTGTTCTGTTCTCAACCAGATCTCGTGTAATTCTACTAGATTATCTTGCTCTCCGTCAAAGAGCTTGTGCAGTATCACCTTGTCTTCTTCATTGCGTGGGTCTCCAGGATTCATCTCACTTGTATTTGTCTCATGCCAGATAGTATGACCAACAATATCGTCCTCGCTCTTCCAGATTATTAGGTGGCGTGGGTTTCTCTTGATATGGTTAAGCTCATCTACGCCTAATTCCATTGGACTGGATTCGTGAGTACCAAGCAATTTGTAGAACTGGTGGAGATCGTGGAGTGTGCTGTAGTACTTCCTGAACTGATCAAGATCACATCCAAAAATAAACTCCAACTCAGTCATCCCAATTACTAGTAACACATGATTTGATTTAATTCTATTGAGGTACTCAGATTCTATTCATAGAAAGAGGCTGTTCTCTTTGGTGCAGTATTGCACAAAATTTTGCATTCTATCAGAAACCCACTATTCAAATAATAGGTATTTTATATAACACTTGTTTAATTGTTTAGATAAATAACTTTATAATATTTCGGTGATTATAGTAACATGGAATGCAGACACCACTCATATGAGAACACCATTAATTGTAAAGCAGGTACAAGCCATTCAAAGCTCCAAGTCTAATCTCCCTCCTCATAAATTGATTAGTAAGCGTCTTTCCGCGGTTTTTGGGAGCCCTTTAGAGTGACTGATTCTCATTTGATGTGTTGTGTCTGCTCGTTCCATATAGTGGTAGAGAAGAATTCTACAAAGTAATGAATCAGAACATCAGTAAAAAGAAGATGAAATATGTGTCGATGAATGATACCTCTGTAACTCTGACCCTTGATCAGATGTTAAAACTTCTAAGAAGAGATGTGGTCAAGATACTTGCAAAGCTTGATTTATCAGAATCGCTTCTAGAGGTAGAGGAGTTACTTTATGATGAGAAATGGCTCGCAACACCAGAGGAGCGCAAGATTCTCGGTTTCATTAGAAGTTTAGCCCTCATCTCTACAAAATTACAACCAGAATCCTTTGAAGAGACCAAAAACGGTCTAACAGAATTTTGGAAGGATATAGAGTGTGAGAGTGAGTGGGATGATTGTGAAATGGAAATCAGTAGTAATTGATTCTACATCCAGTAGTAAGTATCAGGCAGTGATCTAGAATGTTAACACATAGAATAACAACAACGAGTGAATGCGAAATACAAGAATATCTTGTAAACCACAAAAAGGAAGAAAAGAGAACGTTTGTTCTTACATCTCGATTACCCAATGATTATACCCACATTCGTTATGATGTGTTTGTGTTTACGAAAGAAGCTGAATGATTCGAGAGAAGAATGTGCAATTAGGCATTGAGCCCAATTTGGCTATCTGAAGGAAAGGTGATATCACTTCGCAACATGAAGAGCATTGGTATGATATTCCTTCGGATAACAATAAGTATGTGACTATGGCGTTAGAAAAAGAAGAAATTATCAAGTCATTCAGATATCTACACAGATCATAAATTGGGCAGGGTCTACACTGAATCAATTTTCGCTCCCCAAGGGATAGACATTATTGCACCAACACCAAGATTGCAGGCAAGGTCGGAACTTTAAAATCTTGGATAATTGTTGATGCGAAATACAGATATTCTAGACCAGCTATTTCATAGGTGTTCAGAGTAAATTTTGTTGAGGGAGAAAGCATGATTGAAACTCCAGAGCAGGAACAGACCCATCTTTCAAAAAGGAAGTATATCATTGGTTTAGCCGCAATATATGCAACAGCGTATTCCCAATACTTCTTGCCAAATCTCCACCTCATCATTGGATTACTCTTTGTGTACGGAGTCCCTATAGTCATCATCGGCATCTACTGGGGTCGTCATATTCTTCGCAGGTTTGCAAATCGAATGTATACAGCAATAGGGTATGGTTTTGCTTCCTATGGTGGTTTTACTGCATTGGGTTATTTGATAACAATATTCATCATTATTTTACTAATCATTTTTGACCCATCCGCTCTGAACCTTCTGAACAATCCAAATCCAGTGTTGAATACTACACCAGAGAATGCGTGGGTTATGGTCTGGGTTTCATTTCTTGTTGTAGGTCCTGCAGAAGAATTCATTTTCAGAGGTTTTCTCTATGGCGGTTTGCTTAATATATATGGTAATCGACATTGGTTATCCCTGGCGTTTCTAACATCAGTCTTGTTTGCATCGACTCATCTATACTATGTAATTGAATATGGAATTGCATCAGTCATTATCTTCACCCAATTGATCACATTTGGCATGGCTATGGCTGTATCGTACTATCTTTCTGATGGAAATCTCCTGATTCCAGCATTCATCCATGGTCTGTTTGATGCAACTGGATTTCTTACAACTGCGGTCTCAGTAGAGCTAGGAGCTACTCTCAGATATCAGCTATTCTTCATTTCTCTAGCCGTTCTTGGAGCTGTCCTCATAAATCGATTATGGAAGAGAAGGACCTCAGACGAGATACTTGAATAGTGTAGTTGGGCCAATAGAGATAAAGCGGTTCTCATACTCTGGTTATGGTATGAATGATAATGATTGTATAGAGAAGGTCACGATAACCGTATTTCCCCCAATGGAAGGAATCGGTATCATTGAAGGCGACTCGGCGATTGAGGATGAGGACGTGTGTGGTGATACAGTTGCATCAGCGGCGATCAACCCGGAAGATGCCAACGTTGTTGTTGTGAAACTTAAGAGTGACGATCCTATGATGAAGATCAGTCAATTGCTCGAGAAGGCACAAATGAAGTATGGAGAAACAATTTGTATTAGAACCGCGAAATATAACTCTGAAGAACATCAGACCGAAGCAATAGAGTGGTTGAATGCTGCTCTGCGAGGAAGTGGTGACAACACCGTTCTTGATGAACAGGGTTTCTCTACTTTTATTGGCACTTCAGCACCAATCATTTCAGTTAGCAATCGACTCTCATTCGTGGGTATTATTCCAAATGAAAGCCAGTTTCTGACGAGAATCGGCGCAGCAATCAGAATTGCAGAAGAAGGTGCAAGGTAGACTTTTGACCATTTAGGAGTGAACAGTTTGACAATGATTATCCAAACTCATTGCTATTTCTATTAAAAGAATCACATAGTTACAACAAATTGTTTGTATAACAATTGTTTAATGTTTTAGATATCTTTATTACTAAATACGAAGCGAGCCCTTTTCAGAACCATTCGTTTTACCTATCCAGAAGTGAATAATTTGCTACGCCATTTAATAACTACAACAAGTGAATGTAGAGTACAAGAGTATCTTACAAATAATAATATCGAACCTAGGAAAGTATTTGTCCTTACAACGCGAATTCCAGATGATGATATTCACGTTCGCTATAATGTATTTGAATTCGTGAAAGAGGATCATTAGTAGCTGTCGGACAGTAGCACATTAGCTCCGAGGCATTAATAATTAAATTAAAAACAAGGTCCAAAACATGCAACTTCTTTATGGAGGAATTGCATGCTTGGATTATACTAAACCAGAGAATTATACAGGCTTTGCGTGAGCTCGAACTATAGCTTCAATCTTATCGAGCTTAGCTTGTATTTCAGGGTCTTTGATATTGACGACAACCGAAACATCAATATCTGCAATCTCTTGCTGACCCTTTTTATTTGTATAGGGTACATCAACTTGGTAATTGACACGGTCATTGGTCTTTGCTCTGAATCCCTTAGCTTCCTGCTCGATGTTGTAACCACCCCTGATTGGGTACAAGACTCCATAGTTCACCATTGTGAAACCTTCAGTAATTCCCGCTGTTATCTGTTCCATGATGGACTTGTTGTACATGTAACTACCGAGTTGAATCAGGCTTAGGAATGCGAAAACGCCGCCTCCACTCACTCTTGCCTTCTTAGCTTCTTGTACACCAGTCGCGATGACACGAAGGTCTGATACGAAGACCTGGCCCTTAATCACTGACTTGCCAGTTTCAACCCAACCATCGCAAATCACTTTGAATTCCTCACCAGGTAGTTTACAGAAATTCTGAACGAAGAATCTCTCGTATTCAGCTAGTTTGTCTGCTTTCCTTGCACGCATCATCTTATCAAACAGAATGTATGCCTTTTCTGAGAACATAGCAGGATCCACTAAAATAGCATCCTTCATAATCTCACCAAAAATCTGGAACTCGGAAGGTTCAATTTTTTCAAAGGCTTTCCTTAGTTCATTGCCAACGTCGCCAGATTTTCCTTTATTCATTTTTTCGAGGACTTCTTTCCTCAGTTTGTCAAAGTCTACACCCATTGTAAAAACCTCAAAACTATGTAAAATCAGAACCAAATCTTATTAATTCAATTAGGATAGATGGAATAAATTCTAAGAATGAGAAGTAGTTAGTAATAGTTCCGATAGATTTCACTCTCACATCCCTCAGAGGTGTCGAAGTGGTTCACATTGGTTGATTTTCTGCAAGAGTGTTGTGGAAAAGATTTACTCGTCTTAGAAGCATCTTACTGAGATGCTTATTGATATAAATTGTATCAGTTAAAGAATTGAACCGCATTCTAGAGGGACCCGACACTCCCCAATTCTTCCAAGGAATGCGTGTTATTGATTGAATTACTCACATGTTCGCCCACCTTAACTACCACATCGGACATCTTACTGCATCAAAGGTGACTAGTGCCAGCAAAAAGAGAAATAATTTCATCATCAAAATTCGACCAATTGGGAAGTTCTAAATTCACCTTGTGATATGGGAAATTACATCTGAGGAGAGAAAGATGGATACTAAGAGAATTGCTGTAGTGTTGATTGTTGGAGTACTAGTTGCATCAGCATTAATACTATTACTATCAATGCCCGAACAACCACCACTAGGTGATGGAGCAGACACCATACCACCGGTCATCACGGTCAGAAGCCCATTCAATCAATCAGAAGTTTTTGGAGCAGTGTCTCTTAGTTTCACAGCGACTGACAATAACACAATCGGACGATACGAGATTCACATCGACGGAGAGATAGTTACTGTTCAACAGGCGTACAACTGGAACACATTGGGGGAGTCTGATGGGATTCATACAATCAAGTTCAGAGCTAGGGATGAAGCAATCAATTGGGGAGAAGCCACCATCACGGTTGATGTAGATAATAGCGTGATTCCAGAATACGATTTCACAGGAATTTTCAAAATAATGACCTACAACATTGAAGAGTCGGGAATAAACAGTGACTGGAAAAATGTCGTTAAGGAAGAGAATCCAGACATCCTCATGCTCGTAGAAACTGGAAATTTTGATGATAACGGCAACTCGCAGTTGCGTCAGGTAGTTGAAGAGTTTAACACCTATTTTGTTAGTGAATTACCCTACTCTGGATTCTGTGCACAGAATATTTACTTCTCAACAAGTGGTGAAGCAATCCTAAGTCGATACCCTGTTTTAGCATTTCACCAAGTTTCTAATGTTATACTCGATAATGATGAGGGATATACTGTCACGCATGATTTTGTGGACGCGGTCGTAGACATCAATGGTACAAGCGTTCACTTCATTGGAGTGCATCTGAAAGCAGGTGGTGGAGAAACAAACAAAGAACGACGAAATTGGGAGAATGAGGGAATAATCAATTATATGGATAATTTGGGCGATGTACCTATCGTCTATCTTGGTGATATGAATTCATACTCTCCTGAAGATACTGTTACTGTAGACAACGACTATGGATATGGTCCTTTGACCATGTTAGTCGATCCAGATGATCCAGTCTTTGGCAATTATTCTTCAGAGGTCCACAATTTCACTGATGTCTATAGAGCCTTGTATCCAGCTGAGCTTGGCTACACCTATGGACACCAATATGCGCCATTCCTTGGTCGAATTGATTACATCATAGTTAACGAGTTCTTCACCGACAAATTAGTCAATGCGACTGTGGGAGATACAGCTCATGCAAACACAGGTGCTGATCATTATAGTCTGGATCTTTTCGTCACGTGGAATGGAACCGGAGCTGTAAACATAACAGTGCCTGCAATCCTGGCAACAAAACTGAACAATCCAGGCGTGATTTCTAGTGAAGAAAAACCAACCTTCAAGAACGATTGGATTTATCATGATAGGGAATTACAATTGTTCCAAACAATGATTCAAACATCATCACAAAACTATGAGAGAGAAAGAGAGCATCAACAATAATACTTGAATTTAGTAGTACGAGCAGTTCTACTATTTCAACGCTTGATCAATCATGAACTCACGATCTTGACGCCAAGCATGATTTTCCTCATCCAGAGTTTCAGGCCAGATAGAATAAAGATATGAATTTGGATAATCGATAATCGTAACGGCCATATTCTCAAGATTTAGATGAAGATTAGATAACAGGGAGGACATATGTGTTGGAGGCATCCGTACTATCCAGAAGATATCTGACTCCGAAACTCTCATGGTCGACTCGAATGGGATTGGATTAATACTCATCTTGGAGAAAAGTTCACGGAGATACTTTTTCTTCCCCTGACCAGTGATCAGGATATTTGTGATTATATCAAAAGCCAGAGGATTAAAACCTACTCGATATCGTCCCACGCAGCTTTCATCAATCATTCGCAATCGTCGGCCGAAGGTTTGAGGTGTGATTGAAACACCTTTCTTTTTAATTGCCTGAATCATGTCAGTGTTGCTACGCTTAGCACTAATCATTAGCTGCTGCAGTATGTGCATATCATTTTTGGTCATCCATTGCAGCACCGCACCAGATGGATCCTTCGGCTTTTCCGGTTTGACTGGATCATATTCTGATTCAAACCATTTCACCCAATCAAATTTCCAACTCATTGATTCTGGATTCCATCCATCGATCTTCATGGATGAGATGATAGTTGGCTCATCACCCATAGACAATATGCGATGGTTAGTAACAGTACCGTCCTCTGTAAGGATTTGAATGAGCTCCTCGACCATTTTTCTGGTTCCAATTGGGATTCTGAATTGCATATAGAGACCATTATGGGATCCAAAACATCGACTTCTATAACTAGTATAGGGATGATTTGTTGCCACCCGTTCTAAACGTTCGACATCTTTTAGATTGCTAGTATCCAGAAAAACTTCGACTGAATCGAATCCCATTTGGTGGAGATTAAGGAGAGCTTTAATGTTGAAGTATTTGTTCTTTTTAAGATAGGAGAGACGTTTGATTACTGTTGGTTTTGAACCTTCTACTCTATCAACCAACTCTGTAACAGTTGCCAGGGGATTCTCCTGTATTGCCATAAGCAATGACAAGTAAGCCCCATTTAGACTACTCACGTCCTGTTCCTCGAATTCATTTGTTTTATAGTGTTCTTACTCTGCAACTATTTCAATTATTGCTATTGATGGCATTCCAGGGTGACCCTCAGTCGGGGGGTCGAACTGTATTGTGTTATACCCTGTTTCAGGAGCATTAGTACCATAACCACATGCCCAAAGAGAGAATGAATACCATCCAGACTCTATAGCGGTATTGTACCACGCTAAACTAAGTGAAACACTTCTATAAGTTCCAATTAGCAATATCAAGCAATTGAAATAGTAACCCGAAGGTAGTACAAGTTCACAATAGATGTAGGTATGCAGAAATTCCCATTCCCCTTGGGGAACTGTTATCGTAAACTCAGTGAGAATGTCATTTTCCATTTGGTCCCCGTCAAGATCCAAATAGTCCGCAGATTCTATTGACACCATCAACGAGTCATTTGAACCACCATAGTCTGTGGCTGCTACCTCTCCTGTAAAGAACGATAGCACCATCAGTGCTAAGATGACTGTTATGATTCTCTTACTAATTGGCTTCATATGAATCACTTCGGAATCATGGTTCTTCCATTAATAGTTTTTATGGTAATTTGGTAAATCATATTTGTTAATAGTTTACGCCTATACCTTGGTATATTTGTAAACAAATCTTATATATAGTTTTTACTGATATATCATTGGTGTCAGATGGGAATGTATGACAAAACTTGCCTGAAATCTGAATTAGCTCCTGGAAGAAACAGCAGAAAAATGCATGTTGACACCCTGGATGTTGTTACTTCCTACAAAGACGAACAGCAGCATCTCAAACTGGCTGTATCGGTTACTGACTTAGCTGGATACCCTGTCTTTGAAAGTGGTGTTGAATTGGTCATCGATTCTCCAACTGGCACCAAATTCTCGCTCATGAAGGAAACTGATCCAAACGGGATTGCAATTTTTGAAATTGCTAATGTTGAGAGAGGCAAATGGGAAGTTATTGTATTCAACGTTAAACACCCCGACTATTGTTTTGAAAAATCCGACCAGCAGAGCTCTTGGTCGATTACCTATATCTGAGTATCAGTTCGGAATCAATTGAAAGCTGGATTCACATGAACGAAGAAACGATGATTCTCGATTCAATGACGAATTCAAACTAGGAACCTATTCTATCTGAGCGAGAAGGTCTTCTTTCGAGATATTGCCACCACTCAATAACAGCACAACTTTCTTTCCCGTAAATTCAGAAGCATTTTCCATGAGTGCTGCAGTTGTGACTGCCCCTGCACCTTCGATGAGCAATGCTTCATTCTCAAAGAGGAAACGCATAGCTCTCTTAATAGAATCTTCACTTACGAGGATTATCCGATCGACATACTCTTTGATGACATCAAGAGTGATTGAGTCTGATTCCACACCTCCCATGAGTCCTTGAGCAAGAGAATCAGATTCTTCAGATTCAATCCAGTGACCAGCAACCCACGAATCGTGTACTTCAGGAGATGCCTCTGATTGAACTCCTATCACTTGTGTCGTAGGACTCTTTGATTTGATAATTGTAGCAATACCAGAAATCAAACCACCACCACCTATAGGAACAAACACAACATCGATCCCGTCTTGTTGTTCAATAATCTCAAGACCAGAGGTTCCAGCACCAGCTACTATCTCGGGATCGTTATACGGACTTATGTATGTCAATCCACGGTCTTTAGCTAATTTTCGACCATAGGGTTCTACCTCTTCGTAGCCGACCTCTTGAATGATTTCTACCCCAGCTTGCTCCATCCTATCTCGTTTTACCGTGGAAGCACCAATAGGAAACACGACTTTAGCATGTATCCCAAGCTGTTGTGACGCAAAAGCGACCCCCAATCCATGATTACCAGTTGATGCTGTAATCACACCTTTTTCGGTTTCTTCTTTCGATAAGGTCATCAGTCTATTCAATGCGCCCCGAACTTTGAAGGATCCAGTAATCTGCTCACTTTCTAATTTCAGATAAACTGAAGCTCCTGTTAATTCGCTCAGGTGTGGAGCAATCTGCAAAGGTGTGATTTTAATGTAGTTTCGTATTCGTTCTCGTGCCTGTTTGATATTATCAATAGAAACCATAGGATTGACCTCAAGATGATTGATAGACTCAAACATTATGGGAGTATATCAATTTGACCAAATGACTCCGGAACTACGGTTCAATAACGATAAGTGGCACATACATCTCATCTGCACTTGCCCCACCATGGTGTCCTATCATTTCAACAGGTGCTACTCCAGGGAAGCAATTCATCATCGCATATCCTTCTCTAAAGATCAGTGTGTAATCCCCTATTCGATCTTGCAATCTGGGATGCTGTTCAAATAAACCAAACCACCCTTCTTCTACTAACTCAGAACTAGGAAAGATATCACATGCTTCTTCGAATTCATTCTCAACATATCGCTCGAAATCCCTCACTTTGTGAGGACGTAAATATGCATAGACGCTTCGCGTATCACCACAGAATGGCATGATCAGATAGTCATTGAGTTCAGCATGATCCCGAGTATAAATCACCTGCTTGGGATCAACGTCATTGAACCCGTGGTCTCCAGTAACGACGATAGTAGTACTAGTCCCCTCTATAGATTCAATAAAGCTGGCGAGATGTCTGTCAAATTCGTGTAACTGGTCCTGTGCATCTTGACTTCGTGAACCGAGAATATGGCTTACTGAATCAAAATCAGGATAATATCCATAGATATAGCTCTTCTCCGATGATGCGTCAATTGTGTTTTTGATCTGAGAAAAGAATTGGTCTATCCCTGAATACTGCAGACGATTTGCTTTCCCTGTGAGGTTTCTTGTAAAGACCGAATCAAAAATAGTGCTTGTAAGAACAAGGGAATAGTCCCGATTCATTCCTTGGAAAATCGAACGCACATCTACTATATTAGAAATGTCCACACCCAAATTATTGTAGTCGATAGTATTACTATATGGTAGAATTCTTGATACAAGTCCGAACTCTTTCAGATACACGAACCATCCTGTCACCGCATGTTGTTGAGGAGCCACTCCAGTCATAATCGAAGTAATTGCTGAACCTGTTGATGGCAAGTAAACAGAAGATATCGATTCTTTGAGGTTCCTCTTGAGTAGGCTATCCCCTCCATATTCCCGAAGATAATTATATCCAATGCCATCCACTACCAGAAGAACGATAATCTTTGCATCATTCAGAGAACCCAGCGAATCAAACTCGAGTGGAGAATAAGGACTTTCAACTCCGGATGCATGCCCTATGGAACTCATCAGATTCACGATGCTGTTTGTGTAATCAGGTTTCTCAAACATTGAAATCACCTATTTTATCTATATCTACTCGGAATCATATTCTAGAGAGAATCGATCCTTCACCCAATCTTCAATATCCGGTTCCTCAAGGGTATCAGGGCGATTTGGAGTGATTCGACCGAGTTTTCTTCGCTCCTCCATCTTGTCAGATAAATCCCGGACTTCTATTATATTGCCTTCTTTTACATGAATCTCAAGAACGGTTTTGAAGGAATCAGGACTTTGAAATCCCATATGAACGTACATCTCAGAAATGAAGTCTTTTGCTAAGAGGAGTGTACCTGTAAATTTCGTCTTCAACCCAAGACTCTCATAGAAAGTGTTAAAGAAAGTCATCTCATCTGGATTCCCAGTTTCCTTTGGAGAGATACCATTAACCACAAGGGTATCCTTAGTCCGCACATGCATATGGTCCAAGATAAGCTGCCCATTATTACAATCGTAAAACATCTGGTAGCCGCGCCAACATGCTGTTGAAGCCATCTGTGGAGTAATACCGAAATCTTGAGGTTCGTACAGAGGTTCACCATTAATTCCGACAAGGTCATACGCTTCACCTTCGTAACGGAATTGATCTGGAATTTGTCCTGTCATTTTAATCACAATGAATTAGGTGTGAGAATCATCATGAATGAAAACGTAATAACCTTAGTAGTAGTGAAGTAGCTTTGTCTGAGGTGCTTTATTCATCCCAATTTAGCACAGGATCCTCCTTGAGGACTTTATCAAGAGATGCAATTAGTGTATCAGCATTCTCCTTTGTAAAGACCAAGGGTGGTTTAATCTTGAGGACGTTATTCAGCGGACCATCGACACTCACAAGTAGACCAAAATCCTTCAATCGTTCAACAATGTACTTGGCTTCATCCGTTGCAGGTTCTAGAGTCTGTTCATCTCGCACTAACTCCACACCGATGTAAAGGCCAATACCGCGTACATCGCCTATGATACAATGTCGTTCTTTCAAGGATTCAAGTTGAGATTTGAGGTAAGTCCCAACATCAAGAGCGTGTTGCTGAAGTTTATCATTTTCGATAACATCTAGCACTGCCATGCCTACCACACAGGAAACTGTATTTCCTCCAGTTGTACTGAAGAACTCCATTCCTGTTTCAAATGATTCTGCTATCTCAGGAGTCGTTATTACGGCACCAATAGGATGCCCGTTTCCGATTGGTTTTCCCATTGTCACAATATCCGGGATAACATCTTGAGTTTCAAACCCCCAGAAGTGGGTTCCAACACGACCAAATCCAATCTGCACCTCATCTGCAATACATACCCCACCAGCCGTTCTTACCTGTCTGAAGGCGTCCTTGAGATAACCATCAGGAAAGATGATTTGACCACCACATCCCATGAGTGGTTCGCAAATGAATGCACAAACTCCCTTCTCCTGATTCTCAATATCTTGTATCGCCCTTCCAACATCCTCTGCATACTTCTTACCAGCATAGGTATCCGAATGGTTGTATTTTCCCCTGAATGGATCGGGCATTTCCACTATATGCACATGCGGTGGTGGACCTTCACCGCCAGGGCCATTATGTTTGTAGGGACTGAGTCCAATGAGATTGTCCGTATTTCCGTGGTACGCACCATCGATAACAATGATATCTCTCTGTTTTGTGTAAGCCATTGCTAATCTCAATGCCAGTTCATTAGCCTCACTGCCACTATTAACAAAGAAACAAACCTTTAGATCACCGGGCATCTTTGAACTCAGGCGTCGCGCATATTTGACAAGATTCTCGTGGAGATATCGAGTATTGGTGTTGAGAACAGCGGCTTGTTTCGATAATGCATCAACCACGTAAGGATTGCTGTGGCCCACTTGAGGAACATTATTGCGGACATCTAGATACTGCCTTCCTTCTTCATCGTAGAGATATTGCATGAATCCTCTTACGATATACAGAGGTTCCTTGTAAGAAACCCCTAGTGATTTTCCGATGTACTCTTGTCGAATTTTCAGGATATCCTTCCTTGACAGCCGGGGTTCTGGAAAGAGGGACGTGGGTATCTGTAGAATGAGATTTGGGTCTGGGCAGATACTCAACCAAACATCGCGTTTGCTGGGTGGAGCAACTCCAAAGAAATCACCAGAGAGACCCATCATATCTGTGATAAGCTGAAAATGCAGATGAGGTGGCCATCCACCATTCTCAGGATATTGTCCCACAGTTGCAACCTGTTCACCTTTCTTTACTTCTTTTCCAACTTCTAGTTTAGTAAGTGAATCTCTGCTAAGATGACCATAAAGCACATAGAATGAGGGACCATCAAAAGTCGTCTTATGTTCGATAATGATGGTTGGTCCATTATCCAATGGCTTGTCATTATCTTGAAAACTATGAATTATTCCATCATATACTGCATAAACCGGAGTCCCTGCATCAACCACTAGATCGACAGCTATGTGAACAGAACGGGTTTCACCTCCTTCAGAAGCATATTGTTCTCCACTGTAGATTAATCGAGGTTCATCGTATCTCCCAATTCTAACCTGAATCCCATCATGGTTGAATTTGTGAGTAAGCACTTCTGAAAAAGAATTGAAATCCGCAAGTTGCAGTGGTGAAGAGATTTCAGTACTTCCGACACTTAGATCGATAACAACACTATTCGTTTTATTCAAAGATATTCCAATTGGACTTACGAATTCTCTAGCGTTGTCAATCATCCATTCCCTTACTTCAGCAGAACTAGGACAGGGCTCTAAACCTACAGCAGCTCGAAGGCAGTATGTAAAATATCGGGGAGGAACTTCCCTAAGATGAGCAAGAGCCTGCCATGCAGGAGCTTCACTAACAGTAAGATACTCATTATCTGGTTCTAATGTCTTCTGATAGGCAGATACTGAAACACTTGTAGCAAGACGAGCACAAATTAATGGAAAAAGCAATTCAAGTTCTAACTCTGAGATTGGAAAGATAGTATGGTATCCAGCAGTAATATCCTGAGCGACCGAAATCGGATCAGATTTCTCGAGTATCGCATAAGCAATAGTTATTGCCAATTCATTAATGGTGCAAGAATGAACCATATCACCAAAATCTAGAATGGTAAATGTTCGTTTATCGTTCAGGTGAGGATGTGATACTACAACATTATTGTCATTGACATCGTTATGGATAACACTAGATCGCAGAGTATCGATGAGAGGTAGAACGAGGTCTTCATAGAGTTCAAGAAAATACCTAACTAATTCTTGCTGTTCCACATCTGCGATATGTTTCAAATAATTGTTAATTGCTTTCCCAGCTTTATTCAAATCCCAATAGAAATCCCGATGAGATGCAGGATGGTCAAATCCTTTGAATGCATGACTAATCGAACCGATGAATCTCCCATAGTCTACAAGAAGTTCAGAATTGAGAGGATTGACCTGCGAAAGAAGTTTCCCCGGTAAGAAAGAGAGTAGTCTCAAATAGTGCTGTTTACCTTTTGCATCTACTATTTTTTCAATTTCTAATCCACCCTTCGACTTATAGATTAAAGACGATGATTGCCTTGCCATATTTTCAGAAAGCTGGCGCATAGCGCAATTCTGCATTTCTAGAGTTTCAAAGGCTTCTGATGATGCAGATATCTTGAGAACGAATTCTTGACCAGAGGATGACCGGATGTAAAAATTCTGATCACGTTCACTTGGCAATTCCTTGACTTCTGTTATGGTCCCATCGAAGGCAAAGTGCTTCTTCATTAATTCCTTAGCCATAGCCAAAGTAAAAGTTGGCCTTTCCGAATCTCGAGCATCCATCATGGATTACCACACATATCCTCAAGAAACAGTCTTCGCAATAAATGTAAGCTTTTAGTCATCAATAATCTTCAATGAATTTCTCCAATCCGGGATTCTGAGCGGTCAATTCACTTGCTAAATCTTATGCATAAGAGAAAGCCGCAGTATCATCCTAATCACGAACGGGTCCGCGAACTACATGAAATAATCAAACTACTGCGTATCCAAATGGGAGTCCAACTTAGGGCGATTTGAGAACCATCGATGTATACCCTGTAAGGTCACGTAGTTCATGCGAATCAAGATATGTGTCCATTGAAAATAAGGTATGAGTTTTATCGACCTGAGGAAGTTCTCTTAGAAAATCAACAATGAATCGGTTCATTTCATCGATGTTCCTAGTACGAACCTTCAACATTACATCATAGTCGCCACTCACAACATGAACACCTTGGACGAGTGGATGAATAGCAATTTCTTTGCAAAAATCACGTTGAGAGACCACACCCTTTCTCCCAGGGACTCGATATCTGACTGTTACAAGAATAAACGCAAGAGTTTCGCGTCCAACCTTCTTCGGATCAAGAATTGCAGAATAATGTCTGATAACGCCTTTTTCCTTAAGTGACTGCATTCTAGCATGGACTGTCGCAATTCCCTTTCCTACTTCCTTTGCTAAATCAGAGATCTTCATCTTACTGTCAATCTGCAAGAGACGAAGAAGTTCCAAATCCACCTCATCTAGCTTAATTGGGTTTTCCGAATAGATTTCGGTCATGGTTCCATTATACCGAATAAAGTAGAAATACTTTCGGGTTTCAGTAAGAAAAGCATATAGTCCATTTTGAATACAAAATTCAATAGAGAGAGGCAGTGATTGCCTTAGACTAAGAAATTGGAAACATTTTGTTTCAAACCCCAAGGGTCCGCACAAAAAGGCAAGACCCTCTCTCCTACCATGTATCGAGATTACCGAAGAGGATGTCATATATGAGCAAGGATCACACCCAACCAGAATTTCTTAGATTGATATTTAGTGATCTACTAGGAGATTTGAGAAGCATTGAAATTGGAATCGATAGCCTTGATGATGTCCTTGAACATGGGATTATGATAGATGGTTCCTCAGTACCCGGTTACGCTTCAGTAAACAAAAGTGATCTTCTCCTCATGCCCTCAAGCGCCACCCCGACACCTCAACCTTGGGATCCATCAGCAGCTTTCCTACTGTGTAGAGTACATGAAACTTCAGGAAAACCACACCCACGAGATCCACGTAACATTCTCGACACCATGACTGCCAAAGCTTCAAGATTAGGATTTCAGCTCATGGTGGGTGCCGAATTGGAGTTTTTTACTATACGAAGATGTCCAGATGATTCGATTGTGCCAAGAGATTCTGGAGGATACTTCTCCTCACGACCTTCAGATCCAGAAATCGATTTCAGACGTGATATCATTCGAACTCTGAATGCGATAGGGATTCAAACAACTACCCATCATCATGAAGTAGCACAAGGTCAACATGAAATAGGGCTTAGATATGCACCATTATCAATTGCTGCAGATAATATTCTTCTCGCACGTGAAATAATCAAGGAGATGGGAGCCACTCGTGGAATTGACGTTACGTTCATGCCAAAACCATTCTCAGATCAGAATGGCTCGGGATTACACCTGCACCAGAGTATTTGGAGAATTGATAATTCACGAAATCTGTTCTCCTCGAAAGAGAAAGGAGGACTGTCTCGATTGGCTATCCACTATGTTGCGGGATTGTTGGAACATGCATCCAGCTATATTGCGTTTCTAGCGCCAACAGTGAATTCATACAAAAGATTAGTCCCTGGTTTTGAGGCACCTACGAGGATTGCTTGGGGATATCGAAACAGGAGCACCATGGTACGAGTTCCATACTTCAACGGTTCTGAAAAAGCAGCAAGAATCGAGCTGAGGTGCCCTGATTCAACAATATCACCCCATCTTGGGATCGCCGCAATTCTAGCAGCAGGTCTGGACGGAATTAAGAGAAACCTCGAGCCAGGAAAACCAGTAGCAGCTAATCTCTTTAGATCTTCATCGGATGTGAAATCACTACCAATATCTCTGAGAGAATCACTGACATTTCTTGAGCAGAGTCACCTAATGAGAAATGAATTAGGAGATACAGCAGTTGAAGCATTTGTAACCTTAAAGATGCAAGATTGGAATAAGTATGTGGAAGTTAATGATGACCCCCTCTCTCCAGACATCACAAAATGGGAACTTGAAAAATATCTGCATGCAAATTAGAAACAAAATGCATCCAAAAGACTTCTATCCATCTTTATTCAAGAAATGATGAGTCGGAGGCCTACTCAATGGTAGCATTTGAAAGCAAGGAACAACTAATGGAAGTCTTCAACAAGTTTTGGGCGAAAGCAATACAACTAGAAGACGTCATGGCTAAGTTAGCTGACAAGAAAATTATAGTAAGGTTCGATATAGAAGAACCTGAAGCTCATATGACAATTAACTTCAGAGACCCAGGACCTAATGGAGAGATTGGTACTCTGTCTTTTGATAGCGATGTTGAACCAGAAGTCGCAGTTTGGTCCAAATCGGAAACTACGAATAAGTTCTGGCAGAACAAACTGAGTACCACAGTAGCTATGGCAAGAGGCCAAGTGAAACTTGATGGGTCAGTAACAAAAGCATTAAGTCTCTTAAACAAAATCAAACCCCTATACGAAATTTATCCTGCAGTCCTAAAGGAAATGGGTTTAGATCATATGATATTGTGAAAGATATACTTCAAATCACACTCGTGAATTGCAACACGGACAACGAATAGAATATGGACAATACTGATGTATTCGTTAGGGTATCGGAAACTGCAGGAACATCATTGAAGAATGTGGTTTACTGCTTCTATTCTTGCGTGAGTCTGCGAATCTCTTGAGTTTCAAGGAAATTGTCCATGACAAACATTGTTAGAGTTTTATCTACTGCAGGGAGTCCTCGTAGAAAACCCACAATAAATCGATTCATCTCTTCTACATCCTTGGTACGGACTTTCAGAAAAACATCAAATTCACCACTCAGAATGAAGACTTCCTGAACAAATGGATGCTTTGAAATCTCTTCGCAGAACTCCTTCTGTGATAGCAAATCAGATTCGCCAGGTACCCGGTATCTTATTGTAACAAATATCAATGCAAGGGTCGGTCGATTAAGTTGAATGGGATCGAGTATTGCACTATATTGCCTGATGATTTTATTTTGCTCTAATGATTTGATTCTGGCATGCACGGTTGAAATCCCTTTACCTACTTCTTCAGATATCTTCTGAACACCAACCTTACAATCTTCTTGCAATATCTCTAGAATCTTGAGATTCGTTTCATCAATAACAGAATCGTTACGTTTAGACATGATTCACCAATCCGAAAAATATTCGGTATAATACACAAATTATAGAAATTATTTATATGTTTTGTTGAGTATTCAAAATGATGCTAAAACTGTAAGAAATACATCTCTTTTGACTAATTTCCGAAAAAAATGCATAGGTGATGGCATGAGGCTAATATTGAATTCTATGGTCCTGGGGATGTACGAAGAGGGAAATACAGATGATTGACACACCTATCAATGAAGAGAACTTGAAAGCAGATTTGTATGCAGAGAAATTGGTCAAGGATCTCACACTGGAGGAGAAGTTCCTCATTCTAACAAACCACAACAAGGAAGTCTATTTCTCATCGACACCGATTGTAAGACTTGGGATTCCATCAATGGAAATGACTGATGGGCCATTAGGAGTGACATGGCACTCATCAAATCAAAAGTGCACAAGATTCCCAGCAACCATTGGCTTAGCTTCGACCTGGGACAGAAATCTCTCACATCTTATGGGTGAAGCACTTGGTAAAGAAGTAAAAAACGCTGGAAAACACCTTTTACTAGCGCCAGGAGTGAATATTCACAGGACTCCTATGAATGGACGTACATTTGAGTACATGAGTGAAGATCCTTATCTAGTAAAAGAGATTGCAATTCCCTATGTGAGAGGTGTTCAAAGTCAGAAAGTTGGAGCTTGTCTGAAGCATTTTGCTGCGAACAACCAAGAAACTAATCGCAGGACATCAAGCTCGGAGATTGATGAGCGCACACTACACGAAATTTACCTGAGACACTTCAAGGAAATTATACAACAAGCAGACCCATGGTCAGTTATGGGGAGTTATAACAAAATCAATGGAAAATATGTATACGAAGATGTTCAGCTTCTCCGAAAGATATTGATGGATGAGTGGGGGTTCAAGGGTTTTGTGGTAACAGATTGGGATGCTACAATGTATTTGGATGATGCAGCCATCTGCATTAATTCAGGACTATCAATAGAAATGCCAGGACCACATTCCTACAAACTCAAATCTCTTAGAGATGCATTTGAAAAACAAGAGTTTACAGAGTCGCAACTTGACGATATTGTGAAACGATTTCTCAGGATGTTCTTTCTAGCTCGAATCCCAAATCAAAAAGGAACATCTATTGATACTGAAATTGCAACTCAGGTACACTCAAATCTTGCACGTAGGATTGCAGAAGAGGGAATGGTTCTTCTGAAGAATGATCGAGGTCTCCTACCCATCAATCTAAATTCCATAGAGAAAATCGCCCTATTAGGTCCGAACCTAGATATCAAACTCGGACGACCTCAGTATGGCGGCTCATCTGCTGTTGTTCCACCATATGAAATAACCCCTCTTCAAGGGATGACTGAAAGATGCAATGGGAAAGTTGCAATTATTGACGATGCTTCGAATGCTGATTTAGCAGTTGTGTTCGTCGGGTTCAATCATGATAAAGGAATGGATGCAGAGTCAGAAGACAGAAGGTCTTTCAATCTACCTCAAGAACAAGTTGATCTTATCCAAAATACGTACAGAGATAATCCAGATACTATTGTGGTCCTTATTTCTGGAAGTCCGATAGGTATGGAAGAATGGTTAGGAGGTGTTCCTGCAGTTCTCGAAGCGTGGTACCCTGGAATGGAGAGCGGCAGGGCAATTGCTAATGTAATCTTCGGAGATGTTGCACCTTCTGGGAAACTCCCATTAACTTTTCCAAAACGGCTTACTGATTCTCCCGCACACTCTAAAAAAGGGACCAGGACGTATCCAGGAGATAGTCACCATAGAGTATTTTATGATGAAGGCATCAATGTAGGTTACCGTTATTTTGATGCCATGAATATTGAGCCACAATTTCCATTTGGTTTTGGTATGTCATATACGAACTTTGAGTATCGAAATCTTCACTTACGCAAGATGAAGATGAAAAGTATGAAGGATCAGCTTATTGTATCAGTAGACGTGACAAATACCGGTCAACTTAGAGGTTCAGAAGTACTCCAAGTCTATGCCAATCATGGCAAGAGTGAAGTTCAGAGACCTCCTAAGGAACTAGTTGGATTTCAAAAGATTTTGCTTAATCCCGAGATAACAAGATCGGTTGCAATTCCAATTCAAGCTAGAGACTTAGCTTTTTACGATGTTAAGAAGCATGATTGGAGAATAAGTTCGGGAGAAGTGGAACTCCTAGTTGGCAATTCCTCAAGGTGTGAATTTCTTTCAGAAACGATAGTCTGCTACGAAGATTGAAACCAATAATTGGAAGCTATTATCTATAATTCCGAAATTACCGAAAAGATTTCATATCGAATTCGATAAGAGTTAATACTCATTTTGAATAGTCTATCTTTTTGGTGGTTGATTTGGAGTATGGATACTTCTCAAAAGATAATCGGGAGTACGTCATAACAAGGCCAGACACTCCCACACCCTGGATCAATTACCTCGGAAACAGTGAATACTGCGCGATGATCTCGAACACTGCTGGAGGCTACAGCTTTCATATAGATCCGAGAAACAGACGAATCACACGATATCGATATAACAATATGCCAACTGACAGACCGGGGAGATACATCTACATCAAGGATAGTATGACTGGCGAATACTGGTCTCCCACCTGGCAACCAACTCTAACTATGCTTGATAATTATGTGTGTAGGCACGGTCTCGGATATACAAAAGTTTCCTCCTTAAAATCACTTATTCAGTCTGAAGTGACATATTTCGTACCAACTGATAGCAATTTGGAGATTTGGGTCCTCACACTCAAAAACACATCCCTGTCTGAAGATAGGTGGCTCAAGGTATTTTCATATAGTGAATTCTGTTTATGGGAGGCTACTCGGGATCAAAATGATTTACAGTCAGTCCAGTTCCTCGGGATCTCGCGCTTCAACAATAATGTCATCCTATATCATCTCTTTGACGAGAGCACAGGCTATGCATTTTTCACGTCGAATGAGAAGATTGAAAGTTATGATTGCCAAAGAGAGTCCTTCATTGGAAAATATCGTGATGAATCCAACCCTGAAGCTGTGGAAATAGGAGAATGCTTCAGATCAGAGGCGGTCGGTGGTAACCCAATTGCAGCGACTTGCAGTTCTGTAATCCTAAAGCCGATGGAGTCAAAGACCATAATCTACGTACTTGGAGTGGCGCAAGACAAGTCAGACATAAAGGGTCTGATTCAAAAGTTTACTGATAAACGAAGTGTAGATAATGAGTTTAAGAAACTAAGTGAAAACTGGGATTCTTTCCTTAACAAAATGAATGTTGAAACAGAAGACTCCGATTTTGATGCAATGGTGAATGTCTGGAATCAGTATCAATGCCGAATTACATTCGATTGGTCAAGATATGTTTCATTCTACGAAACTGGAATCGGAAGAGGAATGGGTTTCCGAGACTGCTCTCAAGATATTCTTGGAGTAGTTCCAGCATTTCCATTAAAGGTCAGACGACGAATAATTGATCTCGCAAAGAACCAATTTCAGAATGGACGAGTATATCATATCTACTTCCCACTCACAGGTGAGGGAGGATTTCCATACTATGTAAAGGAGGATATGCAGTTCTTCAGTGATGATCATTTATGGCTGATACCAGCTGTGAACGAATATATCAAGGAAACAGGGGACACAAGCATCCTTGACGAAAAGGTGGAATTTGTTGACGGTCCACCTGCGACCATCTATGAGCATATGCAGAAGTCTATTGAATTTACTAAGAGTATGATGGGTAATCACGACCTTCCTCTTCTTGGAACTGCAGATTGGAATGACCCACTGAGTATCCCAGGTCCAAACAATGCAGCAGAGAGTGTCTTCGCAGCTATGCTCCTTCACAAGTCACTCACTGAACTATCGGAGCTTAGTAGTCTAGTAGGAAGGGGAACTGAATCCACAATATATAGTGACTACGCAAGCAAAACCAAAGATCATCTGAACAAAGTAGCATGGGATGGTGACTGGTTCATTCGTGCATTCGATGACTCTGGTAATCCACTTGGAAGCAAGACATGCGAAGAGGGGAAGATCTACCTCAATGCACAGTCATGGCCTATTCTCAGTGGTGTAGCTTCATATGAGAGAGGCATCAAATCCATGGATGCGGTCAAGGAATATCTTGATACCAAATATGGATTGATTCTTTTGAGCCCTCCATATTCAAAATTCTATCAGGAAATTGGAGCTCTGTCAAGCTATGCACCAGGTCTGAAAGAGAACGCATCGATCTGGAGTCATGCAAATGCATGGGCAATCATTGCAGAATGCATGCTAGGAAGGGGCGACCAAGCATATGAGTACTACAAGCAACTGGCACCACCAACAAAGAATGGAATGGCTTCAATCCACCAAGCTGAACCTTATGTCTATGCTCAAACCATTGCAGGGAAAGACCATCATGCTTTTGGTATGGCAAAACAATCGTGGCTCACAGGTACAGCTTCTTGGATGATGATTGCGTCTACCAACTGGATTCTTGGTGTAAAGCCCAAATATGACGGATTGCTTGTTGACCCTTGTGTGCCAACATCGTGGAGAAGTTTCAGGATGACTCGTCAATTTAGGAATGCAATTTATGACATCACATTCTCTAATCCAAAAGGGGTTTCAAAGGGCATTGAATCTGTTCGCGTGGATGATAAGTCGGTCGAAAACAATCTACTACCAATATTCCCTGATGGAAAAACACACAAGATATCAATCACCATGGGCTAATATGATAATGGGGAAATCAAAGGATGAAACAAAACACAGACACTCAAGTGGATGAGAAGAACTCTGCAGCAACCAGTCATTCATTGAACCACTTTCTATTGAAACTAACGGGTTTGCTCCACAACTCATTCGCTAGATTCGTGGCTCGAAAAGCTCTCTTCTATTTAGTCGTGGTGTTTTTTTCAGTTACACTAGTGTTTATCATTATTGAATCCATGCCGGGCGATCCCGTTGCGGTAATGCTTTCCAGCGGAAATCCCCCACCTGGTGCAGACCTCGATGCTTTGGCAGATATTATGCGAGCCTATTTTGGCCTGGATAGACCAGTTCTGGAACGGTATTTTACTTACCTTGGAAATATCTTTAGTGGCAATTTGGGGCAGTCATTTCACTTTTACCCAGTATTCGCTTCAAACATCATTCAATACTATCTGCCTTATACACTATCCTTGGCAATTCCGGTGTTAATTGTCAGTTTCTTCTTGGGAAACTGGATAGGTGCTAGAGCTGCCTATCTCAAGGGGAAGCTGAATGAGACAAGTTATTTTTCCTTGGTATTTGCCAACCAATTGCCACCATTCTGGTTTGGATTGGTCATCATATTCCTTTACGTAGTGATATTTCACAGCATTCCACCAATCGGATCAGCTACCCAGGGTACAATACCCTCTTTGAGCGTCTCATATTTCATGGATCTTGTAGCACACTGGATCCTGCCTTTCATAACTTTGTTAGTAGTGTATGTGGGGGCATGGGCCACCGGGATGAGGTCAATGGTGACACATGAAAAGGATTCTGGCTACGTGCGTTATGGTGAGCAGTTGGGCTTTAAAAAAAATAAACTGATGTCTTATACTCAAAGAAATGCAATTCTGCCACAAATGACGGGTCTAAACATGGTCTTCAATGGCATCATCGGACAGACACTGATTATCGAAATCGTCTTCGGGTGGCCTGGTATCGGCTTATTGCTTTACAATGCAGTCTTTAATTATGATTATCCACTGATTTTTGGCTGCTTTATTGTTATCATTATCATTATTGTTGTGGGCAACTTTTTGATAGACATTCTCTATGGGTTTGTTGATCCGCGAATCAGAACAGGACATGGGTGATTGAAATGTGGGAACTTGTGTTGAAAAGCCGAAAAGCTATGTTCGGTTCGATTGTCTTAGCTGTATTCATTGTGCTTGGCACGATTGTACCACTCTTCTTTGGAGATCCATATGCCATGAACCTAGGTTTAATGGGTCGACCACCCAGTGTTGAGCATCTTCTAGGTACGACGAGTTTCGGACAGGACGTCTTTGTCCAGTTATGTAATGCTATCGGCAACTCATTCTTTGTCGGATTAGTAGCTGGTATTTTGGGCACTCTAATAGCAGTCTTTGTTGGAGCTGTGGGTCCATATAGAGGTGGGCTAGCAGACAAGATTTCCAATCTTGTAACCAATCTTGCTTTGGTTCTCCCACTTATACCGCTCTTCATAATCATCGCAGCAGTGGTTCGTGGATTAGATTTGTTTCTGATAGGTGTGATACTAGCTGTAACGTCTTGGCCATGGGCGGCAAGAAGTATAAGATCGCAGATGCTTACACTCAAAGAAAGAGAATTTGTGAATTTGGCTCGTATGTCCGGCGATGGAAATGTCCGGATAGTTATAGTAGAAATCTTGCCAAATATGATGGCCTATATCATGATGGTCTTTGTAATATTGACTGGTACATCTATACTTGCTGAGTCAGCACTCAGCATGATAGGCGTTTCCACGACCCCCACAATTACTCTAGGGTATATGCTTTACTGGGCTCAACATCAAACGATTGTACCTTTCTGGTGGAATATCTGGTGGTGGTTCATCCCTCCAGGCCTTGTGCTGACAATAATACTAACAGCAATCTTCATCATCCATGCAGGTCTGGACGAAGTATTCAATCCAAAATTACGGAGGGTCTGATTTTTCTTGACGGAACATATTCTCGAAGTTGAAGACCTCCGAGGTTACTATAGAGGTTTGTTTGGCGTCGTTCATGCCGTAGATGGCGTCTCATTTAGTTTAGACCGCGGTGTAATAATGGGAATTGCTGGTGAATCAGGTGGTGGCAAATCCACACTGGCTCAACTTATCTCAGGGTCGCCGCCTCCATTGCTATACCATGAAGGTGGGAAAATCTTAGTTGATGGAATTGATATATACAATATTGATCCCGAGGAACTTCGAACTGAGGTCAAATGCAAGCGTATGTCCTATGTACCTCAAGCCTCAATGGAGTCTCTAAACCCAGTAAAAAGGATACGGGATTTCATCTTCGATGTAGTTGAACAGCGTACAGGCAAACGAGTTCGTACAAAGGAACGGAAAGAAGAAGTTCTTGAAATGGCTGGGAACCACATGAAGACACTGGGATTGGAACCGACGGTCCTAAATCTCTATCCTCACGAACTTAGCGGAGGGATGAAACAAAGGGTCGTGATTGCCATATCCACCCTATGGAACCCTAAGCTCCTTGTGATAGATGAACCAACCTCAGCTCTTGATGTGACTTCACAAAAACGAATGATAAAGGTACTTCTGAATTTGAAACAAATCGGGATAATTGAAAGCATGTTATACATATCTCATGATTTGACAAGTCTGAGACAACTCTGCGACAAATGCATGGTCATGTATGGAGGGAAAATCGCAGAAATAGGCGACATGGATAAAATAATTGAAGATCCGTTACATCCCTATTCCCGTCTGCTTACAGCTGCCATCGCATCCTACGACTCGAAAGGAAAATGTGCACACGAATTGAAAACCATTCCAGGAAGTCCTCCGGACCTAAGGGAACCTCCAACCGGGTGTAGATTCCACCCACGATGTCCATATGTTATGGATATCTGTAGAACTACGGAACCCAAGATGGTCATGGTTGAAGATGGAAGTAGAGGAGCAGCTTGCTGGCTATTTACTTCAGAATCAAGACAGCAAAATGAAAGAGGTGCAAAAGGCAATGAAGAGTGATATAGTCCTCAGTTGTGAAAACCTGACCAAGGAATATACTTCGGGTCTCGTTAGAACAAAGACTGTTCTAGCTGCAAAAGATGCAACTTTCGATATTAAGAGAGGGGAAATTGTTGCTCTTGCAGGTGAGAGTGGTAGTGGAAAATCAACGATAGCTAGGATGATACTACGATTGATTGAACCAACATCTGGCGATATTACTCTCAATGGGAAAAGCATCAATGAATACAACATACGAGAATACTATCGACAAGTGCAAGCAGTATTTCAAGATCCATACTCTGCCTTCAATCCGTTCTACAAAGTTGATCATGTCATAGACAGGTCGTGGGGTCTACGCACAGACAGCCTTGATGATGATGAAAGAAAGGATGTCATCGAATCCACATTCAAATCTATTGGGATAAACCCTAGTGAGGTGTTGGGCAGATACCCTCATGAGCTAAGTGGTGGCCAAATGCAGCGACTCCTTATCGGAAGATCTCTTCTCATAGGTTCACAGCTATTGATAGCTGATGAACCTACTAGCATGATTGATGCATCAACTCGAGCTGGCGTGTTGAACCTTCTTCTTAGTCTGAAAAATGAAAAGGGTTTGTCTGTTCTATTCATAACACACGACATTGGTCAAGCCCAGTACCTTTCAGATAGAGTTCTGATTATGAAAGAAGGAGATATTGTTGAACAAGGTTCTGTCGATGACGTTTTCTGCAGACCCAAGCATCCATACACAAAGGAACTTCTGGGAGCAGTACCCAGTTTATATGAAAAATGGGATGAGGTGTCCTAAGTTCCCAAGGAAACTAAGTATTTTTTCAATGATACACTCTTGATCTGAAAAAAGATACCCAGAATGGCTTCAATAGCTCCATTCATGACTTGAATTACGTATAAAACGCAATAATCATTCCTTCTTATTTTCCGTTTTTTTCCGAAATTTGCCGTTTCAGCCGCCTTTTTTTTCGCCAAAACTCCGTAAATGCTTATGTATTCCAATCAAACTGTTAACTATTCGCGTAATATACTCAGGAGGAGAATTACCAAGTGAAAAAAGGAAATACCTTTGCTACCACTATGATCATCGGTATCCTAGTGGCGGTAATGGTCTTGTCCAGTTTCAATATGAATTCAGTCGTGGCGCAAACCACCGTAGCTAGAAATGAAACGGTGTGGGGGGCTGGCTTCGGAATGAATACTGGAAGCTACCAACCATGGAACATGGGCTCGAATCAAGGCTGGACTACCTACTTGATGTACGAACCTTTGTTCGGGACTAACGTAGCAACAGGAGAAATCATTAGCTGGCTAGGCGATACTATCGAATGGGATGGTGATGACACAATCACAATAACGTTGAGAAGTGATCTTCACTGGACATCAGTAGGTAGCAGCCTTGTTACTAATACAACACCTATAACAGTTGATGACGTCATCTTCTCGTTCGAAATACTCCAGCAGACCGGTCAACTCGGTTCTCTGATTCAGAGAGTAGGCAACGTCAGCGAATCTTTTGTAAAAGTAAGCGATACTGAATTGGATGTAAATATTCTTCCATCATATGCAGGAAGCAGTGAAGTCTATCGCCAACTAACTTACGGCTTTCTAATATTCCCGGAGGCAGTTTGGTCAGATATCAACGCAACATATGATGGTGACTTATCAACATTCACTAATGACTGGCAAGATACCACAATGGTACCAGCCAAGTGGAGAGTTGCTTCTGGTATGTATTTACCATACTTCCATGATGCTACTCAAACGATTGGAGCGGTTAACCCTAATTGGTGGGGCGTAGATGATACAGATTTCGGTAGACTACCCGAGCCAAACTTCTTCGGATACACATCATACTCTAGCAATGAACTAGCACTTCTCGCGATGGAAAGTGGAGAGCTTGACTGGGACGGCAATTATCTTGCAGGGCTTAGTGAAGTCAAGGCAGATTACCCGAATATAGTGACCTATTTCGATGACCTACCATTCTTCCCTGACAAGTCACCAGTAATGCTTGTTCCAAACCACCATAACTACCCATTAAATCAGAGCTGGCTCCATAAGGCTATGTCCAAAGTATTGAACTACTCTGATATGAGCGCTGTTTCTAGTGGTTACTTGAAGGACCCCAGCCCTATGCTGATTCCTGCAGACGACGCATCTGCTAGAGCACTATTGAACGAAACAATCGAAGACGAATACGCAATTACTTACGACGTAGCGGCAGCAATTGATATTCTAGAAGAATACTGTGTCCTTGAAGACGGAGTATGGTGGACAAAGGAAGGAGTCACACCCAGTGATCCAATTCAGCACTACCCACTCCAAGAATGGAACATGGCAGACAACTCAACGGCCCCGTATACAATCCTAGACTTCATGGGATGGACTGATGTAAATGCTATGGATTCTGTAGCAGCTGCGGCATTCTCCAGCCAACTAAATATTCAGACTCAAGTTGAGTTCATTAGTGGTTGGGGTACTGTTCAGGTAAGGATGAATAATTACAATTTCGATTTTGCTGACATGGTCATGTCCGGTCAAATAAACATGAACATGTATGAGCGCTACTTCCAGATGTTCTCACCAGAGAGCTCTAGTGCAGGTGGAGGAGTTAATGCTCCTCTAGGAGGCTGGTATAATCAAACATTCATTG
>Ga0315542_1000286_pt1 | contig 30590 bp, 31 predicted proteins | sample SalMarSW160120MG_FD_202541 | JGI IMG/M metagenome (GOLD analysis project Ga0315542, IMG submission 202541) | Salt marsh sediment microbial communities from the Plum Island Ecosystem LTER, Massachusetts, United States - Salt Marsh Sediment SW1601-20 ...
CTGGAAGCGGGATACAGATGAGCTCAGCCCCATCAACCGCTTCTCCTATATCATCCGTAACGACGGCAATACGAGCATCGCCTTGTATGATGGGACCGCTAACTTTTATGGTTTTGGTTGACCGAATTTCGTTGAATTCCTCTGGAAAACGGCTCCACATCCGGACCTCAACCCCTTGCAATGCAAAATCAGCCGCCATGCAGAAAGCACCATTGCCCCCGCCTAGAACGGCCATTTTTTTAGGTTTCATGGCTTTTCTCCTTATCTCTAATCATTATTCCCCCTTCAAAGCTTAGTGTTCCGGAGGATTTAATGAAATCGAGAAGTTCAAGAAATCCCCGATAGCGATTTTCAAAAAGCGATCGGGTATCAGTCTCTGAAAAATCGTAAATACCTTTTCCGGTCCTTGGACCAATCTCATTCTTTTTCATCTTTTCCATCACCAGATCCGGCGTTTTGAATTGATCCTTCTGGAGCACGGAGTGTAGAAATTGCCCCGTATAATAGAGGATATCCAGGCCGCCCAGGTCCACAAATTCTAAGGCCCCGAATCCCATAAGCCTGAAGCCGAGCCCTATTTTGGTGACCGTATCAATGTCCTCCGCAGAAGCTATACCTTCCTCCAACATTCTTACCGCTTCGTTATAAATTCCTGTCTGGAAACGGGCCAGAATAAATCCAGGGCTATCCTTCAATACCACAGGAATTTTGCCTATTTCTTTCAAGAAGGCTTTCATCCGCTCCGCAGTGTCTTTTGAAGTCTCCTCACCGACAGCAATCTCTACCAGTGGCATGATAAAGGCTGGATTGAGCCAGTGTGTAATCAAAAAGCGGTCAGGCTTTTCGAAAATTCCCTTAAAGGTGCTCAAGTTTATTGTTGAAGTAGTAGAAGCGATTATGGTCCTCTCTTTTAGATGCGGGTTGAGTTCGGAGAATAAGATCTTTTTAAGGTCCGGATCTTCTGGAATCGCTTCGAACAGGAAATCACAGTCAAATATATGCTCTGAAATGCCCTTTTCCAGGGCTATTCGACCTAGAATAGTATCGACCGGCGTATCCAACCGTCCCAGGTTCCGCAAGAATATAAGATTCGATTCAATCTCTTCCATGGCTTTGCATAGGGTAGACATCTGCCTGCTGACCAGATTTACGGAGCACCCGGCTGTCGCCATCACCTGAGCAATGCCCAGGCCCATACGACCAGCGCCGATGATTGTTATCTCCTCAGACATTATTCTTTTGTCCTCTCTGTCCATAATGTACCTGAATTACGCTAAGCAGACAGCATCACGTTACTCTGCCCGTATTGCCCTTGTTCAACATGAATCTCCTCAGCAGCAGAAATAAGTTAATATAATAATAATTAATAGATTCACTTTATTCGTTTGTCAAGCAAAAAATCAGCTGGAGTTTCCTGAGTTTTTGCTCTTGTTATGGTAGAGCTTCTTGTAAATATAGGAGATGATGACGCCATGACCGTGAACTTCAGGATTGTCGCGGTTGTCGAAGGACAACTCTCGAAATTCTCAGGAATCATTTCCAGAGATTTGCCGAAGCCGAAACAGAAACTGGTTCGCGAAATGATTTACGGGATACAGGCGGCAAAGGACATTAAGCTCTCCAGTATTACCCACTCACAGAACGAACCTATCTTCCTTATTAAAACAGAGGATCGTTTATCGAGAAACCTTGATGACCGGGATTTCATCGATGAGATCAACAATCAGATATGCCAGCTGGCAAACAGGAACGTCCTCGACGATATGGTCATCACCATCGATCCGGGGGACATATGAAAAAAGTATGCATCCAAGTAGGAAGAGGTCTTCTGTAATTAAGGACTCTCGTATGGGAGACTCTGAGTGCACTTTTGGCGGGAAGCCGGAAACAGAAAAGGAATTTTATGACTTCTGTCATTATTGCGAAAGAGGTTTGAGGAACGGCCACATTGAACCCCCTCTTCAATTATTTTCAAACGACCATTGGAATTGGGTTCAGGTAGAATTCCATTAAAACAACCTGTTTCAATTTGTCTGTGTAAAGATAGACATCCTTAAATAATTCAAAAATGGATGACGTTCATGCAGAGCTTGTATAAAATATTTCGCTGAACCTGGACGGATGATATTAACTTTGAAAAGCAAGTTTTGAGGCTTGGAACAAGGAAAACCAAGTCAGGGCAAATGAGGTACAGGTTAGTACCAATGAATGATAGTCTTTATGGCGCTTTAATGGACCAGTGGAAAACGCGGATGCCCCAAACTGATTACATTTTTCAGAACAGAGATCCACGTCATCCCAGGTATGGAGACAAGTACACTGCCAGAAGAAAATTTATGCGGTCGTTATGCAAAAGAGCGGCTATTGAGAAAAATCTTGGCTTCCATTCGTTGAGACGGTTCTTTGCGTCCCTCTTGGCTGACAAGCGCAGGGAAAGTTTACCCATAATACAGAAGCTTTTGGGCCATTCATCGATGGTTACAACGGAGAAATATGTCTACAATATTTTCCAAGATGCAAGGAGTGCCGTCGATAAAATTAATATAGAAATACCCCAAGACGAATATGGCGGGAAGACAAAATGATATAACTTGTTGAAATATTTGGTAGTCCCAACGGGAATCGAACCCGTGTCTCCGGCGTGAGAGGCCGATATCCTAGACCGCTAGACGATGGGACCCTTTGATAAGACAAGGCCGCGCTCCGCTGGCACGGCCCTGATTTCGTTTGGCTGGGGGACGAGGATTCGAACCTCGGTTAACGGGGCCAGAACCCGTCGTCCTGCCACTGGACGATCCCCCAGTGAAGTCGTTATTTTTAATAATTACGTATTGAAAGTCAAGGGAAAATTATATTGGTTTCACCTGGCCTAAACCTTCCAGCAGCGGACCTGGTGGCCGTCTCCGGCGGAGTGGAACCGGATTTCCTCCTGTCTGCACCTGGTTTCCACCAGGGGGCACCTGCCCTGGAATTTACAGCCCGGAGGTGGGTCAAGGGGACTGGGGACATCGCCGGCGAGGGGTTCAATTTCGGTCTTTTCCCCGGGGACGGGGACGGAGGAGAGAAGGGCGATGGTGTAGGGATGAAGGGGCTTTTCAAAGAGGATGTCCGCAGGCGCGTATTCCATGATATGCCCCAGGTACATGACCGCTACCCTGTCGCTCATGTAGCCCACCACGTTCAGGTCGTGAGATATGAAGAGGTAGGAAAGCCCCAGTTCGTCCTGGAGTTTTTTGAGCAGGTTCAGGATCTGGGCTTGAATGGAGACGTCCAGGGCCGAGACCGGTTCATCGCATATGATGAGGGAAGGTTCCACGCTGAGGGCCCTGGCGATGCCGATCCGCTGCCTCTGCCCCCCGCTGAACTCGTGGGGATAGCGGTCCACGCTGTCGCCCGCCAGTCCCACAGTTTCAAGGAGTTCCCGGACTTTTTCCTTTCTTCTATTTCGATCTCCGACCCCCAGGACCCTGAGGCCTTCGTCGATGCACTGTCCGGCCGACATCCTGGGGTTCAGCGATCCGAACGGGTCCTGAAAGATAATCTGAACTTCTTTTCGAAGGGCCTTCAGTTCCTTTCTGTACATGAGGCTGATATCGTGGTCCTTGTAGATAATCCGCCCTCCGTCGGGTTCCATCAGCTTGAGGAGCATCCGCGCCACCGTGGATTTTCCACACCCGGATTCCCCCACCAGACCAAGGGTCTTTCCCTTTTCTATTTGCAGGTCAATGCTGTCCACGGCCTTTATCCAGCCTGTGGTCTTCTGAAAAAAGCCCCTTCGGACCGGAAAATATTTTCTGAGGGCCTCTGCCTGCAGAAGGGCCTTTTCGTCCGGGGAGTGGGCTTGTTTTCTGTTCACCTCAAGCCCCCTTTGTCTCATGATAAAGGATGGGACAGCGGCTCAGGTGACCGTTACCGTAGTCACACATCTCCGGAAAGGCCTCCCTGCACGATGTCTTCACGAGCCTGCAGCGCGGGTGAAAGGGACATCCCCCGGGCCTGTGGGCCGGATCGGGGACCATTCCCGGGATGCTGGGGAGTTTTATGCCGCGCTTCAGGCGACTGGGGAGAGAGGCCAGGAGTCCCCGAGTGTACGGGTGTCTCGGGGATTGGAATACCCGGTCGGTTTCCCCTTGTTCCATAATGATCCCCGAATACATGACGTAGATTCTCCTGGCCACCTGACTGACGACGGCAAGATCATGCGTAATGTACAATATGGCCATGGAGTGGGATTGCTGCAGGGAAAGCAGCAGGTTCAGGATCTGGGCCTGAATGGTGACATCCAGGGCTGTTGTGGGCTCGTCGGCAATCAGCAGGTCGGGGCGGCAGGAAAGCGCCATGGCGATCATCACACGCTGTCTCTGCCCGCCGCTCAGCTGGTGGGGATAGGCCTTGAGACGTTCTTCCGGCGATGCGATGCCCACCTCTCTGAGCAGCTGGACACTGCGCGTGTGCAAGGTATCTCCCGGGAGATCTTCGTGGACCTCGATGGCCTCCGAGATCTGATCTCCTATGGTGAATACGGGATTAAGGGAGGTGAGCGGCTCCTGAAAGACCATGGCGATCCTGTTCCCGCGGATTTTGCGGAATTCTTCTTCGCTGCAACCGACCAGATTCTTTCCGTCGAAGAGGATCTTCCCGCCCGCGATTTCTCCCGGAGGACAGGGAACGAGCCCCAGAAGGCTGAGGGCGGAAACGGTCTTGCCGCATCCTGATTCACCGACAATAGAGACCGTTTCGGCCGGTTTCACCTCGTATGAAATTCCGTTCACGGCCCTGGCAATCCCGTCGTCGCTTCTGAAGTAGATATTGAGGTCCTCTACGGAGAGCAATGGCTCACAATTTTCCACGGTCAGGATCTCTTCCTCAATTTGGGGTTCAGGATGTCTCTCAATCCTTCGCCGAAGAGGTTAAAGGACAGCACAACGATCAATATGGCGAAACCCGGAATGAAGGTCAGCCAGGGTGCGTCGAAGATGAAATTTTTTCCATCGGAAAGGATGTTTCCCCAGGTGGCGTGCGGGGGCGGAACGCCGAACCCGAGGAAGCTCAGGCCGGCCTCCGTCAATATGGCCGAGGCAATGCCTATGGTGGCGGAAACGAGTACCGGTCCCAGGGCGTTGGGCATCATGTGACGGAAAATGATGCGGAGTTTGCCCACACCCAGTGCCCTGGCGGCAGTGACAAAATCCTGTTCCCTCAGGGAAAGGAATTCGGCCCGGACGAACCGCGCGGCCCCCATCCAGCTGGTCAATCCGATGACGATCATGATGTTGTACATGCTGGCCGGCAGGATGGCCACCACCGTCAGGATGAGGAAGAAACTCGGGAAACACAGCATGATATCCACGACGCGCATGATCAGGGTTTCCACGGTCATGATGGGCAGCCGGCGCCATGAAAGCCAGAGGTTTTCTTTGGCGGGGTTGCGTCCTGAACGGGTGTCCTGAAGAGAAATGTATAAGAGGGCGCCCCCGGTCAGGAGCAGGACAATTGCCAGCCATTTGTTTCCTGCCACCAGCCAGGTCGATCCCATCCCCAGCAGAAGGCAGGCCAGAAGGTGGCCGAATGTCACGCGGGCCTGACCGAAATAGCCCGCGAGCCCCCCCATTGCGATGCCGATGAGGACCGACAGGCCCACTGCCACAAATCCCACGGTCAGGGAAACCCAGGCCCCCTGAAGCATCCTGGAAAAGATGTCTCTCCCCAGGTCGTCGGTGCCGAAGAGGTAGACCCCAAGGGTGGGGACTTTCCCCGGGGTCAGGGCATCGAGATTCGGCCTGGAAAGGGGGGGCCGGAGTTTTTCCTCCAGACGCACGAGGGCGGGATCAAACACGGGGTTGCTGCCGGACGTGAGAAAGACCCCCAGAAGGGCCACGCAGAAAAAGATCAGAAAGATGCCGAGCCCGATGAGGGCCAGCCTGTTGGTCCTGAACAGACGCCAGGACTCCTCAAGCCTGGACCGCCCGGGGCTCGAAGGCGTGTCGAGGGTTTCGTTCCAGGTCCTTGGCGTGTCTGCAGTCTTTATCACAGGCGTATCCTCGGGTCTGCCAGAAGATAGAGGATGTCGGAGAGAAAAGTACCGGCCAGCACCAGGACCGCTGATATGAAATTCACCGTCAGGATGATGGGATAATCCCTGGCGAGGATGGCCTCATAGGCCATCCTGCCCATGCCGGGCCAGGAAAAGATGGATTCGATGATTACCGACCCGCCGATGAGGCCCGGCAGAATGAGTCCGAACATGGTGGCAAAGGGGAGGAGCGCGTTGCGAAGGGCATGTTTGTAGTGGACCTTTTCAGGCGGCAACCCTTTGGCAACGGCCGTCCTCACGTAATCCTGGCCCTCCACCTCCAGCATCTGGCTCTTGACATACCGGGACAGTACGGCGATACCGCCCGTGGCGCCCAGGATGGAGGGCAACAGGAGGTGCCAGACACGGTCCATGGCAACCGATGTCCAGGCTGTCGTGGCCAGGCCGAAGGTCTCCATGCCGATGACCGGGACATGAAACCTGGTGACCACAAAGATGATGAGCATGTATGCGAAAAAGAAGCCGGGAATGGAAATGAGCAGATAGGAAAAGAAGGTGACGGTCCGATCGAATGCCCCGCCCCTGAAAATGGCCGATCGAATGCCCAAGGGGAAGGAAAGGGTCCATGTCAGGAGCGTCCCCACCACAAACAGGGGCAGGCTGTTCAGGAAACGGTCCCACATCTTCTTGAGCACGGACTGGTTGTCCTTCCAGGAGACGGTCTTCCCGGTCAAAAGGTCCTTGTAAAACAGGACGTACTGGATATAGAGGGGCTTATCCAGATGAAACTCCTTCTGAAACCTCTCCAGTATCTCCGGGGTGAACTTTGGGTTCATGGGATCGATCTGGCTCGGCTTTCCCGGCGCCAGGTGAATGATCAAGAAGGAGACGATGGACACGAAAAAAAGCGTGACCAGCTTTTGGATGAAACTGCGACCGATGAATGACAACATGATCCGATTCCTCGCGCTTTTACCCGTCCTGGGCGAAAGTGGGCACCTCCGGGAGTTTGATCCACTTGTTAAAGTAGAAAGTGTAACTGCCTGTCTTGGTGGGTGTGATCTTCCTGTAGACGACGTTTCCCTTTTTATCCACATCCCTTATCACGATACGCTTGTCGAGTATGGCCGTCCATTTGCCCACGTACAGGAAGGTGTAGGGCTGCTCACGGGCAATGATCTCGTGAAGCCTGTGGCAGTAGGCCACCTGTGCGTCGTGATCGTATTCCTGCCGGATCTTGATGATGAGGTCGTCCGCTTGCTTATCCTTGAAACCCACAAAATTGAGCTGATAGGGGTGCGTCTGGGAAGAGTGCCATATCTGATAAAGGTCCGGTTCGATCCCCATCTGCCAGCCCAGTATGACGGCGTCAAAATCCGCCTTATTCACCCGTTCCTGTATAAAGACGGACCATTCGAGAAGATCCGTTCTCACATCGATGCCGATCTGTTTCCAGGCGGCCTGGGCGATGGCGAGGATGGCCTTTCTCAGGTCGTTTCCGCTGTTGGTGATGAGCGTAAATTGAAGCCGTTTTCCCTGTCTTTCAAGCCAGCCGTCCCTGTTCCTGCGCCACCCGGCCTCTGCCAGAAGCTTCAGGGCGCCTTCAGGATCATAAGGGAGTGGCTTGATGGCAGCATCGTAATAGTCCGTCTGTTTGGCAAATGGTCCCGTGATGCGTTCTCCCTGGCCATAGAGGACGTACCGGATGATCTTGTCCACATCGATGGCCATCCCCAGTGCCCTCCGCACCCGGGGGTCATCAAAGGGCTTGCGTCGCATATTGTAGCCGATGTAGGTGTAGCCGAAGGAGGTGCCCGAGAAGCTCTGATACCTGGGATCCGATTCCAGCCGCTTCACCTGGTGGGGCTGGACCGCGTAATCATCTACGGTGCCGGCATAGAATTCCATTTCCTGCGTCAAATTGTCGGGGATAATGCGTAAATAATAATGGTCGTAATTGGGCGGGCCTTCCCAGTAATCTTCAAAACGCCGAAGGGAAATGAACTGATCCGATTTCCACTCTTCAAATCTGAACGGCCCGCTCCCAACGGGGTGACGGTTAAAGCTGCTCATGCGTACGGAGAATTTTTTCGGGTCCTCACCCCTGCGGAGGGCTTCTGCACGCAATGCATCGCGATTCAGGAGGTGTTCAGGGAGGATGCCGATTGCCCACGTTGTGAGGGCCGGGGAATAGAGCCTTTTGTAGGTCACCTTGACCGTCAACGGATCAATGATCTCGACGGATTTTACCGGTTCATAGTCGGAGATGCGGGGAGAAAGGTTTTTCGGGTCCATGATTGCGTCATAGGTGAACTTGACGTCCTTGGCGGTCAGAAGGGTCCCGTCGTGGAATTTGATACCCGGCCGAAGATGAAACAGAATGACGGGATTGTGTTCGGTGGCGGGAAGAATCCGGCGTGCATAGGTTTCCATGACCCGATTATCGAGCCGGAGATCGGCGTCCAGGTACTTTAGGCCGTTGAAGCCGGTAAAGTAATCAGGTCCCAGGAGACGCTCCAGATCTTGGAAAAGGTCCTGGTTGACGTTGCGGAGGACCAAACGGATCCTGGCTGGTGCATGGACCTGGAACCTTATTTTCCCGGCCTTTCCCTGCTTTCCGGGCAATTTATCCTCCCGCGTCACCTGATACTCCCGGGGCGGGATCAGGCTGACTTCCCGGATGTCCTCCAAGGCTTTGCCGAGTGCGCTACCGGGTGGGGGAGAGCCTTTGACCCCTTTGAGGAACCGGATCACTTCATGAGCGTCCGCCTTTCCCAGCCCGGGGATGGAAGCCCCTTCATTGACATAGAAATAGGCCTCTTCGGTGATGTCCCATGACCGGGCAATACGGCCCCGGAAGCGCAGATCCTTGTCCCGATCAATGAGACCCTCAAAGACGAAGGATTCAATCTGGCTGCTCGCGGAATCGGCAGAGAGAATGGGGTTGAGGATGCTGGCATCGCCGATGGAGGCGCTGATGTACTCTTTAAGCCTTGCCGGGTTTCCCCTCGTCTGTTCCTCATACGTGGGAACCCAGAAGTAGGACTGGAGGAGAAAAAGGGCCAGCAGGGTGGGCGCCAGTATCAGGATCCTGCGAACGGTCATAGGATAGGCTCGGCAAAAGACTTCACAAGGGTTCCAAATTTATGTAACTATATGGTTTTACAAAATAATCTAAGATACCAAATTCAACCATAAAGAATCGGCGGGTGCCAGTCAAGAAAAAATGAGGAACAGATGTGACATTTTACCCTCAATCTAGTATGATACCTCTGAATTCGGCAGAAATGCGGGCTAAACCTCAACACAGAGGGGACAAAATGAAGAGATTCTCCATCAAACTGAGCCTGGTGTTTGCCTCAGGATGCCTGGGAGGGCTCATCAACAGCCTGGCAGTCTGGTTCCTGGGGGAGAGGGGCGTTACCAGCGCCCTTGGTGTCAAAATCGCTCCCGATCTGACGGCCTCGTGGCTCTACCCAAGGCTCATCTGGGGCGGGATCTGGGGGGCACTTTTCCTCCTCCCCCTGCTGAGAAAATCCGTTTTCGGAAGGGGGATCCTTTTCAGCCTGGGCCCGACGTTTGTCCAGCTTTTCTATATCTTCCCCATATTAGCGGGGAAGGGCCTGCTGGGGATGGGCCTAGGAGACCTCACACCGTTCTTCGTTTTTTTCTACAACCTGCTCTGGGGAATATCAGCCGCCGCCTGGTTGAGATCGGCAGGGGAATAAGCGACCCTGAATCCGGGCTATGTCCCCATTTCCCACGAAGAGAGATACTTCTCCTGCTCGGGTGTGAGGGTGTCGATGGATACCCCCATGGACGCCAGCTTCAGCCGGGCGATATCCTGATCAATTTCCAGGGGGACCGCATGAACCTTGACCTTCAGGGTGACGTGATTTTTTGCCATATACTCCGCTGAAAGGGACTGGTTTGCAAAACTCATGTCCATGACACTGGAGGGGTGCCCCTCGGCAGCGGCCAGGTTGATGAGCCGTCCTTCCCCAAGGACATAAACACGCCTGCCGCTTTGAAGGGTGAATTCCTCCACAAATTCCCTGATAGCCCTGCGGTCGGTTGCGGATTCCTGAAGACCGGGGAGGTCCAACTCCACATCAAAGTGACCGGAATTGGCGATCATTGCACCATCCTTCATGGTCAGGAAGTGTTCCTTACGAATGACGTTGATGTCGCCGGTCAGCGTGCAGAAAAAATTCCCCAGGGGCGCGGCCTGGGCTATGGGCATAACTTCGAAACCGTCCATAACGGCCTCGAGTGCGCGAAGCGGATCCACCTCACAGACGATGACATGGGCCCCGTGACCCTTGGCGCGGTTCGCCACGCCACGTCCGCACCAGCCATACCCACTGACCACGAAGGTGGAGCCGGCCAGGAGACGATTGGTGGCCCGAATGATGCCGTCAAGGGTGCTCTGGCCCGTACCGTAACGGTTGTCAAAGAGGTGCTTGGTATTGGCGTCGTTCACAGAGATAATGGGAAACTTAAGGACGCCGTCTTTTTCCATGCTCCTGAGCCGGATCACCCCGGTGGTGGTTTCTTCGGTGCCTCCGAGGATATCCTTTAACAAGGACTGTCTTTCTTCCGAAGAAAGGTTTTTCGCCCATTCGGCAACCCCTGGTTCCAGTTCACCCCATTTTTGAAGCGCGATGAAATGGAGGGAACTGACCAGGTCAGCCCCGTCATCCATGGTCAGGTTTGGTGAATGTTTCAGGGCTGACAGGATGTGGCTGTAGTAAGTGGCGTGGTCCTCCCCCTTGATGGCGAAGACCGGGATTTCGTGATCAGCCACCAGTGACGCGGCGACGTCGTCCTGGGTGGACAGGGGGTTGGAGGCGCAGAGGACCACCTGGGCTCCCCCCGCTTTCAGGGTCTTCATGAGAGATGCCGTTTCAGTGGTTACATGAAGGCAGGCGGAAATCCGGAGGTCCTGAAGGGGTTTTTCTTTGAGAAAACGTTCCGTGATCGAGGTGAGAACCGGCATGCTCATGGCCGCCCACTCGATCCTGAGGCGGCCCTTTTCTGCCAGATTGATGTCCTTGATATCGTAATCCATCATTTCTTCCTTTCTTTCCGTTTTCATACTGCGCTTTTCAGCTCTTCAACCATGTCCGTTTTTTCCCAGGCAAATTCGGGAAGCTCACGCCCGAAATGGCCGTAGTTGCTGGATTTTCTATAAATGGGCCGAAGGAGGTCGAGCCTTTCGATTATGGCGGCCGGACGCAGGTCGAATTTCTTCTTCACAATCTCGGTAAGCTCCAGGCTTGAGACCACGCCCGTGCTGTAGGCGCCCACCATGACGGAAACAGGCTCGGCCCGTCCAATGGTGTAGGCCACCTGAATTTCGCACCGTTCGGCCAGGCCCGCGGCGACAATGTTCTTGACGATGTAGCGGCACATGTAAGAGGCACTGCGGTCCACCTTTGAGGGGTCTTTGCCAGAGAAGGCCCCGCCGCCATGGTAGCCGAAGCCGCCGTAGGTATCCATGATGATCTTTCTGCCGGTCAGGCCGCAATCGCCGAGCGGGCCTCCCACTACGAAGCGGCCGGTCGTGTTGATGAAATACTGGGTGTCCTCGTCGATCATGTCTGCGGGGATGACTTCCTGGATCACGTGTTCAAGGATGGCCTCGCGCAGGGTGTCATAGTCCACCTCCGGGTTGTGCTGGGCCGCGATGACAATGGTGTGGACCCTCTTAGGCTTGCCGTCCACATATTCCACGGTGACCTGGGATTTGCCGTCGGGCCTGAGCCAGGGGAGTTGGCCTGATTTTCGCACATGGGCCAGCCTCCGGGTCAGGCGGTGAGCCAGGTAGATGGGCATGGGCATGAGTACATCCGTATCCTTGCAGGCATAGCCGAACATGAGCCCCTGATCCCCGGCACCCTGTTCCTTGAACAGGCCTGTCCCGTCCACTCCCATGGCAATGTCCGGGGACTGCTTGTCAATGGTCGAGATCACGGCGCAGGTCTCCCAGTCAAAACCCATGGAAGAATTGTGGTACCCGATATCCTTGATTGTTTGCCTCACCACCTCCGGAAGATGCACATACGCCGAAGTGGTGATTTCCCCAGCTATCATTACCATACCCGTGGTGACCAGTGTTTCACAGGCCACCCGGGCCTTGGGATCCTGTTCCATGATCTTATCAAGCACGTGATCGGAGATCTGGTCGGCAATCTTGTCGGGATGCCCTTCGGTCACGGACTCGGAAGTAAACAGGAAATTGGAAGATTTCATTCATTGACTCCTTTCAGCTGAAAATTTGTGTCTTCAGCATGGTATATTTTCGCGAATCAGACAGTTGTCGATCAATCTGGTCTTGCCCACCCATACCGCAAGCGCCAGGAGGGTCTCTTCCCCAAGGACATCCACATCCTCCAGGGTCACAGGATCGCAAAGATTCACATAGTCTATTCTTGTAAAAGGATGTTCCTCTATGCAGGCCGCTATGGCCCCGATGATGGCCTTTGGGGTTCTTTCACCGCTCGCAAACATCTCACCGGCCAGGTCAAGCGATTTCTTCAGGCACAGGGCGGATATCCTTTCATCCGGATCAAGGTAACCATTGCGTGAACTCATTGCAAGACCGTCGGGTTCTCGCACCGTAGGGACGCCAAAGATCCTTATGTCCATGTTCAGATCCATAACCATCCTGGTAACGATGGTGAGTTGCTGGTAATCCTTCTGACCGAAGATCGCCATGTGGGGTCTGACAATATTGAAAAGCTTGGACACCACCGTGGTGACTCCTCCAAAAAAGGCCGGCCTGGTTAGTCCGCAGAGGTGATCGGCGAGATCCTTGACCAGCACGGAGGTCTGGAAACCGAAGGGATACATCTCTTCGGCGGGAGGCACAAAGACGATATCCACCCCTGCACGGCCTGCTTTTTCGAGATCTCCTTCGAAATTTCTGGGATAGTCATCAAAATCCTCTGAGGGCCCAAACTGGCGGGGATTGACAAAGATACTGATGATGAGCTGATCCGCGTGGCGTTTGCCCACTCTCATGAGCTCAAGATGCCCTTCATGCAAGAATCCCATCGTCGGGACCAGGGCAATTGTCTTGCCTTTCATTCTCAACAGATCGGAAGTTTCTTGCATCTGATCGATGGATTTAATGACTTGCATAACGCGTCCCTCGCGTGTCGGCCATCTGCCAATTCACACTCATGTTTCGGGCTGTCGGCCATTCTTGGAAAACCTATATCTTTGAACCGATGGGGATATAGTACCGGGTCCCACCCTTCATCTTCCTGATCTGCTGGTAGCGCCGGAGCAGAAAATAGATCTGCGTCTGGAAGGCATATTTCCTGGGATCCCGATAGAATTTGGTCAGGAAGGGATGGTCCTCAATGTCTTCGAGCAAGGTCTCGCCACCGAACTTTTCCGCCAGCAGTCCGGCAAGGCTGGTCTTGCCGACGCCAAGTGGGCCTTCAACAACAATGTATCGATGGCCTTGCATGGTCTGTCAATCAGAGAAAAAATTCTTAGCATCCTGCAGGGTATTTGTCAACGACAGTTTATCGGCCAAGCACAGATACTCATCCATATCCAGCGTCTCGGGCCGTCTGGCGGGGTCGATAGAGCACTGTATCAATAGGCCCAGCAGGCTTTCCCGATCCAGTGCAGGAAAAAAGCTCCGGAGGGAATTCAAAAGGGTTTTCCTGCGATGGGAAAAGGCCCCTTTTACGAGTTTTCTGAAGGCCACTTCGTCACCGGCCTGTCTTGGGAAGGGATGATCAAAGTCCAACTCAAGGACAGTGGAGTCAACCTTGGGCCTGGGATGAAATGCCTCCTTCGGCACCTGAATCAGGGGCGTGACATGGGCGTAATACCCCACGAGGATCGTCATGGCGCCATAGACCTTTCCGCCCGGAGTGGCGGAAAGCCTCGAGGCAAGCTCTCGCTGAAACATGAGAACGGCACGGCCGATACGGTAACGATGGGCGACCAGCAGTTCGAGACAGGGAGAGGAGATATTGTAGGGCAGATTTCCAATAACCTGGATTTTGTCGTGTTGATGCCTGAAAATAGGTTCAAGATCCACTTTCAGGATGTCACCATGGATCAGCGTAACGTTTGAAATCCCGGCTTGAGAAATTTTTTCTCCAAGGAGGGCGAACAATTGCTGGTCTTTCTCGACGGCAAAAACGTGGGAGACGCTCTTGGCCAGAGGAAATGTGAGTGCCCCCTTTCCGGGACCGATTTCCAGAACCACGTCGGCAAGGCCGAATCGCGAACGGTGAACAATTTTATAAATGGCCTTCCGGTGGGTCAGAAAGTGCTGGGCCAATCCTTTTTTTGGACGAAAAACGGGGGATTCCATCACGATTCGAAGGATCGCCGGCCCTTCGCCTCCTTCCTTCTCTGCCTCCACCCCCTGACATATCTGAAAAAATGCAGAAAGAGAAAATAGCCGAGGGGGGCAAAAATCAGGCCGAGGATCAACCCCCCTAGGAGAAAGGCCGCTACAAAAGTCCCCCCTGCCCCCAGAATCTTGGTCACCGTGGCCAGGGACTCCTGACCGGTCCGTATGGTCTCCATGATCCCGTGAAAGACGCCTTTTCTTTCGGGCAGCCCCAGGATGAAAGACCCGAGCTTGTAATCGTAGTAGTAGACAAAATACCAGTTGAAGGGGTTGCTCACCCAGGTGCCCAAGGCCGCGGTTATCTTGCTGCCCTTGAAAAAGATGGCCAGGGCGACGGCAAAAGCGATCTGGAAGGGCATGATCGGCATCATGCCTGCAAATATCCCAAAGGCCATACCGAGGGCCAGTTCATTGGGTTCACCTTTGAGGCGAATAAACCTCAGGTAGTAATATCTGAGCTGTCTGGTGTATTTCAAGGTAGTTAAGTCCTGGCTTTTTTCGGTTATGTCAACTTCAAGTTTTCACTCTATCCCTTTCCGAAGCGAGGGGCGGCAAATCCTGAATGGGAAATTTTGATTGCACATCCATGGACAACCCCATTCTTTGGTTATTCCGGAGCCGGTGGTACCCGGCCACGGCTATCATGGCACCGTTATCCGTGCAGTAGCCGGGTGAGGGATAGAAAATTCGAATGTCCATCTTCTCTGATTCTTCTCGAAACATCTCACGGAGCCGCTGGTTGCAGGCTACACCGCCCGCCACAACCAATGCGCTGACCTTCGCCTCTTCGGCAGCCTTTAAGGCCTTTCGTACCAGGACCTCCACCACCGATTCCTGAAAGGAGGCCGCAATGTCGGCAATGGTCACCCCGTCTCCAGACCTTTTCTGGGTATTCCAGGCGCTGACATAAAGAGAGACAGCCGTCTTTAAACCGCTGAAACTGAAATCAAGCGAATCGGGAGCGAGAAAAGCCCTGGGAAATCTGATGAGATCCCGCCGTCCTTTTATCGCAATTTTTTCAATGGCAATGCCGCCGGGATAGCCCAGTCCGAGTAGCTTGGCAACCTTATCGAAGGCTTCCCCAGCCGCATCATCGAGGGTCTGACCGAGCTGTGTGTACTGCCCATACCCTTTCACATGATAAAGGCTGGTATGGCCGCCGGAGACGGTCAGCGCCACAAACGGAAAAGCAGGGACATCCTTTTCCAGGAAGATGGAGAGGATGTGGCCCTCCAGGTGGTTGATGCCGACCAGAGGCAGATCGTGAGCCAGGGCCAAGCCCTTGGCGTAGTAAAGGCCGACCAGAAGAGCGCCAACTAGTCCGGGGCCCACGGTAACGGCTATCCCGTCAAGTTCCCGAAGGTTGACGGATGCCCCCGTCAGTGCTTCATCGACCACAGGCATGATGTTCCGGAGATGTTCCCGCGCGGCCAGTTCCGGAACAACACCACCGAAGGGATGATGAATCACACCCTGGGAGGTCACGACGCTCGACAGGGAACAAAGCCCGTCTCTGACCACCGCAGCGGATGTATCATCACAGGATGTATCAATACCTAAAATAAGCATTTTTTAAAGTTCAAGGTTGATGTCTTCACGGTTGTTCCGGGTCTCCTCATGGTTTTACATACGGCCGTATTTTGCGAAACAGCCGTTGACTGACACCCGGTACCGATAAAAAATCTTCCACAGCACTGAACCCATTTTTTTCTGTTCTCTTTGCTGTAATGGCTTTGGCAAGGCCGGGGCCTATGCCGGGCAAGGCCATGAGCCCTTCCGGGCTTTCCAGGCTCAGGGAAATGGGAATGCCCAGGGTCATTTTGTAGAAAGCCGGCATTTGGTCCCTTTGGACCCGGAAGCGATTATCTCGGTCTGTCACCAGAGCCCTGGCACCGGATGGAAAGCGGAATCGGATGAAATCCGCCTCGTTGGAGATACGGCTGCTGAAGCCGGCCTTACGGAAAAGTTCTTCCAGGTGAGGGCTTCGAGAAAATGCATAGACGCCGGGGTTTCTGACCTCTCCCGCGATCTGGACAAAGATTGAATCCGTTTCAGAAAAGGGCTCAAAATCAGGCTGCCGGGAAATCCTTCCGGCGGCATGAAGCGTCAATACGCAAAGCAACAAAATGAGCGCCGCTGCGCAGTGCTCAGGCCCCGTCCTCTTTTCCATTGTCAAGTCCAAATGCGTTGTGGAGGACACGGACAGCGAGCTCCGTGTACTTTTGATCGATGATGCAAGACACCTTTATCTCAGAGGTGCTGATCATCATGATATTGATATTCTCGCGAGCCAGGACCTCAAACATCTTCTGGGCGACCCCTGCATGGCTCCTCATGCCCACCCCTATGACGGATATCTTCGCAATGTTTTCATCTCCCAGCACCCTTTCAGCTCCGATCTTTTCACCCACCTGACGGACCAGTTCCAATGTTTTTTGAAAATCTGATTTCGGAATGGTGAAAGTCAGATCGGTCTGGCCTTCTTCACTCGTATTCTGAACGATCATGTCGACGATAATACCGGCCTCAAAGACCGGCTGGAAAATCATTGCAGCTGTCCCTGGCTTGTCATGGACTTTCCTGATGGTGATCCTCGCTTCATTCTTGTCATAGGCAACACCCGAGACCAGCACTTTTTCCATGTCCTCAGTTTCCGCAATGACCATTGTTCCCCTCTCTTTTTTGAAAGTTGACCTCACGTGGATGGGCACATTGTATTTTTTCGCAAACTCAACTGAACGGATCTCCAGGACTTTTGCCCCGAGGCTGGCCATTTCCAGCATTTCATCATAGGAGATCGTATTCATCTTTCTTGCCACGGGGCAGATATGGGGATCCGTGGTATAGACCCCATCCACATCAGTAAATATCTCGCACACATCCGCCTTCAGGGCAGCCGCGAGGGCCACGGCGGTGGTGTCCGACCCGCCACGCCCGAGCGTGGTAATGTTTCCCCGGGTATCGAGGCCCTGGAAACCGGCTACAGTCACGATTCGGTGCTTATCCAGTTCTTTTCTAATCCTTTCGGTTTCAATATTGTGGATCCTGGCCCTGCCGAACAACCTGTCCGTATGGATGGCCACCTGGAAGCCCAGCAGGGAACGGGCCTCGTAGCCCATGGATCTGATGGCCATGGCGAGGAGTGCTACGGAAACTTGTTCGCCCGTGGATATGAGGACATCCAGTTCCCTGGGATCCGGGTCCTCTGCCATCTCCTTGGCCATCCGGACCAGGTAGTCTGTCTGACCGGCCATGGCGGACAGGACCACCACCATCTCATGACCCTGGCCATAGTATTCCAAGACCCGTTTGGCGACCTCCCTTATTTTTTCGATGCTGCCCACCGAGGTTCCGCCGAATTTCTGTACAATAAGTGACATGTCTTAACCTCGATCCAATTCTAATTTCTTTTCCAGTCCCCTCAGGATCTCAACAGCGCGCGGATGAGACCCGAAAAGGGTGATTTTCCGAGACGTTTCATCCAAAATCGAAATCCTTACACACACCTTGGCCCCCGGGAGGATTTCAGGCCAGCGCTCGGACCATTCCATGGCCACCACGCCATCTTCATAAAAATATTCTTCCAGTCCCGCCGAAAGGAAGGCGGAAAGTTCTTCCAGGCGATAGGCATCCATATGGAAAAAGGGGATACGCCCTTGGTATTCATTCACGAGGGCAAAGGAAGGGCTTGAAATCACGGTGGAGGGAGAAATCCCCAAACCGAGGGCCAATCCCTTTGTAAAACAGGTCTTGCCACTCCCCAGTTCGCCGGCCAAGGCTACAAAATCCCCACTTTTGAGACAGAGGCCCAGCTTTTTTCCCAGGCGAATGGTCTCTTGGTCCGAATTGGCCGTATATGTAACACATTTTTCGTTCAATGCAAAAGAGTCCTTATGAGGTCTCCCTTGCCGATAATTCCAACGATATGATCTCCATCCATAACAGGGAGTGTGTAGGCCTTTTTCTCCGTCATGACGGTGGCGATTTCATCAACAGGTGTTTTTTCATCCACGGTCAACACCTCTTTAACATAGAGATCCTCAACGGTGGTTGAATTGATCCTTGAAAATTCTTTTTCCATTTTCCTGGAACTTTCAAGATAGAAAACCGCATCAAAAACGGCGACCACCGTGGGGATATGCAATTTCCTGTCTTTTCTGACGAGGTCGCTTTCACAGATAATCCCGATGAGCCGGTCATCATCGTCGACGACGGGCACCCCGTTGATATGGTTTTCGTAGAACAATCTGGCCAGTTCCTTCAAGGTTGTTTCCTTCCTGACGGTGATGACCTCCGTGGTCATGATGTCGCTGGCTATGAGCATAACAGGCTCCTCCCTCGGATAAACCCGCCGTAGGCGGACAAGCCGGAAATAAATAAATGTCAAAGCTCAAATGTCAAATGAAATCCAAATGCCTCAATGCCAAAACATATCTTTCCCACCTATGGCAGCAGACACTATCGAAGGTGTACTCTCAGCAGTGCAATTCTCGTTCGATTTGGTCATTTGATATTTGACATTGATTTGACATTTGGCTTTTGAAATTTGACATTAAATTAGGATCCTACAAAAACATTTCCGCCTCTTTTGAACACAATTCTATTCATAAGATACTAAGCGCAAAAACTTCCCAAACATGGACAATGGACCGCTGCAACGTGCGATGTTCGTAGCCCCGGGCAAACAGGCCAGAATATAAATTATCACAAAGTTTGATAGAAGTCACGATGGAGGGGAGGCTTTTCCAAGGGCCATTTTTCATGTCGAAGGGTGTCAATGATTTCCGGGATGACCGTCAGGAGTTCCCCCGCAAGCACGCCGGACAGGCCCATGCATTGAGACAGCAGATCCGCAGCGAGTCCATGGACATAGGGCCCTGCAATCGCAGCGTCTTTCAGGGAAAATCCCCTGGCCAGGAACCCTGCAATCAGGCCGGTCAGCACATCGCCGGTCCCCCCGGCGGCAAGGACAGGATTGCCGGTGGGATTGACATACAATCCACCGGCGGGTGTCCCCACCAGCGTCCTTGCCCCTTTGAGGACGAGGAAGCACTTGTGAGTGCCGATAAATTCATCTGCGACCCTGATACGATTTTGCTGGATTTCCGCTGCTTGAAGGCCGGTGAGCCTTGCCATCTCACCCGGATGGGGTGTCAAGACGGTTCGATGGGCAGCCTGTTCCAGGACTTGCATCCTGCCGCCAATGGCATTCAGTCCGTCCGCATCGATGACCATGGGCAAGGGGCATTCAGAAACGATTTTCCTGACCAGTTTCACCGTCTCAGGATGCATGGAAAGGCCCGGCCCGATTGCCAGGGCGGTTTTTCCTTCGAAGAGCGCCTCAACTTTTTCCCAAGCCACTTGTGAGAGATGGCCCGTTCCGGTTTCGGGCAAGGGAACGGTCATGGCTTCCGTCAGCTTGACTTCGACGATGGCATTAAGGGATTCCGGGATCCCCAGTGTCACCAGCCCGGCGCCCCCTCGCAGCCCACCCAGGGCCGTGAGTGCAGCCGCACCTGTTTTTCCGCTGGATCCCGCGAGGACCAGGAGGTGGCCCCTGCTACCCTTGTGGGTATCACCTTTCTCATGGCCAAAACCCGCTTTGAAATCATCAGGTTCCGTGAGGGTGAATCTCCCGGGCACACTTTGGACGATAGCATCAGGGATGCCTATGTCGATTCTCACCAGCCGGCCGACCCGTTCCGCCCCCGGAAAGACGCAGTGTCCAAGCTTTGGGAAACCAAATGTCACGGTGAGGTCCGCCTTCACGGCTGCACCCATGATCTCACCGGAGTCGGCATTGACCCCGGAGGGTATGTCTATGGACATGACGGGTTTCCCGGCCGCATTGACCCATTCAATGGCCTTTTCGTAAAGGCCGCGTACAGGGGTATTCAAACCGGTACCAAGGATGGCATCTACGACCAAGCCGCCGTTTCGCAAAAACGCTACTTGACTGCCCCACTTTTCAAGGCTGGGAACTTCGCGGATCTCCATGTCCAGGGACTGGGCGATTTCCAGGTTGGTGCGGGCGTCGCCTGAGACACGATCCAGGGATGTCAATACCAGAACCCTTGGCTTGAGACCCGCCTCATGAAGATAGCGCGCGACCACATAACCGTCTCCGCCATTGTTGCCGCTGCCGCACAGCACGAGTACCTTTTGTCCGACTGACGGGGAGAACTGCTCCAGGAAGAACCTGGCCGAACCTCTGCCCGCATTTTCCATGAGGACCATGCCGGGAAGGCCCAGGTCCTGGATCGTTTTCCTGTCCATATCCTGCATCTCAGAGGCTTTGACCAGTCTCATTGCTATTCTCCAGTACGACCATGGCTATGCCGTACTCTTTTTCGTCCGTAAGACTGAGGTGGATATCCGTGATATGCCTCTCCGTGCACCGTCGGGCGGATTCGCCGGAGAGCCTCAGGCCCGGCTTGCCTCCAGGTTCATTGAACACCTCAATGTCCCGCCAGACGATTCCCCCTTTCATCCCCAGTCCCATGGCCTTGCTGAATGCCTCTTTTGCAGCGAACCTGAGGGCAAAGGCCGATGGGGGATGTGCCCTTTTGCTGCAGATTCCAATTTCCGAGGGAGAAAAGACCCGTCGCACAAAACGATCCCCCCACTTTCCCAGGATCCTTTCCATCCGCTCGATTTTGACCAGGTCCACCCCTATGCCGTATATCATGAAAATTCGATTGCCTCGATCGATCAGAACCCTTTAACCAGCTCAAGCATCTCGCGGACCGCCTTATCAAACCCCACCAGAATGGCCCTGGCCACAATGCTGTGTCCGATACTGTACTCCTCAATTTGGGGTAGTGCTTTGAAGGGTTTGATATTGACGTAATTGAGACCGTGACCGGCACTGATCCGGAGACCTTTTTCGTGAGCCGATTGAACGGCAAGCCTTATGCTTTCAAAAAGCCCGGATGATTCCGACTCCGTCTTTGCATCGGAATAGTGACCCGTGTGGATTTCCACGATGTCACCGCCGCAGTCGCGTGCCGCCCTGATTTGTGCCGGATCAGGGTCCACAAAAAAACTGACCAGAATCCCTTCTGATTTCAAGCGATCCACCGCTCGCTTGTAATGATCCACATTGGATAGAACGTTCAGGCCGCCCTCCGTTGTGAGTTCCTGCCGTTTTTCCGGGACCAGCGTGACCAGATCGGGGTGCGTCTTGAGCGCAATGTCAACCATTTCATCGACAGCGGCCATTTCCATGTTCAATCTGGTCTTGACTGTTTGCCGTAAGAGACCGAGGTCCCTGTCCTGGATATGCCTCCTGTCTTCCCTCAGATGGCAGATGATACCCTCCGCACCTGCCAATTCAGCGAGTCCCGCCGCCAGTACGGGGTCCGGTTCATCAATTCCCCTGGCCTGGCGGACGGTTGCCACGTGATCAATGTTCACTGCTAAGCGTGCCATTCGCTCCTCCTCGATCAATTCGTTTCTTATGGACAGGTTTCAGCATGAGAACCTGAGGGTCTTTTTCAAACGCTTTCTCATAGTGCACTAGGCGACCAGATCCCTTAACCTGATTTCTTCTTCTCCCATTCTCCGGGCTTCGGCTTCAGACCGCTCATGGTCAAAACCGAGAAGATGGAGGATGCCGTGAATGAGCAGACGGTTGATTGTTTTTTTTATGGGTTCTTCCAGGTCCCGTGATTCCTTGAGGGCCGTGTCCACCGAGATCACCACATCACCCAGCATGGGCGACCCGATGTCCTCTCCAGTCTCATCAGCCATGGGAAACGCCAGGACATTGGTCGGCCCCGGTCTTCTCCGGTATTGACGGTTCAATCGGGCCATGTGTTCGTCGTCTGTGAAGAGAACACTGAGTTCCTTGTCATGACAGCCCAAGTCGCTTAAGACTTTCTTCAGGCTTTTCCTGATCTCCGGGCGAGGTACCCCGGCTGTTTCCGTTTGAAGTGTGATCTGAATTTCCATTGCTCTGGTTCTTTGCCGCGGCGTTCTTTCCGACCGCTCCGGGGTATTCCACACGGTGATGGTAGATACCACTCAGGGCCTTATTGAAATTCCGGGCGATTTCATTCAGGTCTTTGAGTGTCAATTCACATTCATTGAGCTGACCGTCCGAAAAGACCTTGTTTATGATTTGCTGAACCATTCCCTGGAGTCGCGCAACCGTGGGCTCGGAGAGGGTCTTCGTCGCCGCTTCCACGATGTCCGCAAGCATCACCAGCCCAGCTTCCTTGGTCTGAGGTTTGGGACCCGGATATCGAAAGTCTTCCTCCTTGACTTGCGACACTTTCGCCTCTTTTCGCTCGGCCTGTTCCTTGGCCTTCTGGTAGAAAAACTGGATCAGACTTTTGCCGTGATGCTGATGGATGATGTCGATGATCTCTCGACCCAGGCGGTGTTCACGGGCCAGTTCCACGCCATCCTTCACGTGAGAGATGAGGATCAGGGCGCTCATGGAAGGTGCCAGTTTTTCGTGCTTGTTCTCACGTTGCCCCTGGTTTTCAATGAAGTAAAGGGGTTTTCTCATTTTCCCAATGTCGTGGTAATAGGCGGCGACTTTTGCCAGGAGAGGATTGGCGTCGATGGCCTCGGCAGCTGCTTCAACCAGGTTGCTCACGATGACGCTGTGGTGATAGGTCCCGGGCGCCCGGACCATGAGTTCCTTGAGAAGCGGTTGATCGAGGCTTGCAAGTTCGAGCAGCTTGATGTCGGTTGAAAAACCGAAAGACATCTCCACAAGAGGCAGGATGCCGGTGGTCACGATGCCTACCAGTATGCCGCCGATAAAGGCTGATACGCACACGATGCCTGTCTCCACACCGTAGGATGAACCATGAAGGGTCTCCACTGCAAGGGCCAGAATGACATTCACGGCGCCCACATTCAGCCCGGCCCGGATGAGTGTTCCCCTTTCCCGGCAGTCTCTCACCCCATAGGCGGCCACGAGATTGCCGATCAGAAAATACATGAAGAAGTCGATCCCACCGTCAATGACCATGGATGCAAGGAAGGCCAGGATAACAGAAAAGGTAACTGCGACCCTGAAACCCTGGAATATTGATATCAACATGGCGCCTGTGGCCACGGGGATGTTAAATAACAGTATCCGGGGTTTCATGAAGCCGAATCCCTGGGCGATTTCTTCAGCAACAAGCCTGGAGGCCATTGTGACCAGAAAAATGACGAACACGGTGAGGGCGCAGAAAAAGATGTCTTTGACTTCTCCCCGTGAAGGGCCTCCTGCCATCAATCCCATCATATAGGTGGTTACCAGCAGAAAGGCGATGACGACGGCCATGGCAGGAGCCTGGCCCAGTCTGTCCTTCAAACCGGATCTGCTGTATTCTTCCTCAAGCTTGAGAAGTTGCTCGGGATTGATTCTTTCGCCTTCCCTGAGGATCATTTCACCCCTCTTGACCTTGAAATAAAAGGGCTTTACGGATTTTCTCGCCTCACTTTTCCTGAGTTCCGTTTGACGTTTATTAAAGGTCAGATTCGGTTTGATCAGATCCGAGGCAAGCTTGATGGAGGTGTCCACCAGGGAGTGGGGCGCAATGAGCCGTTTCAAGGAAGTCTCCTGGCTTTCCAGAAATGCCCTGGCCTGCTTCAGGTCATAGAACCGATTGAGGTCGGTGACTTGGACCTCCTTTTCCATATGAACGTAGCGCAGAAGGATCCCTTTGCCGGTCTCATCCAGGAGCATCGCCCGATTGCTCACGACGCCTTGATTGAGGATCCGGGTCACCAGTTTGATGACGGAATTTTCTATTTCAGAGGCGAAAAGGCTATCACTCAGGAGCTGGAAAAGACTCCCATCAGGTTCGATTTCGAGAATCTCGAAAAAACGGTCCTTGAAGCTTTCCGCTTGCGTAGCAGGTTCTTTGGAGCTATTTTCAGCGGTTATGGGGGCGGGTTCGCTGAGGTATTTCCTGCCTTCGGCAAAGGACTCTCTGAGCCTCGTCGCCAGCCTGTTCCCCGTGGGATCAAAGTCGTAGACTGACAGGACTTTCTTCACGGCTTCCTGACGTTTTTCCTCCGTCAAAGCCTCATTTTCCACCAGGAAATCCCTGGTGGCCTTGATGTCATGATCAGCCACATCGCCCAGAACGTATTGGTGAGGCCTGACAAGAAATTTCGGGAAAAGGAGGAGGGAGATGATGATACTCAACCCGATGAGAATCATCCACTTCCTGTATTCCGGGTTGATTCGGATTTTTCCGGAAGAGGCTTTGCTGGAAAGGGGAAGCAGGTCAATTTCACCCTTTTTCTGAGTCCGGCCTCTCCTGATGGATAGGGTTTTGTTCTTACCTGCCATTGGTTATCGCGATGGGGCCCGTTCCGGGACGGTCCTTCCCGGGGTTTACGGGATTCCTCTCCCTTTCCATGTTTTCGTAGGCTTGTATGATGGCCTGAACCAGGGGGTGGCGGATGACATCCTCTCTTGAGAAGTGGACAAAACGCATTCCCTTGATGCCTTGGAGAATCTGCGAGGCCTCTATCAGGCCGGAGGTCTTCCCGTTGGGAAGATCAATCTGCGTGATGTCTCCCGTGATCACGGCCTTGGAACTGAAACCGAGCCGGGTCAGAAACATCTTCATCTGCTCAGAGGTCGAATTCTGGGCCTCATCCAAGATAACAAATGAATCATTCAGGGTCCTCCCCCGCATAAATGCGATAGGCGCAACCTCGATGATGCCCTGCTGGATGAGGCGCGAAGCGCTCTTGAAATCCATCATGTCGTGGAGGGCATCGTAAAGCGGTCTGAGGTAGGGGTTCACCTTTTCATAGAGGTCTCCCGGCAAAAAACCAAGATGCTCTCCGGCCTCGACAGCGGGCCTGGCCAAGACCACGCGATTGACCTCCTTGTTCAGGAGAGCGGAGATGGCCATGGCCATGGCAAGATAGGTCTTTCCTGTTCCGGCAGGGCCGATGCCGAAGACAATATCAAATTTCCTGATAGAGTCAATGTAGGTCTTCTGGTTGATGGTTTTTGGGGTGATGACCTTTTTCTTGGAAGAAATATAGACCTCATCCCTGAAAATGGCGGACAGGTCAGCTGAAGGGTCACCACTGAGTATCCTGATGGCATGATCCACGTCATTGGCGTAAATGGGCTTCTTGGCCTTGATGAGGCCATAAAGCTGCCTCAGTACATTTTCGGCCAGATCGACTTCCCAATCTCGCCCCTGGAGCGTCAGGTCGTTACCCCGCACGTGAACGGTAAGCCCCACCTTTTTTTCGAGAACACGGAGATGGGCGTTCTGCTCGCCACAGAGGCTGCGAATCAAATCGAGGTTCCCGAAGGTGATTTTCTTGCGTACCTCTTTATCATCCGGTGGTGCTGTTTTGCTCAAGAACATACCTCATTATGTAAATTATGTAATGTAAGGACGAATCGGATAGTCACATACCTATCGGCCCGCCGCCTGGAATAGGATTCGCCGCTTCCTGGGCCGGTTGTCGAAATCCAGCAATACGATCTGCTGCCAGGTGCCGAGGGCTATTCTACCTTCAATCAACGGAATATGCAATGACGGCCCCAGCAGGGCGGCACGGACATGGGCATAACCGTTGCCGTCCCCCCATCTCTCGTTATGCTCGTAATAGTTATCCCGGGGCGCTATCCTTTCTATGGCGTTTTTGAGATCATTGATAACGCCACTCTCAAATTCGATAGTGGTCAGGGCCGCCGTAGAACCTGGGATGAAGAGCGTGACGGAACCGTTGAGGATTTCGCTCTTGGAAATCTCCATGATCACAAGTTGAGTGATATCGATCACATCCGTTTCACCCGACGTTTGGACTTCGATCACGCTGTTTTCAAGGGCTCCGTCCAATCAGTGGCCTCCATCAGGCTCATAACCACAGAGTTCAGAGGGTGGGATCATCAAGCAACATGGTTAATTATCACATGCCCGGCATTCATGCAAGCAAAACGCGGCGACCTTGATCCACCATAAAGGAATCATCTGTCCTGCGTTTTGTGGAATTGTCTTCTGCTTTCTTAAACAGTACTGAAATTAGACGCTGGATTCCGGTGTTCAAATGCCGTGTACAATGACGGCAATCTTATGATATACTGCCGTGAGCTTCCATATCGGCAGGCATATTACCCTGGATTTCCCGTCATGGGGTTGCGGGATGAAAGACCCAATTCAAGAGGCAGCAACAATGAAATGTTCGAATTGCCACACTGAAATCAGTGAAACTGCCAAATACTGCAGCGATTGCGGTCATGAACTCGGATCAGAGAGTCCACCGACTGAGAAGAAGCCCGTTGACAAAGTGGCTTCGGGACTCTTAAGACCCCTTTCCGGTTTCAGACGGAACCTTTCCACAGAGCTGGCTGCGAGACAGGCAGAAACGAGGATGCTGTTCAAATTAAATGAGTTGCTGGAAAACCGGACCTACCAACCCGGCGAAATCATCATCCACAAAGGGGATAAGAGCAGGGACCTGTTTTTCCTGACTGAAGGACTGGTGGAGATATCCATTGATGAGCCGAACGGGAATGTCATACTCAACGAGATTGAATCACCGGACATTATCGGCGAAATTGCCTTTTTGTCCGGATTTCCCAGGACCGCGACGGCGCTGGCAAGAACGAAGGTGAGGCTTTTTGTCTTGAGATATCAGGATTTCAGAGATCTGTTTCATGAAGTTCCTGAATGGGTCCAGCCCCTCTTGACTTCCTTTGTCAGTGGCATTAGAACACTTCATAGCAAAATCAAGAGACTGGATCGAAAGGTATCTGAACTGAACAGATGAAGTCTTTGGGCCAAAAAATATCTTTCACCTCGCCTCTGGCCTTTCTTGGCAGAACGGTCGTGGCCTGGGTCGACGAACTGGGTTCTCTGGCCGTGTTCTTCGCCAGGGGATTTATCCTGATCTTTCGACGCAAGCAGTTTTCCATGATTGTTCAACAGGTGTATTACATCGGGGCCGGTTCCATGAATATTATTATCCTGGTCGGCCTTTTTACGGGAATGGTCCTGGGCCTGCAACTCTACTACGTTCTGGTCAAATTGGGAGGCGAAGGGATGATCGGGACGGCTGTCGCCCTTGCCATCATCAGGGAGTTGGGACCTGTGCTCACGGCCATCATGATCACGGCGCGGGCGGGCTCGGCCATGACGGCAGAGATCGGAATCCAGCGCATATCCGAGCAGATCGACGCCCTGGACACCATGCGCATCAATTCTCTTCGGTACCTCATCAGTCCCAGGCTGGCCGCCGCGATCATCAGTTTTCCCCTGTTGACGGCCATTTTCGACCTTATCGGTATCATCGGAGGATATGTGAGCGCTGTCGTGCTGCTGGGTGTGGACTCCGGCGCTTATTTAGGGCGCATACAGACCAGTGTGGGAATGAAGGATATCTCCAACGGTTTTGTCAAGGCCCTCGTCTTCGCCCTGATCGTTTCCACCATCTGCTGCTACCAGGGCTATTTCACGCACAGACGTTCCCAACGAGGGGCCAAGGGTGTTGGTGTTTCCACCACTTCGGCCGTCGTGATCTCTTGCGTACTCATTCTGATCTCGGATTATGTGGTCACATCCTTTCTCATGTGAAAAAGGGGCCCATGGAAAACGCATTCATTGAGTTTGAGGATGTCACCAAGCGTTTCGGCGAGCGAACGATCCTCGACCGTGTCAATCTGAAGATCTATGACGGCCATGTAACAACGATCATCGGCAAGAGCGGCACCGGCAAGAGTGTCCTCCTCAAACACATCATCGGCCTCCTCGCTCCCACGGAAGGACGGATTCTTTTCCGGGGCAAGCCCATCGAGGAAATGAACAAACGGGAGTTGAACGACTACAAAAGTCTCTTCAGCTACCTGTTTCAAGACAATGCCCTGTTCGACTCCCTCACGGTTTTTGAGAACATCGCCCTGCCGCTCCAGCAGACGACCAACATGAGCACAAAGGAGATCGAACGCAGGGTCACGGAAAAGGTGGATCAGATGGAACTTTCGGAGGAGGCCCACAAATACCCTGCCGAACTTTCCGGCGGCATGCAGAAAAGGGTGGCCCTGGCCCGGGCCCTGATCACCAATCCCAAGGTCGTACTCTTCGACGAACCGACTACCGGCCAGGACCCCATCCGCAAGAATACCATCCTGAACCTGATCGCCCACAACCAGAGGAGGTTTGGCTTTACCACGATCATGATCAGCCATGACATCCCCGACATCTTTTTCATTTCAGACCGGATCCTGATTCTCTATGACGGCAGGATCATCTTCCAGGGCAACCCTGAAGAACTCGATCATCTCGACCACCCGATGGTCGATGAATTCATCAAGAGCCTTGAAGGATTTCAGGATGAATTGACGGGGTTATACTCGAAGAAAAATTTCATGAGATTGTATGAACAAGATGTCACCCACAGAGAGCCGGATGAGACCCTCCCCGTTGCGGCGTTTACGGTCGAAGGCCTGGATTTCCTGTCTAAAAATCTGGGTGACACAGGTGCCCAGGAAGTCATCCAGTCCCTTGGGGGTTTTGTAAACACCTACTTTGGTGATGTGGGGATCTCCACACGCATCGGGAGGGATCAGATTGTGACAATCTTCCCCCACACCACCCTCGATGAAGCCGAACGTATACTGGAGGGTTTTGGTCGGGAATTGCAGGAACACGGGCTGAGGGACATTGCACTCGAGACACAGTCAGAAATACCCTCGAGTGATTGCTTCGCCTTTTCCGTGTCCGTCGGGCTCGCAGAGGGAAAAGTCGGCGAGGACCTGGATCTCATCTCCAGAAAGGCGATATCCAAACAAAAGACTATAGGACGGTTTGAATGCCAAAAGCGGGGTAACGCAGGATGAAAAAGAGGTCCATTGAAACGACAGTGGGTATTTTTGTGCTCATTGGATTACTGGGTGTAGCCTATATGACCGTGAAACTGGGGAAACTCGAGGTTCTGGGAGGCAAGCACTATGTTCTCAAGGCCCGATTCGGGTCCGTCTCGGGATTGAAACCCGGCACTGAGGTTCGGATGCTCGGGATTCAGATCGGCCGGGTTGAAGGATTTACGCTGGATCAGAACAACCTTGTCGTAATGGTGCGCATGAAGATCCGGAGTAATATCAAGATCTACGACGATGCCATTGCGTCGATAAAAACCGCCGGCCTGATCGGCGACAGATACGTCACGATCGATCCCGGTGGATCAGGTGCGCTTTTGAAACCCGGAGGCGTCATTACCCAGACCGAGCCTCCTGTTGACATCGAGGAACTCATCAGCAAGTATGTTTTTGGTAGTGTGGGAGACAAAAAGAAGTGACGGGTCAGGTCCAAATTTCCTTGAACCTGGCACCCCGGGCAGCCACATAAAAAACAGGATTCGCTCACTAGAAAATTTCGGAGAAGAAGCATGAAAAATATTCTCATTGGACTGGGTCTGTGTCTTTGCGTTCTCTTCATTTTTCCGTTTCAACTTCACGCGGGCACCCCACTCACCGCCATTGAAACACAGGTAGACAAGGTCCTTGCCGTGCTTCGCGAGCCGGCCTTGAAAGCGGAAGCCGCCAAAGACGCCAGAAAAGACAAAGTATGGGCACTGATCAGTGAACTCTTCGATTATACCGAACTTTCAAGAAGGGCACTGGGTCGAAATTGGAAAAAGCTGGATGGAAACCAAAAAAAGGAATTCACGGACCTCTTCAGCAGACTCCTGGGGGGTGTCTACCTGGACAGAATCATGGCCTACAGCGATGAAAAGGTGACCTTTAAGAAAGAAACCCTGTTCAATAAGAATTACGCTCAAGTTCAAACCGCGGTTGCCGCGAAATCCGGTGACATCCCCATTCAATACAGCATGATCCTGAAGGACGGCAACTGGAGAGTCTTCGATGTCATCATCGAGGGGGTCAGCCTGGTGCGAAACTACCGTACCCAGTTCAGGGAGATTCTTCAGAACAATACGCCTGAGCAACTGATTGAAATACTAAGAAAAAAGGTGAAAAATACCTGAGCGGAAAAAAGGCGGAAATTCTTGACCTTCCGTAAACATCATGGTAATGAGGCAGGACCCATGGCTAAACAAAATGAGTCACCTTACGCAGTCCATGTTTTTGTCTGTACAAATGACCGCCAGGGCAAACGCAAATCGTGCGCAGACGGCAACACCCCTCTCATAAAAAAAGCGCTCAAGGAAGGCGTGGCTGAAAGGAGC
>Ga0315542_1000287_pt1 | contig 30588 bp, 31 predicted proteins | sample SalMarSW160120MG_FD_202541 | JGI IMG/M metagenome (GOLD analysis project Ga0315542, IMG submission 202541) | Salt marsh sediment microbial communities from the Plum Island Ecosystem LTER, Massachusetts, United States - Salt Marsh Sediment SW1601-20 ...
GATCCGGAGGGTATGCCGGTGCTGCGGGATGTCTCATTCCGGGCCGCGCCGGGTGAGACAATCGCCATCGTAGGCCAGACCGGCTCAGGCAAGACGACCCTGGCCAGGCTGGTCAACCGTACCTATGACGTCAGTGAAGGGCGCATCCTGGTCGATGGGGTCGATGTGCGCGATTGGAACCTCGACTCTCTGCGCTCGCAGATCTCGACCATTGAACAGGATATCTTCCTCTTTTCGAGGCCCCTGGATGAGAACATTGCTTTTGGCCAGGGACAGCAAGTGGACGAAGAAGCGGTTATCGCCGCCGCCAAAGCCGCCCAGGCGCACGAGTTCATCCAGGGTTTCACCAATGGCTATAAGACGGTGGTCGGCGAGCGCGGGGTGACGCTCTCGGGCGGCCAGCGCCAGCGCATCTCGATCGCCCGGGCCCTGCTCACCGACCCGCGCATCCTGATCATCGACGATTCGACCAGCGCGGTCGACAGCGCCACCGAAGACCAGATCCAGCGCGCCATCAAGCGGGTGTTGGAAGGCAGGACGACCCTGCTGATCACCCATCGCCTGTCGCAGATCCGGCGGGCGGACAGGATCCTGGTGCTGCACCGCAACCAAATCGTGGACCAGGGCACGCACGAGGAATTGATGCAGCGCTGTGACCTGTATAAGCGTATTTTTGCGAGGTATGAGTAGGGGCGGGTCTCTGTAGGGGCAGGTCTCAGACCTGCCCCTACAGAGACCACAGAGGAGACGTTGTTTATGGGTTTCATCATGGATGGCCTGGATGCAGAGGCCTATGACCGCGAATATGGCGATCGCCAACTGCTGGATCGGATCATCGGTTATTTCCGGCCCCATCTCAAGGTCATGAGCCTGGTGGCAGCCCTGATCGGTTTGAATTCGGTCATGGATGCCGCCTTTCCGTTCTTGATCTCGCTTGGCCTGAACCAGTTGGGAAGCGCGGCCGATCTGAACGAGTCGATCTGGCAGCGCACGATCTGGCTGATCGTGGCGATCTTCCTGACCGGGGGATTATCCTGGACCTTCAATTTCTTCCGCCAGAAGTATACGGCGCAGGCGGTCGGCGATGTGGTCTTGAACCTGCGCGAGGACGCCTTCGACGCCGTCCTGGAACGCGACATGTCGTTCTACGATGAATACTCGACCGGCAGGATCGTCAGCCGGGTGACATCCGATACCCAGGACTTTTCGAACGTGGTGACCCTGACCCTGGACCTGATGAGCCAGGTGCTGATCGTGATCATCGTGGTGGGGCTGCTGGTCTTTATCAATTTGAAACTGGCGCTCATCACGCTGATCATCGCGCCGGTCGTGGTGGTGACCGCCCTGGCATTCCGGCGCATCGCCCGGCATACGACCACCCAGGCCCGGCGTGTGCTGGCCGAGGTCAATGCTAACGTGCAGGAATCGATCACCGGCATCGGGGTCGCCAAGAATTTTCGCCAGGAACAGCGCATTTACGGCGAATTCAGAAACGTCAACGCCCAGACCTACCGCTTGAGCCTGCGCCAGGGCCTGACCTTCAGCAGCATCTTCCCGATCTTAGGCACGATCGCGGGGATCGGCACTGCCCTGGTGGTTTACTTTGGAGGTATGAGCACCATTGCGGGCGTGGTAACTGCCGGCGGTTTTTACCTGTTCGTGCAGAGCATCAGCCTGTTTTGGAACCCATTGATCAGCATTGCCTCGTTCTGGAGCCAATTCCAACTCGGGCTGGCTGCCAGCGAGCGCGTCTTTGCATTGATCGACGCCGAACCGCGTGTCACCCAGGTCGATAACCAGCCGGCACCGGATCTGCGTGGCCAGATCGAGTTCCGTAATTTGGATTTCCGTTATACCAGCCACGAAGCCGTGCTGGAAAACTTCAATCTGACGATCCAGGCCGGTGAGACCCTGGCGCTGGTCGGGCATACCGGGGCGGGCAAATCGAGCCTGGGCAAGCTGGTGGCGCGCTTCTACGAGTTCCAGGGCGGGCAGCTTCTGGTCGATGGCCTGGATATCCGTTCCTTCGATTTGCATTCCTACCGCCGCCAGCTCGGGATCGTGCCGCAATCACCGTTCTTGTTTGCCGGGACGGTGGCTGACAATATCCGTTACGCAAAACCGGGAGCCAGCGATGAGGAAGTCATGGCTGTGGCCTCGCGGGTGGGCGTCGGTGATTGGCTGGAGGCGCTGCCCCAGGGACTGGCCACCCAGGTCGGCGAGGAAGGCAAAGGGATCTCGATGGGCCAGCGCCAGCTCGTCGCGTTGGCGCGCGTTATGCTCCAGGACCCGGTCATCCTGATCCTGGATGAAGCCACTGCCAGTGTTGACCCGCTCACAGAGGCCCAAATCCAGGAAGGCCTGGAGGTCGTGCTTCAAAATCGCACGGCGATCGTCATCGCTCACCGCCTGTCGACGATCAAGTCTGCCAGCCGCATTATCGTGCTGAGGGAAGGCAAGATTATCGAAGAGGGGGACCACACCAGCTTGATGAAGCGCGGTGGGTATTATGCGGAGCTGTATGATACTTATTTCCGGCACCAATCCCTGGAGTATATTGAGGCTTAATAAGTAGGGCGGCTTTCCTAGCCGCCGACAGGCAGGGAAACCGTCGGGTAGGAGACCCGGCCTACTTGCCGGGTAGGAAACCCGGCCTACCGTCGGGTAGGAAACCCGACCTACTGTCGGGTATGGAAACCCGACCTACTACCGCCGAGTAAGAAACCCGACCTACCGCCGGGTATGGAAACCCGACCTACTGTCGGGTATGGAAACCCGACCTACTGGTATGTATGGCTAAAATCCTGTTTTTCAATGTACCGACCACGGGGCACGTTGATCCGAGCTTGCCGGTCGCGGGTGAGCTGGTCAAGCGTGGGCACCAGGTGGATTATTTTTTAACTGCAGCTTACCGAGAGCGGGTTGAATCCACTGGAAGCACTTTTCACGCTTATGAAGGGATTGGCCCGGATTATTTCGAGGGGCTCATCCAGCGTTTTAACCCGGTGCGGCTGGCTACCCAGCTTGTGGAAACGAGCATCAGGATCCTGCCCACCCTGGGCTGGGCTGTGGCTCAACTCCAACCGCAGGTGATCGTTTACGATTCGATGTGCCCCTGGGGCAAGATCGCAGCCAAACAGGCCGGGGTAACGGCGATCGCCTCGATGGCTTTGCTCGATCTGCCGTTGAGTTATATGTTCAAGAATTGGGAATGGTGGACAGCGCTGCCAGTGATGATCGGCGTCCTACCCTGGCTGCCCGGATATCTCCAGGCCGCCCGCAGGCTGCAGAAGGCTGCCGGGGTATCCGTACCGGTCTTTGCGCGGCTGCTCAACTGGCCTGGCGACCATAACTTGTGTTATACGGCTCGCAGCATATTGCCTGGCGACCCCTCACCGGCAGCCAGTTATACCTTTGTCGGCCCACCGACCAGGGAAGTCGCCGCAGATGTCCCCTTCCCTTTCGACGAACTGGATCCGGATCAGCCCCTGGTTTACGTTTCGCTCGGCACGGTGTTCAACAGGAATCCCGGCTTTTTCCAGGCCTGCCTGGCTGCCTTTCGCGAGCGCGCTTGCCAGGTGGTGATTTCGACTGGCAATGGGGTCGCTGCCAGCGAGTTGGCGCCTCTGCCAGATAACGCCATTGTCCGCAATTACGTGCCGCAGGGCGCTATCCTGGCACGCGCCAGCCTGTTTATCAGCCACAGCGGGGCTAACAGCGTTCACCAGGCGCTTTTGAACGGCGTACCGCTGCTGTTGGTGCCGCAGCAGATGGAACAGGCGGCGACCGCGGCTCGCCTGGCGGAGTTAGGCGTAGCGCTGAGCCTCAACCGCCGGGCGGTGAATCCGGAAAACATTGGCCGTTTGGCGGAGAGGCTGCTGCGCGATAGCTCTTTTCGACTCAAAGCCGAAGCACTGGGTGAAGAACTAAACCAGGCAGGCGGCGCCTCCCGGGCGGCCGAAGTGGTAGAAACCTTTTTTCGTAAGTGAATTACACAACTGATTTCTATCAGGCTTGCCATAGATGCGATGACTGTCACAAGTTTCTTCTTTCGCCTTAAAAGATACACCCCAGCTTTCTGGTCTGGGGCGTATCTGTCTAACCTTTATAAGAAAGTATGGCTAATTGCCAGTGACGGCGAACCATGCCCCGCTCGGGCTGGTGACGAAGATGATCGGCGCAATGCAGGGTTGAGGAAGACCCAGTCTGGTCTCAATTTTCGCGTCACCACCCCCATTCATTGCCGCACCGACAGTGGCCGGGAAGAGCTCGCTGGTGACATTCTCCACATTGCCATCACTCTTCAAGCAGCTCACAATTACCCGGAAGTCAGGAATCGTGTTCGAACCCTCATTCGGTCCGGCTGCAAACACCAGTCCCTTAACTTTGATCTCCAGCTTGCCGCTCGCTTTCAGTTCCCCGCTCGCCGAAGTGAGCGTCCAGGGCAATCCACCACCGTTAATACCCCGAATCGGGTTCTGAGTCCCCGTAAAGGCCGGGGGTAAACCAACCAGGGTATCGAATTCGAGGATCTTGGGTTCTTTTGCAGTTGCAGTCGAAAATCGCCCGCTAAAGAGCACCCCGCCCAGGATCATTAGCGCCGCCATGATAACCAATAAAGACTTTCTCATCGTGTTCTCCTCCAGATATAAAGGTTGAATGGACCAATTGTGGTCACCGTTATCTATATAAATATACGTATCAACCTTATCTCTGGATTTGAAGCATATGGTTATGACATTTACGGGTGATCTACATTAAATACGGGAGCACCTTCTCCAACCCTGACCAGAAAAACCACTCCTTCTTGGATACCCGGATTCTTCTCTCTGTGGACCGTGTTTTTGGGGATGAAAGCAATTTCTCCCGGCTTTGCGACAACGCTTTCCTCGCCATTCTCGCCAAATCCCAATTCGATCACACCGGATATGACATATACGTAGGTGTCGTACTCTCCATGGTGATGCCAGCCTGAGGCAAACTCCGGTTTGGTATGCACCATTCCGACCCACGTATTCGGTGTCGAGACCAGCTCTTCGCGTTGCATTCCTATGGTTTGGGCAGTATTCGTGCTGCCCTCGCCTGGGCGAAAAACCTTTACTTTCATCACTTTCCTCCTTTGGGTTGTATAAAGGGTAATTGATTATATTATAGGTCATTAATGTCAATTTATCGTCAATTAAGAACCTGTCCAACTGGTCAGGTCGAAACTCCCCAAAGGTATGGGGATTTTTTCATCGAACACATGTAAGATTTATTCGACGATCCCGTTGTCTTTCTGCAGGCACAACGCCACTTGGAAAATAATCAAGGAATAGCCGCGATGCCCCATCCAGTTTCAGCATTGAACGCCACGCTCTTTAAAACGCCCGAGGGCAGAGCTCGAGTGATGCAAGCATATGATTCGGTTCTTCAACACTGGCCTGTCCCCTATGAGGAAATCGAAGTCGAGACGCGCTTCGGAACGACCCACGTGGTTGCCAGCGGAGCGCTCGACGCGCCAGCGTTGATCCTGGTACATGCCTTCTATGCGACTGCGATGGTTTGGAAGACCAATGTTGAAGCTTTTAGCCGGAATTACCGGGTATATGCGGTGGACTGCATCGGAGAGCCGAACCCCAGTAACCCGACCCAACCCATCTCGAGCCGCCTGGAATTTGCCCAATGGTGGACGGATGTGCTGGATACCCTGGAAATCGAGCAAGCGTTTATGGTGGGCAATTCCAATGGTGGCTTCCTGACCTTGAACCAGGTGCTGCATACGCCTGAGCGCATCCGCAAGGCGGTGTTGATCTCTCCGGCAGCGACTTTTATCCAGATGTGGCCGTTCTATTTCAATTTCTTCCTGCCGGTGATGATCGGCTGGCGTCCTGGGATCGAAAAGGCGATGCGCTGGTGCCAGCAAGACCTGCCGATGGATGCGGATTGGGACCAGTTATTCCTGGCCTGCCTGCTGGAGGGCAGGTCGCAAAACAGGGTCTTTCCGGCGGTTTTCAGCGATGAGGAGCTGAAGCAGGTTCAAACGCCGACGTTGCTCTTGATCGGCGATCACGAAATGATCTACAATCCGCACAAAGCGATCGAGCGGGCCACACGACTTGTGCCGAACCTTTGTGCAGAGATCATTCCCTCCGCCAACCACATCGCCGGGCTATCGAATCCGGATTGGATCAACGAACGCATCCTCAAGTTTTTTGAAAATTGATATGACTTCACTGACTGCACCCTACGCCCCGCAAGCCATTAACCGTCATCTCCAAAGCGGCACGATCCAATTGCGCACCTTGCTCGCTCTTTTGATGGCACGCTCGTCCCTGTGTTTTTTGGGCCAGTCCATCACTGCAGCCGTCTTATGGGCGCAAGGCAATCCGGCTGCATGGTCAGCCTCGGTGCCCTACTGGAATGTCTTCGGCACCCTGGCCGATCTTGGCTGCCTATTCATCCTGCATCACCTGCTGCAGAAGGAGGGCTACAGAATCTGGGATCTCTTGCGCGTGCCGAATATCCCTCTCAAGCGGGATCTCATGATTGGCGTGGGATTATTCTTGCTGATTTTTCCAACGGTCATTATGGGGGTAACACTTGTTGCGAACCTGGTTGTCTATGGCACGCTCCAGCCGGAATTTGAAAATGGTTTATTGATCGCTCGTCAGCTCCCTACCTGGGCAACGCTTTACAGTCTTCTGGTCTGGTGGGTGATCTGGTCGCCGACCGAGTCGATGTTCTATAATGGCTATTTATATCCCCGCTTCGAAGCGCTCACTAGAAGGACATGGTTGGCTGTATTGATCGTTGGTTTCTTCTGGACGCTGCAGCATATTTTCTTTCCATTCATGCCGGATGGATCCTATCTGGCCTGGCGATTCATACAATTCCTGGGCATTGGAATGTTGATGCCGTGGTTGTTTTCACGTTTACGCCGTTTGCGACCGTTGATTGTCACACATTGGTTGTTGGATATCGCGGGCGTGGTGTTGACAATAAGATTCTAGAAAGGTAACTTATTAAGCAGTGCGCATGCCAAGGTAACGGGTTTTCGTGTTGAGCTAGGGTAAAGCAGCCTACGAACTCCGCAATGTTAAAGAAGAGGTAGAACAATGATCAAGGCAATTACTTTAAACGATGTGAAGTCTGGACGGGGTAGCTTAGCGGCGTTCGCCTGGGGCACGGCCTTGTTGGTCTCATTACTGCCGGATATTCTCTTCAGGGAATTGACCGGCGAGCTGCCGGCCTGGCTGTTGTGGGCAAAAGTCGGCTTCCTGACTGCCATTCTCCTGCTCAGCCTGTTTTGGAACCATCTGCGAGAAATCCGGCTCTTTTTCGTTGTTTTGCTTGCAGTTTATTTGTTGGGATGGGCTACGGAATGGATCTATCAAGTCCTGGATTACAGGAACTGGTTGGTGGGACTCAACCCATTCATGCAGGAGATGCTTTCTGTTCAAATCCCACGTTTCACGATCGCTGTGCTGATGGCGTTGATGATGCTGGTCCTGGTGCGAAGCTTCGAGCGTTTCTTCTTCGTCAAGGGCAAATTGGATGCAGAAGCCGCGCCGATCCCGCTCATCATGGACAAACCAAGCTCGTGGCGGATTTTGGGTCCGGCTATCGCAGGGGCGATGTGCCTGGGACTGACGGTCTTCGTCCTGGTTTTCGGCAGCCTGCCATCGCTGCGGTCCCTGGCTGGCGTAGTGCCACTGCTGCCCTTCGTCCTGCTCTTCGCAGCCTCGAATGCTTTTGGCGAGGAGATGATCTACCGTGCTCCCTGGCTGGGGGCGCTAGAAGGACCGCTTGGCCCGGCGCACGCGCTCCTGATCACAGCAACCTTCTTTGGGATCGAGCATTTTTACGGCGTCCCGTATGGGGTGCTGGGCGTAGTCATGGCCTTCATCCCCGGCTGGCTGATGGGCAAAGCCATGCTGGAGACGCGCGGCTTCTTCTGGGCCTGGCTCATCCATATCAGCATGGATATCGTGATCTTCTTTTTCATGGCGCTGGGATCGGTGGTACCCGGCGGTTAGCAGCCAACGGTTATTTAGCGATCTCCCAGATGTGACCGCCCGGATCCATAAAGCTGGCGGTTCGAACCCCCCAGGGCCGGTCCATCGGACCGTTCAGCAGCTTCACCCCGCGGGAGGTCAATTGTGCACACATGGCGTCGACATCTTCGACCTCGAGAGTGAAGACATGGCGAGCGCCGGCCTGGCGATTGGCTACCGTTGCAGGTTCGATGAGCTCTCCCGCGGCGGTGATCTTCAGCAGGTTGATGAGCGTGCTCCCGAATTTGAATACAGCCGAGTCATCATCTTCAAACACCAGCGGCAGCTCAAAGACCCGCTGATAGAACTGCCTGGCGGCTTCCAGATCCTCGACAAACAACGTGATGGCGTTAATCCCTTTTACCCAGGAACTCATTACTACACCTCTTCTTGAAATTTCATCTAAATACTCCCCCTCTGGTCATATTATACGCAAGTTGCAATCAGGTGGATAGAGAAAAAGACTTGCATTTAGGCCGGATTATTGCTATACTATATCCGTAGACGATATAACGTCAAAAGACATATCATGGTGGAGCTGTTCACTGAAAGACGTCGATTTACGAGTGGATGATGTCTTACCCCTTAGCCCGGCCGTCTTGCATATTTTGTTGGCCCTGGCGGATGGCGAGCGGCATGGTTATGACATCATGCGCGAAGTGGAGACTATCACGGACGGTAAGCTGCAGATGGGGCCGGGCACTTTGTATGGCTCGCTCAAGCGTATGCTGCGGGATGGCTTTATCGCAGAGGCCGACGAGCGCCCCGACCCGGAGCTGGATGATTCCCGGCGCAGGTATTACGAGCTGACCGAATTCGGCCGGCGAGTCCTGGTGACCGAATTCGGTCGTCTGGCGCGCCTGGTCGAAGTCGCCCGGCGGAGAAACCTATTGGGATCCGTAAGTACGATCCGGGAAGGTGAGGCATGAGCCTGACGGAACGTCTCTACAGGGTGCTGTTATGGCTGTACCCGGTGGAACACCGCCGGGCATACGGGGAGCTGATGGTCCAGCACGCCCGCGACCTGAAACGCGCTGCCCGCAGCCAGAGGCGTTGGCAATCAGCACGCCTGGGTTTCTGGTTATTGAAAGATGGCGTTCTCAACGCCGCTCTCGAGTACCTGGAGGCGATAGAAATGGCGTACACACGATTCAAACCGATTCCCTGGTCGGGCGTGCTCCTGACCGCCTAATCGCGATCACGGCCATGTACCTGGTGGTGACGCCGGTAGCCTTGCTGCGCGCCCGGACCAGCCTGGGTAAAGCCGCGGCGGTGTTCATCCCGGTGGCGGCCTTTCACCTGGGTCGCCTGATCGTTCCCGGATTGGTCACCCAAGGGATGTTAAGTTTGCCATGGGGCGACAGCGTGCTTTCCGCCAATGTGCTGCTCAACCTGGCGCTGGCCTGGGTGCTGTACAGCAAGATCGATGCTGAATCCCAGGTAGCAGAAGAGGAGGATGGGATACAGGCGGAGCCTTTGGCGGTTTGAGGGCGAAAAGCCCTTTATTGGTTTCTTCCTGAAACCGATTTGGGATGAATTCCATCTCGAATGGGATCACGAATGCACGAATTAGAATACCATCTACGAATGACGGCCTCCAGCCGCGAACACGAGTAAATAGTCGAACGATCCAGGAGTGTCAAATGATATCCATCGAACAAAATCTGCTTCAAGAAGTGTCTTTCAATTCGATATCCGGTGCATTGGATTTTCTGGATTCCTTAGATTTTAATCTCAATTTTTTCGAGGTGGATGGGAAAATGATCCTTTTCAGTGGGGAAAAGATATTGATGACCGCCACGAGCGAGGATGAATTAAACGCCTTTATTATCGGGATGGCGTTAGGGTATGCCATTTTACCGGAGGATATTTTTAAACAGATCGTCAGGTATTTTTCGATGAATTGAACACATGGCGGCTAGGTCTTCTGTGCTTACGAATCGCTGGCCGAGTCGCTTAAGGACCAGGCCAGCAGCCCGGTCTACGTCTTCACTGGGTGCTGTGCCAGGAATATTAGCGGGATGGGCAAGAGCTGTAAAAAGGAACTAGATCGTCTCAAATTGGAGAATGCGCAATGTTTCCGGCTCAGTTCGCTTGCTCAAATTTAGAATTTCAACTCCAACAACCTGACCATCTTCGTCAAAATCTAAGATGACACCGGGTTGAACCTCTTCAGATTCGATAATTGATTTGTCATCAAGTCGAAAATATAACGCATCATTTTCTCGATCTATTTTCAATCTCATTTCTTCTTCCTCAGGCGACGGTCAAAAAATACTGTGATGATGCGATTAGGTTGAACGGATGGATTCACAATAACATGAAGGATACGTCCTTCTTTAGCTTCTGGAGGCAAGTTTCCCCTATAATTTGTTTCAGGAGAAACGGAGAGTGGCATTAGATAGATATAGATTCCCGCGTTACCCGAACCTGATCCGGGTTCATACACCAATGTTACCCGCTCTTCTGAAGCATCATACTGCGCATACTTGAAGGAGAAACCTTCTTCGCCCAACTTTACTCTTTCAACTGCAGCACTCGGCGGCACTTCGTCCCAACGAAATGCGGGCATATCGCCACGCGCCTGGGAGATAGTCAACTCCGACCCACCGCCAATGGCTGTATAGCTGAGTGTAGCGATATGCAATGTGGGATTGGCATATGCTTTTGAGAAGACCAGACCTTTGAGATCACCGGGCGGCTCTTTTAGATTGAATCCGACTGCAGCCTCAGCACTGTTTACCTGGCAATGATATGTGAACGATGCCTGTGCTTCTTAGCACCCCAAGATATCGGGCGCCTTAAAAGCAGGCTGAGCCGGGGTAGCAGTTTCATCTGGTTCAATGGAGGTCGGATCCACGAATTGGAGTTGGGCGGCAAAGGTCGCAGGGGTTGTCGGTTTTGTGTAGGCTTGGACCTGTTCCGTCGGAAGTGGGAACGATTCGGCGGGCGCTGCCGAGAAAAATCGAAACATACTTTGAGCGAGCGCCTGTCCCCATGGGGTAACGAAAAATACTATCTTTGAGTATACAAAAAGGTTGGTAAAAAAGGCAGCTTTTTAGATGTAACTTTAGGTCAATCTAGCTTGAAAGGGGAAATCATTCGACTTTACAAAGAATATCAGAAAGCCGATTGGATGGAGGAACGATTCAGCTTTTCTATAGAAATTGGCCATCTCTCATGGTATATTCTGATCTGGCCTGGAAAATATCTATGGACATGCTACATTTTATTTCTTGGTACCTGGCGATTTCGGTAGTTGGCCTGCTTGCACTTCCGGTCGCTTTCCGTCTTTTCCGGCACCTGCCTGACCGGGGTTATTCCTTTTCTAAACCGCTCGGCTTGTTATTCGGGGGGTATATTTTCTGGTTCTTCGGATCCCTGGGTTTCCTGAACAACGATTTGTCCGGTCCTCTAACCGCATTCCTGGCAATGGGAATTCTGGGTGTAATATGGTCGAAGCGCGCCGGGTTCGAGGAACTGAGTGTCTGGTTTGTAGAGCAACGAACTACGATCCTGCTCAGCGAGCTGTTGTTCCTGGCGGCTTTTGCCGGCTGGACTGTTGTGCGCGCCTATAATCCGGACATCCTGGGCACGGAGAAGCCCATGGAGTTCATGTTCCTCAACAGTATCCTGCACAGCCCTACTTTCCCTCCTCAAGACGCCTGGCTTTCCAACCATGCTATCAGCTATTATTATTTTGGCTATGTCTTGATCGCCATGCTGGTGCGCATCACCGCCACACCCTCAGCGGTGGCCTTCAACCTGGGCCTGGCGCTGCTGTTTGGATTGGTAACCAGCGGAGCTCATGGCTTGGTTATGAATATGATCGCGTTAGTAAAAAGGAAGCAGGTGACTGCCCAAAAGGAAGGGTTCAGCCTGCGCTCTGCGTTCTGGCCGGCGCTTCTTGGCCCCTTGATGGTTTTGATCGTAGGGAATTTCTATGGCGTTCTCGAGTTGGCGCATGATAATGGTATGTTTGCAAACACTGCCATTCCCACTGTTTGGTACGACTTTGGAAATGCCATTGATCTAAATAACATTCATGGGCTGGCCGATTTCAAGCAACCCCCAGGGGTTCGAGTGGGTTGGGTGAACCTCTGGGAATGGCTGGATTTGAAACAACTCGGACCTGAGGCACCTGCCACCACTGATCGCTTTCAGTGGAATCTGGCCAACTGGTTTTTTGCCTCTCGCGTCGTACACGACCGCAATTTAACCGGTGTGGAAACGGAGGCTATCGATGAATTCCCGGCTTTCTCGTTCCTGCTGGGGGATATGCACCCGCATGTGCTCGCCTTGCCTTTCGTAGTCCTGGCTATTGCGTTGTCGTTCGAATGGCTGCTTGGCGGTATGGAAACAAGCATTGAAGAACTGGATCATATCTGGAAAGTGTTGAAGAATACAGCCGGGCGTTTTTTGCTATCAGGTGTAGTTTTAGGCGTTTTATTTTTCTTGAATACGTGGGACTTTCCTATCTATTGGTTCCTTACCACGATCTGTTTTGTTTTTGGAATTTCTTTAACTCACGGAATGAAAGTATTCGTGCAGCATTGGCGGGGAATTACCGGCCTGGCATTCAGTCTTCTGATCACATGTCTGGCCTTCTATTGGCCTTTTCTAATCACTTTTCAGTCCCAGGCCGGTGGTATCTTGCCTAACTTAATCTACCCAACCAGATTTCAGCAGTCCCTCGTTATGTTTGGCCCGCTGTTGGTCGGCGTGATCCCATTCCTGATCTGGCTGCTGGTTCGTAGGCGCCATACATTCCACTGGCGCGCAGCAGGCTGGTCGGCTGCAGGGATTCTTCTATCTTTGGTTTTCGCGGCGATTGTGTTAGGCTTGGTCGCGATCCTCAACCCAGGGACGATGGATAACGTAGCTCACTTTCTTTCCCCACTAGACTGGCGTTCAGCCTTCCACCTGCTCTGGCAGCGCCGGTTGGTGGATAGTATGACGGCGATTTCTGCAGCGTTGCTAATGGGGGTGGCTATCGGTCTCGGGTTGGGGTTCATACACCAGGATGGCGAACGGCAGGGATCATCCGCTGTCCCGGTAGAAAGCACGGGTTTACGGGGAAAAAGCACAACGCCAGTTGGTATCCCGGCCATTGCCCTGGCGTTAGCCATGATCCTGACCGCATCCTTGTTGTGGATTGGGCCCGAATTTGTTTATTTACGAGATAACTTCGGCACCCGCATGAATACCTTGTTCAAGTTTTATTTTCAGGTATGGGTATTGTTAGGACTTTCAGCCGCTTTTGGGATTTGGTATTTTGCACATTACACTCAAGTATGGACGAGGCGCATTGTTGTCGGTGTGGTGACAGTCAGTATGGTGTTCGGTTCGTTTTACCTGGTAGGTGGCTTGCGCGCCAAGACCAACGATTTTACCGGAACGCCGACCCTGGATGGAATGGCTTATTTCGCTCGAAGCTATCCGAACGATTGGGCGGCGATCCAATGGCTGGAGGAAAATGCGTCTGCCTCTTCTGTGATCCTGGAAGGCAGCCAGGGAGCTTATTGGATTGAAGGTAGATCTTCGAGGTTCTCGATGGCGACAGGCATTCCAACCGTGATGGGGTGGGCCAACCATGAAAACCAGTGGCGGGGAGAATATTTTGCCCAGGTTGCCTCACGCCAGGAGGATATTAGTACTATTTACAAAAGCAGGGATTGGAGCACAGTCCAGGAACTATTGGACAAGTACAAAATCCAATACGTCATCGTCAGCTCTTTGGAGCGCGATTGGTACAGCCCTATCGACAATGCTAAATTTGACCGTTATATGCAGCGTGTCTTCGAGCAGGGTGACGTGGTCATTTATCAGCGGTAGGGAATAGATCTTTTTATTGACAGCGCTTTCAAGTTGTACGCAATTGGAGAATAAAATGAGCGATGATGTCAGTGATATTGTTGCTTATTACAACAAGGACCCACAGAGAGAACATTTGCGCCTGGAGCAGCACCAACTGGAGTACGAGCTGACCTGGCGTTATCTGGACCGTTATCTGCCGACTTGCGGATCGATCCTGGAGGTCGGCGCGGCAACTGGAAGGTATACGCTGGAGCTGGCCAAACGAGGTTATGCGCTCACGGCTGTCGATATGTCGGCGAGCGTGCTTGAGGTCTGCAAAGAGAGGCTTGCTGAAGCAGGGCTGGAGGACCGGGTGCAGCTTGTTCTGGCGGATGCCCGCGATCTCAGCCAGGTGACAGAGGGGGAATTTGACGCAGTCCTGTTGATGGGTCCGCTTTATCACCTGGTGGAAGAGGCCGATCGTCGCTTGGTTTTGCAGCAGGGCTTCGAGCGGCTGCGGGCTGGTGGAGTCATCTTCTCAGCCTTTATCAGCCGCTACGGCATACTGGGCGACCTGATCAAGAAAGTCCCGGATTGGATCGAAAATCGAGCCGAGGTGCGCTCGGTGCTGGCGAGGGGCAGAAGTCCGGAGGATTATCCACGCGCTGAGTTCCGGGGGTATTTTGCGCAGGTCCCTGAGATTACCCCTTTGCATGAGGCTGTGGGTTTCGAAACCATCGCGCTGGCAGGTGTCGAGCCAGCGATCTCGGCCGATGACGAGAGTTATAACAATCTCACGGGGGTGCAGCGCCAATTGTGGCTGGATTTGCTGTATGAGTTGAGCGCGGAGCGGTCGATTATTGGCGCTTCGAGGCATTTGCTGTATGTGGGGCGGAAGAAATGATCCTCATACTCTCCCGCGGAGCGGGTAGGGATGTTCACACGGAGGACCGTGTGAACAAGGGAAATCATGGAACCAGGGAAGGTGAAGGGTTTGTTCCTGGGGAGGGCAAGTATGGAAAGAAGTCGATCATTATCAGCTCTATTTTCGAGTGATATTGGGATCCTGATTTTACTGGCGCTGGTGCGGATTCTTTTACAGGTCTTTACCAACGGGCAGTACGGTTTTCATCAGGATGAATTGGTTACGATGGATATCGCCACCCGCCACCTGGCCTGGGGATACGTAGCCTGGCCGCCGTTCACACCCTTTCTGGCGCGCCTGTCCCTGGGGTTATTTGGGCTATCGCCGATTAGCCTGCGCGCCTTTGCCGTTATGGCGGAAGGCCTGGTGATGCTGCTGACCGGCCTGATGGCCCGCGATCTGGGTGGTAGCCGCTGGGCGCAGATCCTCGCTGCTATCGCCGTTGCCACAACGCCTAATTCCATCATTCAAGGCGGGCTGTTCCAGTATGAAACCTTCGATTATCTCTGCTGGGTGCTGTTGGCCTTTATGGTCATCCGACTGTTGAAGACTGAAGAGCCGCGCTGGTGGCTGGGGATTGGCGCGGCCATCGGCCTGGGGATGATGACCAAGTATACGGTAGCCTTTTCGGTGGCCGGCCTGTTCGTGGGAACTCTGATGACGAGCAACCGGCGCTACCTGCGCAGCCGCTGGCTATGGGGCGGCGCGCTGCTGTCCCTGGTAATCTGGCTGCCCAACCTGCTCTGGGAATTTCAAAACCACTGGATTACACTCGATTTCTTTGCCAGCATCCACTCCCGGGATGTACAGGCTGGCCAGGCCAGCACATTTTTGATCAACCAGATCGAGTTCAATTTGAACCTGGTGATGTTGTTTCTGGTGATCGCCGGGCTGTATTTTTATTTCTTTGCACCGTCCGGGAAGCGCTACCGACTGATGGGTTGGATGTACCTGGTTCCGTTCCTTCTAATCATCATCGCCCAGGGGAATGGCTATTACCTGGCACCGGCCTATCCGATGCTGGCAGCCAGTGGCGCGGTATGGTGGGGAGGACGCCTCAAACGCATGGCCAGCCCGCGCTGGGCAAAGGTCTGGCGACGGACGACATGGGGCGTTTTGAGCGTTTTCGCGCTGTTCGTGATCGCCGTGGAACTGCCGGTTGCGCCCCTGGGCTCGGCCTGGTGGGATTTTATCAGCCAGAATAATACGCAACTGAAATCGGAAGTCGGCTGGCCGCAGCTCGCCCAACAGGTGGCCAGGGTCTACAATTCCTTGCCGGATTCAGAGAAAACCCACGCAGCTATCCTGGCCGCCAGCTCGGGCGAGGTTGGATCGATCGACCTGTACGGTCCGGCCTATGGCCTGCCCAAGGTGATCAGCGGCTTCGATTCGTACTGGCAGTTTGGCTATGGCGACCCGCCACCCACGACGGTGGTTGTGGTGGGCTTCCCTGCCGACCTGTTGGAGGAATTCCAAACCTGCACGTTCAGCGCCGCGATTACGATGCCGTTCAACGTTCAGAACGAAGAGACGATCAATCACCGGGCGATTTATGTTTGTTACAATTTGCGCGTACCCTGGCCCGATTTCTGGAATAAATTTCAGTATTTCGGGTAGGATTAGTTCTGTACTGTATTACTCCTGTTTTCAGGCTCCAAAGGATAATATTAGTAGAGGACCTCAACATGACTGCGAATTCTCGAAGCCTGGAAGAGAAAGAATCGATTACCCGACTCAAGCAGGGTGACCTGGATGGGTTGGAGTTTTTGGTTAAGGCTTATCAAGTGCGAGCCGTGTACGCTGCTTATCACATTTTGCGTGACTTAAAACTGGCTGAGGATATTGTTCAAGATGCATTCATTCGGGCCGCAGAAAAGATTGAACAGTTCGATGAGCGTCGCTCCTTCGGGCCCTGGTTTCTCAGGAGCGTGATCAATGCTTCCATAAAAGCGGCAGAACGGCAGAAACGTATGGTTTCCATGGAGAGTAATTCGTGTGAAGAAGCCTCTTCGTTGGCCCGCTGGCTTCTTGACCCCAAACCCGGTCCGGAGGAAATCGTAGAAACTGAGGATGCGCGCCGCCAGGTCTGGTCCGCTATGGAACAACTTACCCCTGAGCAGCGAGCAGTTATCATCATGCACCATTTCTTCGAGATGAGCGAGACCGAGATTATGAGTGAACTCAACCGTCCGGTATCAACGGTGCACTGGTGGCTGCGGACGGCGCGTCGTTATCTGAAAGGGCTCTTACGCCCATTTTGGCAAACTGAAACTCAAGATTTACGGGAGAAAAAGCCAAAGGTAAGACGATGAGAAAGAACAATCCCACTCTCCAGTCCATCTTGCTACACCTGGCACAGGAAGCTGCGCTTCCTGGTGAAATTAATTTGTGGCCCGAAATACAGAGTCGCCTCGCAAAGAGCCAAGCCTACGCTCAAAAAAGGACACCTTCAATAAATCCAAACCAGGCGAAAGAGAAAAAGCTGCGTGTTGCTGCGGTCGTAGTGATCTTTCTGCTAATATTTACTGCCTTTCTTTTCACTACTCCTACGGGACGAGCCTGGGCGAAGCAAATCTGGCAATTCTTTAGCCGCGCAGAGAGCGATCGATTGCCAGTGCCCATGGAGAGGCTTGCAGATTTGCCCAGTCTTACTTTCACACCCGCGCCAACATATTCACTGCCGTTGGAAGTGCCTTCGAATGTTTCTGAAGAACCGACGGGAACGCCTCGACCCACTTTCATTTCGCCGCCAGTTGTTCCCTCTGGTGATGCTGTCGAGGTACCATCCCCCACTCCTATAGTGCATTGGATTCCAATTGAGGAAGCTGATACACAGGCAGGCTTTGATGTGCTTGAACCCGGTTATGTTCCTCAGGGATTTACACTCCAAGGGGTGGAGTATCGACCGGAACTCGGATTGATCGGCCAAATGTATCGCCACATGCTACCCCAGGGCGTTGACATCAGATCCCAACCCGGATTCGAGATCATACAGATGCAGGTTGAAAGCTTTCATCATTGTGCATTATCAGAGAAGTGCTCATACAACGGTAAAGTTGGTCCCAGCGCAACAGTAGAACCAGTGTATATTGATGGTCAATCAGGTGAGTACGTACGTGGAGGGTGGATTTGGAAGCCCACCTCAACGTATGGAAACTCTACCATAGACACGCCCCAATATACCTGGGATTCTAATCCCCACCCCATGATGGAGACTCTTGCCTGGCAGGCTGGTGGTATTCGGTTTACGATCTTTGCCATCGGTGGCGTAGGAGAAGATGAAATTCTCAAGATCGCTGGTGGTCTGATGTCTAGTAGTTCTGATAATTCGCCTCCAACTTTTACAAAAGTCCCCAACCTGGAGTTACAAGAGATTCAGAAGCAAGTACCCTTTGTCATCCATTTGCCTGCGATCCTGCCTCCAGAGTTCTCATTAATTGAGACTCGCTATAGTTCTGGAAATGAACGCGCCTTGATACGTTATGCCAATGAAACAGGTACAGGGAGTTATGCTACCTTGACGATCTACCAGGCGCCAACAGGGTCTACAGCAGAGTTTACTCTGAATAATTTACCGCCTGATGTAATTGATCTTGTACAGGTAGGTAAGAAAAAAGGGCTTTATGTAGCTGATCTGATTAATCTATCCAACGAAGCTACTCCCTTTGTGGGAAGCAGTTCACCAACATATCACCTTCTTTCCTGGGAAGCAGATGGTTTGATGTATGAAATGACATTCTTCGCACCTCCCGATTATGCAGGAAGATTGGAACTGCCTGCGATGATCGCTATTGCCAATAGCATGATTGCCGAACAGGAAATCGAGAGCCCAACCCCCCGATAATATTTCCAGCAAGGAAGATTCCAGGTTAGAACTTATCCATTAATAACCAATTTGATGACCGGTCGGGATACCATCCACGAATGGCGGCCTCCGGCCGAGGGCACGAATAAAAAGCGCACGAAAGATCTGTTCCGAGCATTTGTGATCTTTATTCGTGGGAGGAACCAGTTAATATGAGAAATATGCCATTACTTCGTCGATCAGCAACTTTGATAATTTTTGCCGTTGCCCTGACAGCCTGTTCTGCTTCTATAAATAAGGCGAAAACGACACCGGATTCCACGCCGACAAATATGTCCGCCATAACACCAAACTCTGTGCCATCTCCCATTCCCTCGCCAGGCGAATCGCGGTCTTCTCCGACGCAAACGATAGCTGCCCCCGTAACGAACACTCCTACCACGATCGCAATGGGTAATGGACTTAGCTGGACTGAATGTGTCGTGCCAAATCGTGATTATTCCCTGATCGATGGGGGTATGGCAATTCTGAAGAAGTGCGTTGACCCGTCTGAAGGGAGCACTGACGAGGTAATCAGCAGGGGAGGCAGAAAGTACCTTGTTTCGATTCGATCTGCGGCTGACTTTCCGTAAAGTAGGGATTTTCATGCATTTCGCCAGATTTCTTGCAACGCTCGATAATCCAGGAGAATAATCCCCTCTTCTGCGATGAGCTCCTTTGCATCCTGGGATATGAAGAATTCGTAATCCGCCTGGCGATAATGCCTGCCCTCGGGTTCTAAAGCCTGCAGCTCGGCATTGTCGAGACCAGGGTGGACTGCCCATTCGCTCAGGCCGGCGGGCAGCTCATGCAGCAGCCTGGCAAAAAGGGCGGGTTTGTTTGCCGGATCGAGCATGTAACTATCCAAAAAGTTGTTGTCGATGGTGGGCAGCCCCTGGCTTTGCAGTCTTTCGATCACGTTTCGTCCCATTACGCGCAGCGCCAGCCCATATTCCCTTGCCAGGCGGGCCAGCAAATCAAATATGGTCGTACTGCCGGCAATGCGCAGTGCATGCCAATCCAGATGGCTGGGCTCGAGCCCGGTCGCCAGCACGGTTTCGATCTGCGCCCGGAATTCCATTTCCAGTTGATCCAGGCTGACCTGGGCCAGAAATTCAGCCATTTGAGCAAAGGTGTAGAAATACCCGCTTTGGTCTACCAGGCTAGGCACCTTTTCCCGGGAAGTGATCGGCCTCCAGCGGTAATCGTCGTTGTCGCAGATGGCGGTCAGGTGAACGCCAAAAGGGATATTCGGATGATTGCTGAGGAAATGCATAGCTTGCAAGGCCCAGGGACAGGGGACCATCAGGCTGGTGGACTGGACCACGCCAGCCTTCAAGATATGCATGATTGCCTGGTTGACTGCATTGCACATCCCAAAATCATCGGCGTTGATGATCAGCAGGCGCGCCTCGCCCGGGAATCCCAGTAAGCGGTTGGTAAGGTTCTTCTGCATCAGGTAGTTGTTCCGTTTTCTCGATTCAATTCAAGCGGGTTATTTCTTTTTCATCCACCATTCGGTAAATTCGCAGCAGCGCCCCTGTTCACCAAACCGGATCAGCCAGATATTGCTGTAATGCTTGCCGAGTGTCGTGTATTCTGTCCAGCCGCGCACCACGCCCAGGTCATCGCCAAGGGCCAGTACTTCGTAGCGAAAGGTGTAGCTGCCCGGTTCATCCTTGCGCGCTAACCAGTCCTTGACGATCATCTCCCGGCCTTTCCAGGGGGAGTCGAATGGCCCGGTATAGTAAAGCGCGTCTTCGGTAAAAAGCGCGGCGATATCCTCGGGGGCGTTGCTGCTCCAGGCGTGCTTGTAAGCTTCCACCCAGTCCACGACTTTTTGATGATCTACCATTTCGAATCTCCTTTGTTCTCCCGGATAGGCTCGCGGAGCGGGCAGGTTGGCTCCCACGAGGATCATGGGAGCCAGTTGATGAAATATTTTTCGGTTAATTCAATTATTTTTCTCCCGAAGGCCCAGGCGCAGGAGGCCTTCGGCGTTGCTGTGTGCAATCCTTTCCTTGTCGGCGGGGCTGACCGGTAGCTGCTCGAGAAAAGTCCTGGCCGCTTCCATCGAGCTATAGGGATAGTCGGCTGAGAAAAGGATCCGCTCGACCCCGACCTGCAAGAGCAGATTGAGGAAGTTGGGGATATAGTTAAACCCGCTGAAAGTGTAGTTCAAGTTCTGGCGCAGGTAATCGCCGATCGGGCGCTCTAATTTGGTCACCTGGGTGGGTAAAGTATGCTCGAGCCTGGGCAGCATGAAGGGCAGCGTTTCGCCCATGTGGCCGATGATGAACTGCAGGCCCGGATAGCGGTCGAACGCTCTGCTCAGGATGATGCGCAGGATGTGGACGGCGGTCTCGATATGCCAGCCCCAGGCCGAAGCGGCTAACCCGGCGGTCACTTCCGGGGCAAAATTACCCACGTACGAGGCCAGGATCACTGGCTGTGGCGGTGGGGTGGGATGCAGATAGATGGGCACCTGTAGGGCTTGTGCTGTTTCAAGGATCGGCCAAAAGAAAGGATCGTCCAGGTAGCGGCCGCGGATATGGCCGTTGATCACAGCCCCTACGAACCCAAAGTCCTTCACCGTGCGTTCGAGCTCCTGGGCGGCCTTCTCAGGCGCTGAGACTGGCAGCGTGGCGAATCCATACAGGCGTTCCGGGTGGCGCTGTAGCGCTTCTGCCAGTTGGTCGTTTGTCCCGCTGGCCAGGGCGATGGCTTCCTTGTCGTTAAGTGCCTCCACGCCGGGAGAGGTCAGTGACAGCACCTGTACGTCGATGCCGGCATTGTCCATATCGGCGATCCTGAGCCGGTCGAGGTCACACAACTGGTCTATCAGGTGGTTGTCGATCCGGATCTCACCCTGGGGTCGGTTGGCGGCTGTGCGGGCCTGGTTTTTAAGCTGCTGTCCCGGGCCTTCCATGAATGCCGTGGTGGCGAAGTGTTCTTCCAGTGTGATCGTCCGTAATTTGTGTTCATCTATATTTGTAGACATTTTCGTTTACGAATACCCTCCCTTTTTAATAAATCTTCCCCCATGCATTGTTGCGTATGGAGGTTATCATAGCACGATTCGGAAATTAGGGGAGAGGGAGAGGGGGAAAGGATCCGCAAACTTGCACGAATAACCGCTAATTATCGGGCGAAATATTCTTCCACTTTTTCAACAAATTGATCCGTTAAGTCAATTATTTCTTGCGCTTGCTCTTCATCGAATTCGATGAATTCTCGATAATCTCCGATTTGGCGTAAATCGAAAGCTTTATGTAGCGCCTTGCTCATTGCTATTGGAAATTCTCCACTTTTTACAAAATATTGATCAAAGAGAGCAATCACCCCACTATGTTTGGACGGTTCCATTCCCAATGTAGTTAATATAGCCGATACTGCGTAGAACATTGCATAATACGCGCGGTTTATAATGCTTGCTGGACTTCCTCCCTGATCCATCAGCAGGTGGGCATCTTGAAGAGTATCTCTGGCTTTCTCCAGACGATAAGAGATAAGCAACTCTTTTTTGATATCATTTTCGCTCACACGGGGATCCCTTCTCTTTGAACTTTTTTAAAAAGTGGCGACGATGAGAAGAGTTCCATTTCTTTTTGAGCAACCGGAATCACAGAAAGCACTTTTCCTGCCTCAAAGCTTACCTCCCAGGCAGTTTCAAGCACGATGTCCAGAGTGGCCTTTTCCAAATCCGGAAGGATGACCAAAACATCAATATCTGATTCGTCTGTTGCTTCCCCTCTGGCCTGCGATCCAAAGAGGATTATCTCAACCTGATATCCCAGAGTAGCGGTCAATTTCTGATGGAATTCATTGACCTGCTGGAGTGCTTGCTGTTGCAAGGTGTTGCTGTCTGATGTTTTCACTTTTATCAACCACCGGCGTGCAAGAAAATGACGGTGCTAGAAACTACATTAAATCAGTCAACCTGAGTTTATCTCAAAATTAACCTTCAGTCAATTACATCTGCATATGAAGAGAACGGGCGAACTTATCCGCAGTCGAACGTATGTGATAAACCAAGTTTATCTGTAATCGTGAGTCATGAAGCGGTCGCTACGCTGGAGGATTCGATCCGGGCTCAGCATTTGTCTTGGAATCTGTAGAAAGACCTGGCTTTTGATAGGAAATTCATCTTATAGCCAGAATTTCCAATAATTCAGCAGTAGCATGATTTTTTCCGCCGTTGAAAAATTATTACGCGAGAGATAATAAGTTCCGGAATAGTCCGCAGCGCGCGAGGCAAAATCCTTGCTCGAAACCAGGGCCGGTTGTTGGGGGGCCGGGAAATAACGATCCATTCATCCGGATTGTTCTTCATGATCCCGTTTTGCTTATCCTCGAAACCCGGGGTGTGGGTCATCAGGTTCTTGAGCGTAATTGGTTGGGGAAATGTGGCCGGGATGGTGAAATCCAGGTAGGTGTTGACATCTGCGTCTAGCGAGAGCTTACCTTGCTCGACGAGCTGCATGATGGATGTCCAGGTGAACAGCTTTGAGATCGAACCGGGCCGGAACAATGTTTTGGCCGGATCCACCGGTTTCTTGGATTCCAGGTCGGTAAAGCCATAGCCCGTACAGAAAAACACCTCGCCATCCTTGACCACTACCACGACAGCACCCGGAATGGTGAAAGGTAGTCGTTTTCAGATCTCCCAAACTATTACTCAGCCTCGATAACTATCTGTCCAAACGACTTCGCGACTGAGATACGATGGTGCCCATCGCGGACGTAATAGACATCGCCCACCTGGATCAGCTCAACCGGCGGCAGGGTTACATCCAGCTTTATAGCCGTCGCAATATTCACCCAGCGCTCCTCGGTGCGGTTGTGAGCGGGGCGGAAAGCCGCATCGAAATCCTGGCAGCGTCCCTCGCTGCCTCGGATTTCGGCAATGTTCACATTTTGCAGGCTTACGGCATGGCGCGAATTTACCTGTGTGTGCTGCAAGGTTTCGCCCAGATCGTGCAGGTGGTTCCGCCTGCGAATCAGGCTATTCCATAACTGGCGGCGTTTCCCTTCAGAGAAGACTCTCCAGAACAATTGTGTGGCCTGGCGACGCGCTCGCTCCCGGGTATCCCGGTGATCCAACGCCTGGCTGTAAATGGTTACATTCTCTTGAAGTGACAGCATACGAACCTCCTGAATATCTGATGCTATGCTTAGCTTAGCAAACAGGAGGGTGAAATGTCAGTTATCGAAAGTACTATTTAGGGGTTGATTTAAGGTTGATAGGGGGTTGATTTAGCAGGTTAAAGAATACCTGACTCGCGGGCCTTGGCCACCGCCTGTGTCCTGCTGTTCACTTGCAACTTAGCGAATATATTATTGATGTGCTTCTTAACGGTTCCCACCGTCACCACCATTTTCAGGGCGATCTGCTTATTTGATAGACCAACGGCGATCAAGGTGAGCACTTCCAACTCGCGCGCGCTTAGCGGTTCGATCAGATCCCCTTCACCTGTGATGAGTCTGCCAGGAGAGACCGGTTCCGATAGAGCAGGAACATTCGGCGGGGTAAACCTGGCCCCAAGGTCCCTAATCAAAGCATCCAGGTCCGTTTTCTCGCCTGTCAGCGTCGCTCGCTCGTAAATATCGGGCGCCATTTCCGCACGCAAGCCCTCCAGGTGGGGCCGGATATAGTCTTGGGCTTCCTGATCAACTGTCTTGTTCAGGATGAAAGCGAAGATCTGTGCGGCCTGCTCATTCTCTCCTGCCCGTTGGAATGACTCACCTAATTCGAATAACTGCCAGTATAAGAAAAGTTCTTGTTTCGTATCATAAATGATCTTGACCGCTTCAAAGAAGTACTGCTGCGCTCTGGCGTGCTCCTGTTGGCGGGCTGCAATATCGCCCAACTGGCCAAGTGAAAAGGCTACTCCACCCATGTCACCCACTTCCTGGCAAATCTTCAAAGATTCCTGAAGGACGCGCCGGGCTTCAGGATACGCATCAGTACGGATATAAACAATTCCAAGTAAGTTCAAAACGTAAGTTGAACTCCACCTGTCTCCCTGGGCTTTAAAAAGCTCCAGGCTACCTTTTAACCAGTCCAAAGCCTGCTCGTACCGGCGAGCCTCGTGGGCGGATGCTCCTAAAGCATATGTCAACCAGGCCTCACAGCGACGTTCGCCTCTCTCCCGGCTTGCCTCGAGATACGGCAGGAAAACCGCCGGGAGTTCATCTACGCTCCAGGGCTGGTCTTCTGCATAATCCATAAAAGTGATCCCTACCAACGCCATAGCGGTCGATCCATTAAGACTATCTTTCTCCAACAGGAGCAGACCTTTTTTATAGAAGCTGGTAGCGTTTTCATAGTTCCCGCGCGTGGCCTCGAAAAATGCGGCATGTACGCAAAGATTGCCCAGGAACAGCCCCCCTGTGTCTTCGAAACGATGCACGGCCTGGTTGAACATTTCCGCACCCTCAAGAGCCCGCGTGCGCATCTGGTTATAGATCAGCAGGCAGCCTAAGGATCTTTCGATGGCAGCTTTCTTACCTTTCTCCACAGTCCAGCGCCAGGCAGAACGGATATTATCGATCTCGGCATCGATTTCAGCGGCTGCGGTGAGCTGGTCGGGGCCAGTGAGGCGCGCCTCCAGACGAGACAGGTACTCGGCATAATAATCGCTGTGTGCTTCGCGAGCCCGTTCTTCTTCCTGGGGATTCTCACCCAGGCGTTCTGCGGCATACTGCTTCAAGAGCTCGTGAATCTCATAGCGGCCATCCGCAGCCATTCGCACCAGGGACTGATCCACCAACGCTTGCAAGGTTAGCAAGTCCGCCCTGGCCACAACCTGGGCGGCCTGGCGTTGGAAGTAGCCCTGGAAGACTGCCAGGCACTTGAAGACCTCCCGTTCGGATGTGCCCAGCAAGCTCCAGGATTGTTCGAACACGGCGCGCATGTTGCGATGGCGTTCCGGTACGTTGCGGAGCGTGGTCGCCAGGAAATCCAGGCTATGCTGGATTTCTCCGACGATCTCGTTGCAAGCCAGGGTTTTCAACCAGGCTGCCGCCAACTCTAATGCCAACGGCATACCCTGGACAAGCCGGCAAATCTGAGCAACACAATCCCATTCCTGGCTCGGAGAGAAACTGGCGCGCACGCGCCGGGCGCGTTCCGCAAATAGCTGTACGGCGCTGTAGGTATCGATGGTCTGGGAAAGTTCGTCTTGCGGGTATTTCAGGCCTTCTACAGGGCGAATCCACTCCTCCTGCAAATCGAGCACAACCCGCGAAGTGACGATGATCTGGATGCCCGGCGCGACCTGCAAAATGGCGGGGAGCAGGCTGGCCCCCTCGATCAAGTGCTCGAAATTATCCATCACCAGCAGCATACGCCTGGCGCTCAGGTAACTTATTGCCATGTACTAATTTTACCTTCTTCTTTTTTGATACGAGACTAAAAATCATTTTGCGAGGCCCACACAGTGCACCAAACCTTTTTTGATACGAAACTCGCATCATATGGTGCGACCTACAAATTACACCCAACCTTATCGGTGCATATGATGAAAGGCTAAAAATCCCGCGGAGCGGGAAGGTGGGCTCCCACGAGGATCATGGGAGCCAGAGAATGGAGCCAGGAGTTTATACCTTTATGGCATCTTTTCGATGGAAGTGCTGGTGATGGTCCAATTAATATTGGACTCACTGAGCGAATCTGCGATATCTCCACCAGGCCATTCCTGCTTTAAGGTGGATTTACCCGTCACCGTGCCGGTCCACTGGCCTTCGACGAGCCGGGCGGAGAGGGTGCCATTCAGGTTGTAGGTGAATTTTGTGGAGCCTGATTCGCCGCCGGTGGCTGTGAATTGGGTGGTAATGCTGTAACTGCCCGAGAACGTTTCTGTGTTGTCATCGTAGCTGCCATCGAACCTTATTGAGTCGCTTCCTTGAGCGGTTTGAATTCCAAAGGGCTCTTCGAAACTGGCTTTTTCATCCGCCCAAACCTTGCCAGTATCGTTGTCAAGGTAGAAGGCCGTGCGGTTGCGTAAGCCCGTGTGGTAGGAAGGGTTCTCGCCCGAATAATTGAAGATGATTTTCTCATCCGGGTTCCCTTGCGAGTCCTGCGCGAGATCTTCATCAGCGCTGATATCCTCCATGGGCGGTTCAACCGTTGCATCCAGCCAGATATAATCCGGTGTGGTAGCCAGGAAAGTTTGAGTCACTTTCTGTGCCGCCTGCGTCAAATGCATGATCTGTTCGCTTTCGATCTCCGCCGGGTTTGGACCTTCCATGAAACTGACCAGATTGCAAGACAAACTGAGTAGCAACAAGGTGCTGAGGAAGAATCCAATTCGATAGAATTTCTTGTCCATGAGAATACCCGCCTCCAACCGTTTCAATGAGATAGATAGCCTTTATTGGAAATGACCTGGTTCAAGTATATAACGGGTTTCATGGATATCAAAGTAATTCGTGACAATTAGAACAAAAATGATAGGTGTCATTTTTCTTGCTATGCAGCAGCCAGGCTTCCTGGGCTGTGGCATGATGTGATTCCTGGATGCTGTCCTCAGGCGACAATCAGTCCCTGAGCTGGGCTGCGATGGCGTCGCAGGTCGTCACGAAAGCAAAACCGAAGGCCAGGTTCAGGAGGCTGGCGAGGTGCATCTCTTCGATGATCGATCCGCTGCCATCTGCAGGTAAAAAGACCCGGTAGTCGCGGTAGTATGCATCCCGCGCTGTCGATTCGCAGCACATATTCGTCATAACACCGGCAATGACGAGGTCTTCGATTTTCAAGCAGCGCAGAACAGTCTCGAGATCCGTATTGTAGAATGCTGAATAGCGGTGCTTGGGGATGACCTTCTCCCCCGGCAGCGGAGCCAATTCGGGATGGATCTCGCTCTCCGGACTGCCTTCGAGGCATTTGCCTTGCCACCACCATCCCATGATCCCGCTGTCGATATCGCCGGGATGGTGAACGTGCTGGCTGAAGATCACCGGGCGTTCCGCACGACGAAAGGCTTCCAGCAGGCCCTTCACCCTGGGGAGAATCGCCACGCCACCACAAGTGAAGGTGGGTGAGGCTGCATCCAGGAAAAAACGCTGCATATCCACCACGAGCAGAGCGCTGGCTGCGACGTTCAATCGCATCTCATGTTGGTTAAAGGGACGGATCTGTTCTAACCATGTCTGAGTCTTGGATTCGATATTCTCGACTGTCACATAAGGTTCCATCACTGCTTCTCCTTTTATCTCCTTCACTCAGTAGGCGCACGGGCTCAAATGGATTACTTTTGTTTGCTTATTGCCATCTCTACGATAGCCATGATACGTTTCTGGCGCGTCTCGGGTCGTTTGGCGCTGTTCAGCCAGTAGAGATGTTGTTTCTTTTTAGAGGCTGGCCAGTTCTTGAAAAATGTCCAGGCTTTTTCCTTTTTCAATTCCTGCAGCAGATCTTCCGGGATGGCGTCGACATCTTCCCGGTCGATGGCCGCCTGCCATTCGCCGTTCTCTTTGGCCTCGGCAATCTTCTGGAGGCCGGCTGGGGTCATGCGGCCCTCCTGGATCAGGCGCGCCACGCGTTGCTGGTTACCCACGGACCAGATGCTGCGGGATTTGCGCGGTGAGTAGCGCAAGGCGAAGCTTTCGCTGTCCACGGTGTTGAGTAAACCGTCAATCCAGCCAAAGCACAAGGCTTCATCCAGCGCCTCTTCGTAACTCAAGAAGCGTTGGGCCGCGTTTACCTTGCTGTGCAGCAGCCAGGCCTCCTGATCGGTGGCATGATGTTCTTCAAGCCAGGCTCTCCATGCTTCCGGGCTGCTAAAAGCCAGGCATTCAGCGGGATTTTTCGCCATGCGCAAATCTCCATTCTGAGGCGTTATACCAGCATCTTTTCAATCTCTTCGCTCAATGATAAACCGACGTCCGGGATGGCTTGCAAGCCTTTCAACCCCATGGTCCGGTAAATCAAGCGAATATCCTGTTCCAAATCCTCGATCGCCCAGGCGGCTTTGCGATAAGCCCAGATGCGCTGCTGCGGTTCTTGACGGATTTCCATTTCATAGACTTTATTGGCCAGTTTTTCGACGATGCGCTTATTAATGGCGCGTTTGTCGCCTGGGATGATGGGGCGCGGGATGCGGTCGCGCAGGCCGTAGCTTTCACACAGGTCACGTATGCGTATAGCGATCCGGTTCCAGGGGGAGCTGCGTGGGGTATAACTGGTTGCCGGGTACAGTCTCTGGTACCGATCCAGCAGATCCTGGTAATTCTCACGCAAGACCTGGAAAAAGTAATTCTTCTGCTGGTCGGCCAGGGTCAGGCTGCCGGCCAGGACAAACTTACCGCCGTGGTCGGCCGTCCAGCGAATGATAGACTCCAGGTTGGCATCCTCATCGCACAGACCCGGCAAGATGGGCATGAAGCAGGTGCCGGTCAGGATGCCCGCACCGGCTAGCTTTTCCATGGCGGCAAAGCGTTTCTCGGCTGCTGGGGCGAGACGTTCCATACGGCGTACACGAGTGTAGTTTGGAGAATCCGGGGTGCTGATGATGCTGAAAGCCACGACGGAAGGCGCCTGGGCATTGATTTCCTGGAGCAGGTCGAGATCGCGCAAGACGAGCGGCGAGCGCTCCAGCACGAAGACCGGAAAACCGAGGTCGCGGCAGACTTCCAGCATCTGGCGCGAGATCCCAAACTTGCGCTCGGCGGGCTGGTAATCTCCGGTGAAGACCAGATCGACCTCAGCCCGGCTGAGGGCGCGCCTCAGCAGCGCGGCGGCGTTCTCCTTGACCTTGATCATGTAGGCGAAGTCGTTGGGGTCATCATAGGGGGAATATTTTTGCTCGCGGCAGTAACAGAACTCGCAGCCGTGCTGGCAGCCGATATAGGGGTAGGCGCTGTAACGCGTCCAGAACCAATGGTCGGCGCGTTTGCCCTTGTTGAGGATCGATTTGGGTTGATAGGGTACAAAAGTTAGGCGGCGGCTCATGACAGTTTATGGATAATCAGCGGCTGCTAAGTAAGATCGATTACATTATAGCGAATACTATGATTTTTTTGTATTGGATAGGGATAAATCAAGGGAGAGGGGTTTAGGGGACCGCCAATTCGCACGAATTTTCGCTAAAAATATTTGTTTGAATTTTCACATAATTGACATATTATGTCCGTTTTGCTATAATAGGACATAATATAGCGAATTGATGATGACTTTTCATGTGATCTGTGCCTTTCTGTTGGCATGGTCACAAATAAGCTCCCGAATCCCCTACGGGAGCTTTCTTATTTCGAAAGAAACCTGTTACGATCTGCAGGAGTGGCTCATGGCTATGGAACCGATTAAAAAATTAGTGATCCGTCACGAGCGGATGGATGATGGTTACAGCGAATTCACGGTGGGGATTGACGACAGTGGATCGCTGGTTCTGGAAGGGGTCGATGCCGGGGAAGAGGTGCGCAGGTTGTTTGGCGATTGGGACTTTGAATATTGGCTGACGATCCCAGCGCAGTACCGGGGATCCGTGCTGTTATATTTGATCAAGGAGCGCTTTTCTTCCGTTCACGATATGCGCGAATGGCTGAAGGAAAAAGACATCCCGTGTGAGTTTACGTCCTACTAAAAATATTGTTGCATCTTATCAGCATAGCGCTTTAAAGCCTCATTGTCCCTGCGATACGCTTTCCTGGGCCAGGAAGGCTTGCGCTGCGCGCCGGCCGTCGGAGATCATTGCTGCGGCGTCCGAAAAGTTCCACATACCGGGATCTGACTGGGGTTCGAGTGTCAAATGATGCAGGCAGACCAGTGGATTGGCAAGCGCCTGGGCGAACTCGTCCTCCCGGTCGCCAAATACATAGAATTTGCCGTCCAGCAGGCGTACGGCGGTGAGATACAATCGCGGACCACTCAAGTCGCCAAAGGTTGTCTCAGAGCCGATCAGCTTCGTGATCAGGCGTTGGGGAGGTTGGTTTGAATACAGCCCATCGCTCCCTTTAATAAGCTGGAAGAGCATGCCAACACCGTT
>Ga0315542_1000288_pt1 | contig 30587 bp, 39 predicted proteins | sample SalMarSW160120MG_FD_202541 | JGI IMG/M metagenome (GOLD analysis project Ga0315542, IMG submission 202541) | Salt marsh sediment microbial communities from the Plum Island Ecosystem LTER, Massachusetts, United States - Salt Marsh Sediment SW1601-20 ...
TGTCAAACCCTTAAATATCATAGTCTTTTCATTAACTGCATCAACTACATCTTTAATGTTTATTCCTGTGGGTCCCACGGCGGGACCAATTGGAGGACCTCCTGAAGCACTTCCACCTGTCACAAGTGCTTTTACAGTCACTGTTCCTTTCTTACTCACTTAATTTCACCGAATTTCGTTTTTTTGAATTCGAATTATGTTCAAAATATATTCTAAAAGTTAAGAACGCGAATTTATTTGTTTTTACCATTTTCGATATCTATTATATATCGAAACCGCATCAATTTGCGTCCTAAGTCATTAAGAATAATATTTTGGCTTAGTAATTGGTAGAAATGATTTTGAAAAAATAAACTTTGTGGAATTCAACCGATATTTCCAATTTTTTTTCGTTTCTATACAATATTTAATTTTAGCTTTAAGTAGATGATTATATTGGCTGTTTTTACTAAAATTTTCCATGTTCTACCATTAAAATTTGGATTTTACCGGTAAATTGTAAATTAATCTTTAAATATGGTCTCAGAATAGATTTACATTAACGAAAAATTTACCAAAAATGTACTACATACTTGAAAAAGGGTGAGATAAATTATTATCAAAAATAGAAAAATAAAACTTGTATCAACAATTTTAGCTTTGACAGTTTTAGTGGCATTTGTTTATCAACCAAGAGAGCTTAAAATTAATGAAAAAAATCTTAAGTTGTCTCAAAATGAAAATGTCCTATTCGTTGGAACCGCATCTGGATTTACTGACCTTGATCCACTTTATACGTATAGATTAGGGTCTTTCGATGTAATTGATCAAATTGCTGAAGGGTTATTTGGATTTGATTATTCTGATCCAAATTTAGCAATAGTTCCACAACTTGCTGTAGACCATGGTACATGGAATGGAAATCTTTACACAGTTGAATTAAGACAAGATGTTGAATTTCATGATGAGACCCATTTTGATGCATATGCCGTTAAATTTACATTTGACAGACTCCAGTATTTTATGGATAATGGAATGCTATTAACTGAGAATTTATATAAATATTATGACTACTTGACTGATGAAATGATACCAATTATAAATGCTGTTAATGTTGTAAGTGAATATTTGGTAGAATTTGAATTAAATATTCAATATGGTTTATTTGAAACATTATTAGCGTTTGAATCATCGTTTATTTTATCACCAACATCTACTCCACTAGAGGACATAATTGATGTATATTCAGGGCCAATAATAGGAACAGGACCTTTTGTATTTGAATACTACGATGGTATGGTAACAAGTTTTAGTGCATTCGATAATTATTGGAATGGAAGGCCTGAGATTGACCACTTACTATTCAAATATATCTATGATGGGAATGAACAAGCTGATCTTCTAGCTTCTGGAGAGCTACATATGATTTTAGATCCTCCCACCTTTAGAAGAGGAGAATTTGAGGGAGACCCTGCTTATGTATTAGATTCAATTGGAAGCACCATGACAATGTTTATTGTCATGAATAATCATTTTATTGATAGAGATCTTAGGGAAGCAATTAGTTATGCCATTGATTATGAATATCTGATGAATGATATTTATGGTGGAGAATGTACCCGATTAAAATCACCTATTCCAAATGGTATTGCCTTTTCTGATGATAGCTTCAATGTACCAACAACAGATATTATTCATGCAAGAACAGTAATGCAAAGCATGGGATTAGGAGCTGGATTAAATTTATATGATGACAGTGTTTGGGAAGCTTCCACTTTTCTGAGTCTAAACTACACTTATAATATTGGTAGTCAAATTCGAGAGGATATTTATTATCTCTTAGTAGATAATTTAGGGAAAATTGGAATTGATGTTCAAGAGGCTGCTGTGGAGTATTGGGAATTCGAATCTAAGTTTCAAGACTATGAACCTTATAATCGAGATATGCTACAGCTATATTGGCTCGGATGGGCTGCAGATTATAACGATCCAAGTGATTACATAAATAATCTTTATACAAATAGGACCTCAACTTTAGCACGGTATAATGGTTTTAACGCTGCCGTAGAAGCAGGAAGAAATCCTTACATTTTAGAAGATAATGTCCAATTACTAATGGAAGCCGCACTAATAGAAACAGATCATAGTTTACGAGTACAGTATTATTCTCGAATTCAACAATTACTTGTAGAAGAGGATTTTCCATATGCATTTGGATATGTTCCTATGAATCATATATGGTACAATAGTGAAATTCAGGGATTTCAAATGAACTCAATGAGAAAGCTAAATTTCCTTGGAGTTACCGGAGTTTCTCATGAAGAAGTTGACACGACTCCTCCAGTGACCTACATTTCTAATCTCGATGGTGTTTGGGGTTGGAATGGGTGGTTTCAATCAGATGTTCTCGTGACATTGGATGCATATGATGATCTTTCTGGTGTATATATGATCGGATTCAGTTTTGATGGCGTTAATTGGACTTTATATACAGAGGAAATCTTAATAACCGAATCAAAGACACTTTATTATGCATCAGTAGATTATAATGGGAACTATGAAATACCAAACAGTGTAGATATATTAATTGATAAGATTCCACCAGTTACTCAAGCGATTATTTCTGGAGAAGAAGGATTGAACGGTTGGTTTACCTCAGAAGTTCTCGTGACTTTAGTAGCAACCGATGATAACTCTGGTGTGGCAGGTTCAGGATATAGTTTTGATCTTATAACAACTATTCCGTATACTGGACCATTTACATTAATAGAGTCAAAAATATTTGGTTATGGTTCTGCAGATAATGCAGGGAATTATGATAATCCACAAATTGCGGAAGTAAAAATTGATACAATCCATCCCGAAACTACATGTGTAATCACAGGTGCCCAAGGAACGGGAGATTGGTATATTTCTGACGTGATGTTAGAATTAAATGCATTTGATGCTGATTCTGGAGTGGATAACATTGAATATAGTATTGATGGGTCCACTTGGAACGATTATACTGATCCTCTACTCCTTATTGAAAGTGGAAACTATGAATTTTACTTTAGAAGTAGCGATATCGCAGGAAATATCGAACCGGTATTAGTCGTTGTTTTTGAAATTGACAAATCTCCGTCAGCAATTACAGAAAAAATAATTCAAGATCTTCAGACTCTTGATGTTCCTCATCATGCTCAAAAAGATGTAAATAAAGCGCTTATAGCTTTACAAAAAGCTTTAGATCAATTCAATGAAGACAGATTCTATCTCGGATTGCTGAAAATCCATAAAGCAATAATACATCTAATGGATGCTCAAGATGATGGAGCAAATGTTCAATCGAATATCAAAAATACAATTAATATGGTTCAGGAGCTGGTTGAGGCAGCAATTAAAGTAGCAATTGGCTTGGTGGGTGAAAACAACAGGTTTGTTATTAAAGCTGTGAAAAATTTTGACAAAGCATTGTTAAAAGTCTCTGAGGGACAATATGAAAAAGCAATGATATATTTCAAAAATGTCTATCTGAAGATCAGTCTTATAAATTGTCTGTATAAAATCTTTATGAATAATTTCTAAAATTTCTTTTTTTTATTTCTATTTTAAATTTTTTTCTTTTAACAGAAGCAGATAAATCTCTCTATTTGATTTGTAATAGGATAGGAAATCATAGATTTAATTACGAAATTTGGTGTTCAAGATTAAATAATTAAAATTTAAATGAAAAAGTACACCAAATTTAGCTAGTAATACAATAAGAATCATCTAAATTTATCTGCAACATAACCTGCGTCCATGATCAAAATTGCATCTGTAATATTCATCCGATAAGAATTCCATGAGAGTATCATAATCCAATTTTGATCCAAACTTATTGTTTATTGTGGTTAAAACATCGTTAACTTCAACACCGGGAGTGGACATTAGATTATAGATTTCCGCTTTCATTTCAGCAGATATTTGTTGATCCATATTAAAGATATATAATTTACCATAAAAAACATTTCACTTATCAAATATTATAAAGAACTTCAATGCAAATTTATTCTAAGTTTGCCACACTAGCAAAATATTTTAATGGAAAAAAATAAGAGGGAAGAATTTAGTTTTAAGCACCTTCCATAACTATCAAGTGAGTTATCGTCCCAATCATCTCAATCGATGCCTCAATCTTATCCCCTGGAAGAATTGCTCCCACTCCTCCTGGAGTGCCTGTAGCAACAATGTCTCCTTCCTCTAAAGTTAAAAATTGACTAATATATTCAATAATATCTGGTATTTTGAAAAGCAAATATTTAGTATTTGAAGATTGACGAATTTCTCCGTTAACCTTTAACTCAATATTTAAATTATGAGGATCTGATATCTCATCATGAGAAACAATTTTAGGGCCTATTGGACCAAATGTATCAAAATTTTTAGAACGATACCAAGGAAGTTTTATGTTCCTATCATTTACTTGCATATTTCTAGCAGTCATATCTAAAAATACAGAATAGCCAAAAATAAAGTCGTAAGCATTCTGTTTACTTACATTTTTGCAATTCTTGGAAATTATAAAGGCTAATTCAACTTCATAATCTACCCTTTTATTCACTTCATCTTTATATAATATCTTTGGATATATTATTGGTTTATTATCTGTTATTAGCGTGTTTATGGTTTTGCCAAAAAATACGGGTTCTTTAGGAAAAGGAGCATTCATTTCCTTTATATGATCTACGTAATTTCTTCCAAGGCATATTATTTTCGTGGGATTTATACTAATATTCTCAATTTTCATTATAGTTAAATCTCCTCCAATTTTACATAATTTCTCAAAATACCTATTTTTTCTATTTCTGCTTCAATAATGTCGCCAGGTTGTATTGGTCCAATTCCTGCGGGAGTACCCGTCGCAATTATATCTCCCGGTTCTAAAGTAAAAAATTTAGAAATATATTCTAAGAGTTGGGGTATCTTGAAGAGAAGAAATTTAGTATTTGACTTCTGTTTAGTTTCCCCATTTTGCCTTAACTCAATTTTTAGGTCATGTGGATCAAGGATCTCCCCATGTTGGACAATTTTAGGACCAATCGGACTAAAAGTGTCAAAAGATTTGGAACGAAACCATGGTAATTTTGAAACAATATCCTTTACTTGCATTTTCCGAGCGGTGATATCATTAAATACTGTATATCCGAGAATATGCTGATAAGCTTCGGATTTTATAACATTCTTGCATCTATCTTTAATTATGAATGCCAACTCAACTTCGTAATCTACTCGATTTAACTTTTTATTTTCATAGAGAATTTTAGGATAAATAATAGGTTGATTTTGGCCAATCAAGCAATTTAAAGTCTTTGGGAAGATAACTGGTTCTTTGGGAATGTCCATTTTGGTTTCCTCTATGTGGTCCATGTAGTTTGTTCCTACACAGATAATTTTTGAAGGATTTATCAGGATATCTCCAATTCTCATCTGACTAGACAACCATTATAATAATTAAGATAATAGCAATATCATTTAATACAATAGGTTTATTATGAATATTAAAGTTAGAATTAAATTTTAAACTTCACGATAAATAGGTTCTCTTAATGTCTGAAGATATAATGTCTGAAGAAGAAGAAAAGGAAGAAAGTAGGAAGGTTCCCTTAAAAAAAGTTACTTTACTAATTGGTACTACCGCAATCTTTATCGCAGTCGGAGTAGTTTTAAGTGCTCTTAATCCATTTGGATATTTTTTGTTATTTGGAACAAAAATAAATCCGTTCGCTCATTTGATAAACGCTTTAAGTGGGGTTTTAATCGGGTTATTATTTTCAGTAATTACCGCTACTGGTATAGCAATCATCCGATTTTCAATTGGTATCGGAACAATTCACGCGTTTCATGGTGGAATTTCTGGTGCGCTAGTCGTTTCTATTGTAGCTTACATTCTCGCTAAAAAGAAACCTAACTACGTGGAGTATGCTGCTTTCACCGAACCTCTTGGCACGGTATTTATTGGTGGTACTATAGCAGAACTCATTCTACCTTTCTATGGTTCATTTTCCCTCGCAGGTCTAATTTTTTATTGGTCTTTATTTTTTGGGAGTTCTGCTGTAGGATGTATTTTAGGATTTATCATACTGAAACTCCTCAAAAAGGGGGGATATACGAGAGAAACATTTATGAACTAATACTTTAGATATGAGAATGGATGATTTTGAATATAAAGATTTTATAGGGAATTATACGCTATTTTATGGCGAGACCAATACCAAGAAAACCTATTATACCGCAAAATTTATTGATTACCTGATAGATTATCAAGATATTAATCCTAAAGAAATTTCTATTCTGGATTTTGCTCCCGAATTAATGTTGATTAATGGTTTGAAAATTGGGGGTAAAATCAATGATTTTTCTAATAAAAGCTTTGAATGTAGGGAGATTCGATTAAGAGGAGAAATCATACCTGCTCGCTTAAAAGCACGAAATAATAAAGAATTATTTGAAAATATATGCCATAACTACAAAATCACGTCAAAAGCTCTTGAGATATTCAATCAGAAGACAACTGATTTTTTGATCATAAATGATATCTCAATTTATCTTCATTTAGGTGATAAATCATACTTGTTAAATATCATTAAGAAAGCTAGTACCTTTTGCGGAAATTCTTATTGTGGAACCACCATTAAAACTGGATATGGAAAATTACTTTCACTCAAGGAAAAAAAAAGGGTTGAATTCTTGGTTAAAAACTTAAATAATTCCATTTTAACAAAGTGAGTTGTCTTTTGATTTTTAAAAAATAAGAATAAGACATAATTATCACGCTTTCGAAATTTTATTTAATTATATTAAAGTGATAATTAAGTTGAATTTAAAAGGAAAAACTCTCTTCATTACCGGTGCGAGTAGAGGTATAGGTAAAGCAATCGCAATTAGAGCTGCGAAGGATGGAGCTAATATTTCAGTTGTAGCAAAGACTAAGGAACCACATCCAAAACTCCCTGGTACGGTGTATACAGCAGTAGAAGAAATTAATAAAGTGGGGGGTAAGGGACTTGCTTGTATTGCGGATATACGCTTCGAAGAGCAAGTTAAAACTGCCGTTGATGCAACTATTAAAGAATTTGGAGGGATTGACATCCTCATAAATGATGCAAGTGCGATTAGTTTGACTCCAACCTTGGAAACATCAATGAAGCGTTTTGATTTGATGTTTTCTGTAAATGTTCGAGGAACTTTTCTATGTTCAAAATTATGCATTCCTTATTTGAAAAAAGCCGAAAATCCTCACATTCTAAATCTTTCCCCTCCATTAAATATGAATTCAAAATGGTTTGCTAATAATGTAGCTTATACCATGTCAAAATATGGAATGAGTATGTGTGTGCTGGGGATGGCTGAGGAATTCAAAAATGATGGAATTGCCATAAATGCACTTTGGCCCCGCACGGCTATCGCAACTTCAGCGGTTAAAAATTTATTAGGGGGCGATTCAGCAATGAAACATTCGCGAAAACCTGAAATTGTTGCTGATGCTGCTTATTTTATTCTAACAAAATCGAGTAAAGAAACGACTGGTAATTTCTTCATTGATGACGAAATACTAATTGAGGAAGGGATTACCGATCTGGGGAAATATTCAATAGTACCAAATGCAAAATTAATTCCTGACTTTTTCCTATATGGCGGAGGCCAGACATAAGAAAGTCATTTTCTTTTTTTTCTATTTTTATCTAAATCTCTTAAAGCTTTTTAAAAATGTTGATTAATTATAATATTAAATAGTTCAAACTCTATAATTAATGAAGAAATTATGAAAAATATCATTTTATTTGGTCCACCAGGGGCAGGAAAGGGTACATTTTCAGGCCAAATTAAAAAAGTTATTCCAAACATTGCCCATATTAGCACTGGAGATATATTTCGAGAAAATCTAAAAAATAAAACTCCTATAGGATTAAAAGCTAAGCAGTACATGGATAAAGGGGAATTAGTGCCTGATGATGTAGTCATTGAGATGGTAAAAGACAGGTTAAATAAAGATGATGCGAAAAATGAGGGTTTTATTCTTGATGGTTTCCCAAGAACTCTTCCCCAAGCTAAAGCTTTGTCAGAAATAACCAACATTGATTTATTCCTTCTTTTAGAAGTAAGTAGAGATATCATAACAAAAAGAATTTTAGGTAGATATTCCTGTAAAAATTGTGGGAAGATATACAATAAATACACGTTACCCCCTCAAAAAGAAGGTGTTTGTGATAAATGTGGCGCGGAAATCAAATTTGAACAACGGAGCGATGATAACGAAGAAACTTTAAAAAATAGACTTGATGCATATGAAAAGAACGCTAAACCCATAATTAAATATTATAAGAAGAAAAAGTTGTTAAAAAGAATCAATGCTGAAAACACCTTAGCTCTCACTGAGGATCAAATCAAGGAAATTTTAGAAATATAAACTCTAATTAATATTTTTTTATAAATCATGGACTATAATATATGTGCTGTAATACCTGTATCAAGTCTGGATAACGTTAAGACAAACATCCATGAAGCTTTGAAATACAATTCTAATTTTATTGAATATCGTTTTGATTATGTTCGGAATATAAAAAATATCAATAGTGAGTTCTTAAGAAATCTAAAAGCTTTAACCTTTAGTAATCTGCCTTTAATATTCACTTTTAGAGACTCGAGTGAAGGGGGAAAGCAAGATATTAATTTAGATCAAAAATTAAGTGTTATGAATGAGTTATTTAAAGCGCAGCCCGAGTACATTGATATAGAAATGAATTCAAAGAATAATTTACTACGTTTAGTCAATGAATTAGCTGTTGAAAATGATGTTAAACTCATATTTTCTTATCATAATTTTAAAAATGTAAAAAATCTTGAAGAATCAATTAATCTGGTTAAATTATTTAAAGTAAAATTGGAAGATTTAAACTTTGGGAATGCCATCCTTAAAGATTCTGTCTTTAAGATAATCTACATAGCAAATGCGTTTGGTGACAATTTTATTCCACTAGAATTATGTAAATACTTTAAAAATCAAAAGAAAAAGATAATCTCATTTTGTATGGGAGATTTAGGTATTTTTTCCAGAATTTTTTGCTTGAAAGTAGGAGCTTTCCTTACTTATGGAAGTGTAGAAAAAACCACGGCACCCGGACAAATTAAAATTGAGGAGTTAAGAAAAGCAATCGATGATTTTACGTAAATGATTAATTCTTATCGAAAATATATCCACAATTTCCGCATTTAATTCGCTTTTTATACACCGGAGCACCTTGCATGGAATAATATAGAACTTGAGTTTTGTCCGGTTCTTCATGTAGCTTACGAGGGTTCTCCTCTCCGCACTTAGAACACTTAAATCGCTTATATTCTGTCATTTTTCATCTATTTATTTAATAACTACATGTAAAATATGTTGAACCAATTTAAATTTAGTTTTTACGATAAAAGTGCATTTTATCTATAAACAAAATTATTTTGACGTTCGATCCAGTAAGCTTGCTAATTTTTTTCGATAATCTTCAAACGCGTCTCTACCTGCTTTTGTAAGACTTAAAATGGTTTCAGTTTTTTTACCCTTTGATTTTTTTTCCATATTAACATATCCTGCTTCTTCTAACTTGCTTAGGTGAGCAGATAAGTTTCCAAAAGTAAGGTCTGTCTGTCGTTTAATAAAAAGAAAATCAGCACTTTCAACCACGAAGAGGAGTGATAATATTAATAATCGAGCCGGTTCATGAATTAGTTTATCAATATCTGTTATTGGCAATACTTTTTCTTCGGTGTCAATCTCTTCGTGCTCAGTTATTATAAATCACCTATTCTTTTGGATACTTTTTAAGAAATGAGATTAACAAGTAGAATCCTAAAAATGAAATAATTGCACCCGGTAAGCCAAAACTAATGATAAAATCCATTGGAGTACCAACAAGCGGAAAAAGTACCTCAGTAAAAGTGAATCCTAATCCAAAGATAATGGCATATATATATAGCCTTCTATAATCAAGAAACACTGCTAAAATACTAAGAGGGAGCGAAATAAAGATTAAACCAATGAATAACGGCACTAATATCCCTTCAAGCACTAATATGTGAGATAAAACTAAAGGAGTTAATACCATTAAAATTAGCCCGATTACGACATTCGCTACTAAAAAATATACTAACCTCTTTTTAGTCCTTTGTCGCTTTTGACCGAATTTCACAGATCCTATTCTTTTGGATATTAAATATTTCTTACCAAGTGAGAGAATTAGAATTGGCATTGTGTTCCAGCAAATTAAAAAAATCATCATGTTAAATGTATCTCCTAAGCCAGATTCATTAATTAGAAAGAGAAATGCATAGCCTGAAATCAATAATCCGAAAAAAATATCCCACAAGCCATCTTGATATGTAAATCTCCAAATTCGTTTTTCAAGAGCTTTTAAGTTAATTTCTTCAGTCATTTATGTACCACCCTCTTTTGGATATTTTTTTAAGAATCTCAAGAATACAATTAATCCAATGGAAAAAATTATCCCACCAGAGACACCAAAAACAATACTCGTGCTTAATAAATAAGGAATATAGCCACGCAAAAGATCTGCAACAAAAAAAGATAATCCCCCTATAATAGCATATATATATAATCGATTAAATTTAATCAAGAAAGCAATTATAGATAATGGCAGCCAAATAAATAAAGTGCATATTAATAAAATAGTGATATATCCATCAAAATTTACACTTTGGAATAATCCCGTGTATGGCAAAATTAGTAAAATGATCAAGATTGTTGTATTAATAACTGAAAAAATAATAAATCTTTTCACATTTAATTTTCTGATTGGACCGAACTTAACTTGACCCATTCTAGGGACTGAGATAAATCTTTTCGTTAAAATGAATAGTATACATACGAGAATATAATAAGAGGATAATATAATAATTACAATAACGGTATCAAAAAAATCTCCTAAAGAATTAGTTATCCATCCTATAATTATTAAACCAAAAAATATATCTAACAAACCATCTTGAAATATAGACGTGTAAGCTTTTTTTTCAAGAGCTTTTAAGTCAATAAATTCGGGCATTTATTTACCATCCTCTTTTGGATACTTTATTATAAATTTCCTCAAGTAGAATAAGCCTAATAGGAGAATTATAGTTCCAACAATGCTAAAGGATATAAAATTACTTAAGGGATAAGCGAAATAAATTGTTAGGAATTCAGATAAAAAGATGCCTGTCCCAAATAAAATCGCAGAGAAATAAAATCTGGGATATTGCATTAAATAAGCTATAAGGCACATTGGTAATGTAATGAAAAAGACAGCGATTAATAAAATGAATATAAAATCGGGAATGAGATCCCTATCAAGCAAGTTTGAGTTGAGAATAAAGGCGATAGACAATAATATGATTACATTAATGGACAATACTAAAACTGTCGTCCATTTTCTTCTTTTTCTTTTTCTACTATATTTTACACTTCCGATTCTAGGTTTAATGAGAAATTTCTTGGAAAGCACGAAAATTAGGCCCCCAATAATCGTTATGCCTAAAATAAATGTAAAATATAATGGTATTGGAAGATATTCATAAAAAGTCGATCCAAACCCCAAAAATATTATAAGAAATCCTAAATAAATCTCAAAAATTCCATCATCAAAATTAACTCTCCATGTTTTCTTCTCTAAATTCTCAAGATCAATATCCTGGGTAATAAATTGCTCACCTTTCGTATTAGTTCCTTAATTCTATTAATTTCCTCCATTCTTTTATTTCTTTTTATTTACAATTTGATAAAATTAAAAAAAATTATAAAATTTAGTTATTACTCAAGCTTATCCAATTTTTTCATGCCATAACTGAATAATGGAATGGTTACTGCGAGCATGTAAAGAAAAATTGGCAATTGCATCACTAATCTCATCATAAATGTATTTTGGGGATTTAAAAATATTAGCAGCCCAATTGGCAAGAACATTAACGGTTGTATGATTAACATTGAGATCATGGCATTTCCTCTCATGTTAGGGTCTTTATCTCTATATGCAGGAGATTTACATTGGAGTCCCATGGCTTGAATTGAAGATAATTGAGAAAATACCAAGAATTCTCCAAAGAAAATTATCATGTTTAATATGTCAATATTAATCAGTATAGCATAGAATGTTGTTATGAACACAGATAGGATGATGTTAAAGACAAGCATCATGATCAAATAGGAATATACTAAGCTTTTAATTCCTCTTGGTGACCTTTTATAAACCCAGATTATGTCTTTTGAATCGATAAAGGCAAGGTGTCCAATAATAATGCTTCCAATAGCTCCTCCTATGGCAATGATGATTGTAGATGAAAAGATAATTTCAAATTCACTATTTCCCATTCTAGATATGAACCATGTCATGAAACCAAGTAACCCATAAATATATGCGAGCCTTGCATAATTCGCCTTTTTTCTCAGAAATCTCTTAAATTGCATCACAATTAATCCTCCCCATTTTTTGCCTGTTATCTTCCGTATAAATTTGTAGAAACCATTTTCTTGTTTTACAATAACAACATCCTCCCTCTCGAATCCACCTTCCAAAGTATAAAAATTTTCAGCCCAACGATAGCTAAAATACAATGTAAGTAATGGTATTCCTATCGCAAGAATCAGATTAATCCAGATGTTTAAGATAAATGTATCTATCAAGCTCGGTTCAATACTGTATAAAATAATATTCGAAAACCATATAGATGGATAAAATGCCAACCAATTTTTAAGCTCAGGTTTAGCTAATAACTCGTTTAGAAAAAATATGACTGCATACATCACACCGACTAAAGCGATTGTAAAGATCCATATCAAAGCTTTTCCTAAATCTCTTGCTTTCTCACTCTTGGTGATTTTATGCTCGATCCAACTAGCTAAAATAGAACCAATTAGATTTGCAAAGTATACCATTACAAATATACTGCCGTAAATTACGGAGTATTGTAAAATTGTCAAATCAATTATCGGATTTAACAATCCCGTTATTACAGGACCAAGTAAAAGTACCCCAATGCTAAATACTGGGGCTTTTCCTAAATATTCACCGAGAAAAATGTCTTTAGATTTAACTGGAGTTGCCATGAGTACTTCCTTGAACCCCACCTCTCCTTCAGTATATACCGTATTTAAGGGATACATCACCAAAACTAAAAATGTTCCTATCATTAATGATTCTATGATGACACCGACCATTGGGAGGAATATTGTAGAAAATTCTAATACTAAAGTTGGCATGAATAGATCGAACAAGAGTGGCGCAATAAAAAATGCCCATAGAAATAAAAGGGCATAAATACTAATAAAGAGCAGCCACCTATGATTTCTAAACTTGCTTGTTCTAATCCTTATCTCATTTTTTGCGACTACTTTCCAAAGAGCCCTATTCTGAAGCAGTTCCAAAGAAGTTTTATTTCCATTTTCTTCTCCATTTAACGCTTCAAAATCTTTCTCAGATGTCAGAACAATCAATTTCAACCCTCGATCTTAAATTTTTTAGAGTCATTCTCTCTCCAGGCTAAGAGATCATCAATATGGGATGCTCCCGTGATTTTTAGATAAGCGTCTTCTAAATCTTTTGCATTCACCGAGTCTATGATTTCTTTGGGAGTGCCCTCAATTTTTAATTGACCTTCATACAAGATTCCTATTATATCACATAATTCTTCCGCAGCATCAAGAAGATGAGTACAGATAAATACCGTTTTCTCAGCTTTTTTAGCCAATTCAAATATTAAATTTTTCACCATTCGTGCTGCTGCAGGATCCAGGTTAGAAGTGGGTTCATCTAAAAAGATTATTGAAGGATCTTGAATCAAAGCTGCACACAAGCACACTTTCTGCTTCATTCCCCTTGAATACCCTTCTAAAAGATCATTCTCCCTTCCAGTTAATTCAAATAACTCAATCAATTCATTTATTCGCTCTTTTAAAATACTTTTTGGTAAGTAATATAGCTCACCAATGAATTCTAAAAATTCTCGGGCTGTGAGTTTAGAGTACAGTCCCGGTGATTCTGGCAAAAATCCACATATCTTTTTTACTTCTGTATCTTGAGCTTGAACGTCAAATCCCCCCACGAATGCTATTCCTGAGGACTTGGAAACTATTCCATTCAAGATCCTTATAGTTGTGGTTTTTCCCGCCCCATTTGGACCCAAAAGTCCATATGTTTTGCCATAAGGAATCTTCAGATTTAAATTTTTCACAGCAATGATGCTGCCAAAATTTTTCGTTAAATTCGAAGTTCTAATAGCGTATTTTTCAACCATTTTTTTTACCTCTTTTTTATATTATAATTAAATTCAATTCCTAAACCGATTATTTGCATTCTGCACTTTCGCATCGTTATCTCTTAATCGATTTTCCCTTCCTAACTTGTATAGAAAGGTTAAATTCATCACCATAGATATTCCACCAAACATTCCTTCTAAAAAATCTACTGCTGGAATTCCCTCAAAAAACCTACTCAAAGCAATTGAAATAGCTATTGAAAGCATTCCAATAACTAAGAATCCCTCCTTTTTCATTTTACATAACATTTACTTTTTCACCTGTTTTGATTACTTAATATAACAATTGAAAAAATGACCACGAGCGTGACGATTGCAATTAATAAATATGTCCATCTACCTCCCTTTTGGGATTCTCCTTTCTTTTTACACGCTGCAGCAAATCCTCCTGCTGCAGCTCCACCTGCGAAAGCCATTTTATTACGCACCTTTGTAATTATTAGCATTCAAATTACATTTCTTCTTTTTCATAATAAACTTCAACCATACCATATTTTTCTCAATTGTTTATTACTCTTTTTTGGAACCTAAATTGAACTAAGATTCAAAATTGATTCATCATGGAATTTTACTTTGCCGTGCAAAGCTTCCTAATTTAAGGTAGAAAGAACTAATATTTAAACTTTATTACATAAAGCCTGTATAAAGGACCCTAAGGTCAAATAAAATGAACTTTAAACTATAAAGTTGGCTATTTTTACTAAAAATCTGAATTGATTAAATTTATTTTGTGTCTATAAAATAGAAAATAAATTTGTGATTATTTTTTTGGATTGCTCTTTTTTTCGCTTTTTTGAGAAATGCGTCTATAAATCACGCCTACTACTGGCGTTATCCACCATATAATGAAAGCCCCAAAAACACTTATAATCGAAAAAGGAATCGAAATTAAGAATCCTAATGGACCTATTATGTTATATCTTTTAATTTTTTTAATCATTTGTGGATCAGTGTCCTTTTTTATCAATCTGAAATTTCGAGAGGCATAATACCATAAAATAAAAAGTGAACCACTGAGTAAAGTAATATTAGATGAGTAAATAATAACAATCAACTGGACAGAAGTGTATTCGCCTAACAAGGCGGATGGAAATGGAAGGAAACTAACAAAAAATAAAAAAAGCATCATATTGCGTAATATATGTGAACATCCGATGATGAGAAATCCAATAAGAACCAATTATGAAAAAGCTAATGACATGACTAAAGAATTTTGGGATTAAATTAGACAATTCTGAAATTAATAATTCTGGATTAACGCTTGGAATTATCATCTCTATTATTAATAATGTAATTGCAATTGCCATTACAGCATCGCTGAATGAAGTTATTCTTTCTATTCCTCCATTCGGTTGATCTCCAAAAGATTTTTTTTTTCCATTTTTTTAGAATCCCCAACTTATCGTAAAAATCAATTAGTATACCAAAAATAAAACTTTAGAACATATAAATGGTTATTTAATATGTATAAAATTAAAAAAGTGTTTAATTTATAATAGATTGTCTATAGTGAAGAGTTATGGTATCTAAAGGAATGGAACGCGTGATTCAACTTTTAAAAAACAATGCAATTACCACAACAAAAGAAAGAGTTGAGGCCTCACGTAAAGGTTTGGAACTACTAGCTTCTCTAGTAAAGCCTCCAAAAGATGCTAAGATCGATCATATCAAAATAGAAGAAATGGATGCAGTATGGATCTCTTTCCCTGAATCCGAGTCTGATAAGATAGTTTTATATTTACATGGTGGAGCTTATATGGAGGGATCCCTAACATCTCACCAGGATTTAGCTATAAGAATTAGTCATGCTGCCAAAGTGAAAGTATTATTAATAGATTATCGACTAGCCCCGGAACATCCTTTCCCTGCAGCTGTTGAAGATGCTGTTAAGTCTTATAATTGGTTAATTAAAAATCAAAAAATTAACCCAAATAAAATCGTGATTGCTGGTGATTCTGCGGGAGGGGGATTGACTTTAGTGACATTAATTAAACTAAGAGATGAAAAAATTAGTTTGCCTGCAGCAGCAGTATGTTTGTCTCCCTGGACCGATCTAGCTTTAACTGGGGATTCATTAATCAGAAATGCAAAAGCTGACCCTTTCTTGAAACTATATGATTTGATTTTTATGGCGGAATTGTATGTTGGTGATAATGACCCAAAAAATCCTTATATATCACCATTATATGCGGATCTTCAGAATTTACCACCAATACTTCTACACGTAGGCACAGCAGAAATTATTGAAGATGATTCAGTTAGATTTGCAGAGAAAGCAAAAAAAGCTGGTGTTGATGTCACCTTAGAAGTTTTTGATGATATGATTCACGTGTTTCAAGCTTTTTCAGATTGGGCTCCCGAAGGTCAAGAAGCTATTGAAAAAATAGGGAAATACATTCAAGCGAAACTTAAATAAACTTAATCCTCCTTAAATATTTCCTTTTTAATTCTTTTTCCAGTTTTAGTTCCTGCTATCCCTCCTTTTCCAGTTTCCTTTAACTCATATGGAATTTTTCGCCCTACTTTCATCATGGCAACTACAACCTCATCAGCAGGAATAATTGAAGTGACTCCTGATAATGCCATTTCAGCAGCTAAAAACGCGTTAACTACGCCCATAGCATTTCGCTTAATACAAGGCGAGATCACTAATCCTGCGACAGGATCACATACAAGTCCAAGCACATTCGTTAGAGTCAAAGCAATCGCGTTCGAAATTTGATCCTGATTTCCTCCTGCCATATAAGTTATTCCTGCTGCTGCCATTGCAGAGGCTACTCCCACTTCTGCTTGACAACCCCCTTCACTACCAGATAGCATGGCTTGGTTTCCAATTATAGCACCCACAGCCCCTACCACTATTAAAGCGTTTAGGAGATCATCATCGGATTTATTTAAGATCTCTCTTGCTTTCAAAAGAGTAGCAGGTACTACTCCTGAAGATCCAGCAGTAGGACACGCGACAATTAAACCCATTCCACTATTATACTCACCTATTGCCATGGCCCAAGCAGTAGCATCTTTCATATCCGAGTGAAAGAAAATACCAGGAGAAAGCATCTTTTTTGCTTGTCCACTCGCTTCTTTTATAGGTAATTCTGCTTTTGATTGAAGAGCTTTCTCTAATGACTGTTTCATAATTGATAAAGTTTTGTTTAACCGTTCTATTATGATTGAGATGGAAGTGTGGGTGTATTCACTCTCATCCTTTAATATTAATTTATGCAGAGGAATATTTTGTTCTTTAGAGTCGCTCAACAGCTGATAAATGGTTTCATACATCTATAATTCTCACCCATATTATTTCAGGAAATTCTTGTAAAGCTGCAATCAACTTTTCTGGAATTGTTGAATCTGCTTCAAGCCAAGTAAGTGCAATCTTTTTTTTAAGATTTCTCGATATTTTCATTGAACCTATATTTAATCCATAACTTTTGAGCGTGTTTGCGATATTTACTAACGCTCCTATTTTATCTTGATTTAAAATAACTAATGTGTTTGGTTCTCCTCCAAATCCTGCTTCAAGACCATCCACTTCTTTTATTATAATATTTCCACCTCCAATTGAGGAACCAATTACAGTCATTTTATCTTTACCGTCGATCATCTCAATTATGACTGAATTGGGATGATATTCTGCTCCCAAATCAACCGGTTCAAACCCATAAGTAAGGTCCTCTTTATTTGCAATTTCAAAAGCATTTTTTATCCTTTCATCTTCAGGATTAAATCCTAAGAGCCCCCCTATTATTGCTTTATCTGTTCCATGACCTTTATAGGTTTCTGCAAAAGAATCATGAAGTCCAATTTTCACGACGCCTGGTTTTTTACCAAACAAAATTTGGGCAACGTAGGCTATTTGACACGCCCCAGCGGTATGACTGGAACTTGGTCCTACCATAATATGGCCTATAACGTCAAAAATCGATGTATATTTCACGCTTTAATCACGATTTTAATCAAAATTTTTTCATATTAATGTTCGTTACAAAAAAAAAGAATAAATAGTTGTCTTATCAAACATTCTATTTTATTTGATCAAAATTAAAATGGTATTTTAGGATGAGCAATAATACTATATCAAATCATATAAAGTACCCTAAAGAGATTTTTGGGAAAATATTTGTTCTTAACCGTGAAATTAAGGACATTTTTCGAGGTTGGATTCTTATCGAGGGAAACTTCAGTCAATTTTACAAAATCTTGCAAGAAGAAATCGATAATGAATGGGATCTCAAGAAGTTAGAAAATTTTAAGATATACTTTATCGATACTTCGATAAATCAATTGGTTGAAATAAAAGATAGTAAAACGTTAAATACCTTGCGAAGAAAAGAGAAGATATTTATTGTCTTGATTGAAAAAAGACATTCCATTACTGAGATAAAAGAGTTTGAACCATTATATCATTGGTATATTGAAAGTTTAAATAATTACGATTTTTGAACAGTTTTTACTTTTTCAAGAATTTCTTTTATTATTATTTTAACATCTTTATTATCAGTTTCAATTTCAAAGTCAGCTGCATTTTGATACATCGGCCTTCTAATATTATAAATTCTTTTTATCTCTTCTTTAAAATTGCTTTTGTTTACTACTGGTCTTAAATTAATTCCGTTTTTTGCAATTCTGTCATATATGGATTCTAAATTTGATTTTAGATGAACAATTATGGCATTTTTGCTTAAATCTTTTACATTTCTCTCATCAAGTACAACTCCACCACCACAGGATATAATGGAGTGATCTAATTTAGATATCTTTTTGCAGATTAATCTTTCAAGCTTTCTAAATTTCTTTTCACCATCTTGGGAAAAAATTGAGGGAATTGATTTACCAGCTAATTCTTCAATCATTAAATCCATTTCAATATGCGTGTAATTATCTCCTAATTCAGCAGCTAGGATTTTGCCAATTGTAGTTTTTCCCGTGGCCATAAATCCAATAAGTGCTATTGATGTTTTAGTCATGATCATTTCATAGAAAAGCCTTGAGTAGCTAAGACTCCTTCTTTTAGTTCGATGTAATTACCTGAAATATATGCAAAAGTGTCCAATTTATCTGGATCAATTGAGTTATTCTTCAGATAATTTTTATCGCAATGAACCGCAACTACCTCTCCAAAATAGCACACGTGGGAACCTAGTTCTATCTTATTTACAACTTTACATTCCATATTCCAAGCGAATTCTTTAATTAAGGGAACATCGACTATTGATGCTTTCTGCTTAGTTAAACCAAGTTCATTCCATTTGTTAACGTTTTTACCCGTTCTTGTACCACAAAAATCCATTTCTCTAATTTGATCTTTGCGTGGATAATTAATTACAAATTCTCCATGTTGTTCAATCAAATTAAACGAGTACCGTTTTTTATGAATCCCTATTGCTATGATAGGAGGTTTCATGCAAACCTTGCCTACATAAGCAAGAGTGATTAAGTTTGCATTATCTCCCTTACCAACAGATATGACGGCTGCTGGCATCGGAAAGGTCGTCGTGTGCTTACTTATCAATTTTTTTTCCATTTTTTCAAATCTCCTAAATTAAATAATTTAAAAATATAATCTTTCTATACTAAAACATATTAATAGTTTAAACTTTAATTTTTTTATCAATATGGCTGATCATCCTAAAATAACGGCTCATACAAAATTAATTTGCATAATTGGACATCCATTAGAGCACAGTTTAAGCCCATTAATGCACAATGCTTTATTTCAAGATTTGAAACTAGATTATACATATCTCGCATTTGATGTGCATTCACATAATTTAAAAGCTGCTTTTGATGGAATCCGTGCCCTAAACATTGAAGGAGCTAATATAACCATTCCTCATAAGCAAGCATCTTTAAAGTATATGGATGAACTTGATCCTTTAGCAAGAGAAATAGGTGCGCTAAATACAGTGAAGAATGAAAATGGAAAATTAATTGGAAGAAATACTGATGCATTAGGTGCAAAAAAAGCTTTAGATGATGCAAAATTTGATTTAAAAAGGAAGAGAATTATTGTTTTAGGTGCTGGAGGAGCTGCTAGAGCTATCTGTTATGCTATAAAAGAAGAAATCGAGGAACTTATGCTTATTAATAGAACATACAGTAAGGTAAAACAATTAGCAATGGAACTGAAAAAGCATTCAACATTAAGCATTAAAACATATGATCTTAGAGATTCGTCGATTGTTGATTTAATCCAATCTGCTGATATATTGATTAACACTACTCCAATAGGAATGTTCCCAAATGTTGGAAAAAGTCCCGTACCAAAGCAAGCTTTACATGAACATTTAAATGTTTTTGATGTTATATATAATCCCTTGCAGACTAAGCTTTTAAAAGATGCATCTGATAAAGGATGTAAGACATTGGGAGGAATAGATATGCTGATAAATCAAGGTGCCTTGGCATTTGAATGGTGGACATCTAAAAAGCCTGATACAAAATTGATGAAGAAAAAATTGATCGAATTTTTGGAGGATAAAAATTGTTAGGTCAAAATATAACTATAATTGGCGGATCTGGAGGGATGGGTAAAGTTTTTGCTAGATATTTCAGGGAACATGGATTCATTGTTACTCTATATGCTCGTGATAAAAAGAAATTGGAGGAAGTATCTCGTGATTTAGAGGTAAATCATTCGGTAAATCTCGAAGAATCAGTTAAAAACGCTGATATTATTATGATTTCTATCCCTATAAAAAAAACGACTGAAATGGTAAACAAAATTGCACCCTTAATGAAAAAAAATGCTTTAATCTTTGATATCACTTCTCTCAAATTTTCAGTGTTTAAGGCCTTAAAAGATGCATCATTACGCTATCCAATTAACTGTGTGTCATTACACCCTATGTTTGGCCCGGGAATTAAAAATATGAATAATTATGTTATTTTAGCATTAAGAGTGGGAGGTACGAAAGATTATAAAAGAATTATTGATGAATTATTCGCTATTTTTGATTCAGATGGATTAATCATAACTCATACCACTCCCGAGGAGCATGATAAGATAATGGCGCTAACTTTGGCTGTTCCACATATGTTTAATATATTGTTCTTAAACCTATTGAGGAAATCCGGAATAGCGCTAAATGATTTAACTCGCTTTACTGGTACTACATTTTTACTTCAAAAGGTATTTGCTGAAAGCATTATTCAAAGGGAAATGGAAATGTTTGGAGAGATTCAAATGGAAAATCTTCAATTTTATGAAATTTTAGATCTTTTTGAAGATTTAGTCAAGGATTATAAGGAAATTATCCAAAATAAAAGAGAACTCGCGTTTAAAGAAATTTTTTCTAATGGATTAGAATATTCAAGAGGGGATGATCATTTTGAAAAATCTTATCAATATTTCTATCAATTCATGAAAGTTTTGAAGAAAGATACTTAATGAGGTTTATAATATAAAAAACGAGATCTTCTTATAGGGAGGATTAGATAAATTAAAAATAGATTTTTTGTATTCCTATATGCAAAAATTAAAGCATTTTCAAGTTTATAGTGATTCTAAAAAAAAGGCGATTAATATCCTCGTTGATAAAATTTGGATTCAAAATAATCGTATTTATTTTCGAATTATGGAGAATTTGTGCCCAAAACTCCAATTAAGACAAGAAAAAGAACCACATATTTATTCCATTGATATTAATGATTTATTCAGTATAAGATGTAGATTATACTTTTGAAAAAATTATTCACTAATTTTTGTTCCACAATGGGCGCAGTACTGAATATTTTCACTTGTTATGGGCTCACCGCAGTACGCACAATATCGAACTGATTCTTTATTATGAGAATCTAGAGATGATGAGTTTGAATTAAAACCCTCTTGATATTGAGATCTCTTTGAAGAATCAAGTTCACTTAAAGGAGGACCAACTACACTATTACAATGAACACACCGATTTAGAGGCTTATTATAATATGTTATTAAATAAATCACCAAACCGATTCCTGCTGTGAAAATAAGTAAAATGATGGCCAAACAGACGTCAATATCTTCTCTTTTGAGTAAAACATTCTGTTTACAATGATTACAATAACCGATTTGATTCATCATTGACAAGGTTAATTTCCCCTAATCATTTTCTCATAAGATTGTTGAATAAAAATATGAGATTATTAATTTATTTTTATTCCTTACTCGAAATTAAAGGTAAATGAAATAATCAATAATTTAAGAAATAAATAACATTTTCTTACATTAGTTTAGAATTTTAACTATCTAAAATTATTTATTAAAATAAGATGCCCCAAAAATCATTGTTCATTGTTTTAGAAGGAATTGACGGATCAGGAACCACTACACACTCTAAGTTACTTTATGGATTTTTAAAAATGTTTGATCTTAAAGTACATTTAACTCAAGAACCATCTAATAATGAGATTGGTTTGTTACTTAGAAAATTTTTAAAGAATAAGGAAATCCCTCCTAGTACTGATGCCCTAATGTTTGCCGCTGACAGAGATCTACATTATAAGAGTGAAATTAAACCAAAATTAGATCAAGGTTATATAGTTATCTCTGATAGGTACTTAGAATCATCATTAATATATCAATCGCTTCAATCTGAGGACATAAGTTTAGATTGGGTCAAAGTAATAAATAAGTATGCCCCACCACCAGATTTAACCATTATATTAGATATAGATCCTAAAATATCTCTTTCACGTAAAATGCAAGAGAGTTTAGAAAAGTTCGAAGATACTACGTTTTTAGACAGAGTTCGAGAACTTTATCTTTCACGAGCTAAAACTAATGGGTATCATCTCATAAATACTGATGATATCATTGAGATTGTACAGGGAAAAATTCAAAAAATAGTGTTCCAAAGTATAAAAAATAAAGGTTTGGAAATTAAAAATAAATAAAGATAAATTTAGTCTTAAACTTTTCAGAAGTGGGTTAATTTTTCAAATTATGACGATCTTAGAAAGGGAGAATTTTATTCGTCCAGAGGAAATTCAAAAACCTCAATTTCAGAAAGAGAGATTGAGAAATTTTATCAATAAATTCAGTTTTCCTCGATTGGCTGGAACAAAAGCTGAAGAAAGAGCAACAAAATTAACTTTTGAGACATTTAAAGAACTGGGATTTGAAGAAAAGCAAGTTTTAATGAGAAAATTTGAATTCTCAGATTTTTATTCTACCACATTGATTAAGTTAATAATGAGCATGAATCTAATTTTTAACTTAATTCTAATACTTTTTGTGTTCATCTACGTGATATTAAGCATCTTTTTTACGCTTTTTATGATCATCATCGTAATGTTGATTGTGAAGGGCTTAAAACATCCAGAAAATCCAGGTTTTTGGGGGGAATATTTTGGTGTAAATTTGGAAGCAACAAATGTAATTACTAAAATCCCAGCGAGTTCGATTTCGGAATCAGAAGCGGGTAATATCATTATTTCTGCTCATATTGATTCTAAATCACAGTCATATACCACTTTTTTTAGAGTTTTTTTATATAAATTATGGCTTTACGGGGGAATCGCAATGGCTTTCTTTTATATCCTTTTTTTAATCGTACTTTTTGCTAATATTCCTTTCGATTATAGATTTACTTTATATGGTGCTTGGATTTCGGTAAGTATAGTATCTACTTCCAATCTATTTTTGATGTTTTTGAATACCCATAATAAGTCTCCAGGCGCTTTGGATAACGCCTCAGGAATGGCTATAGTATTTGAACTAAGCAAGTTTTTCTTAAAAAACCCATTAAATAATTTCAATATCTGGTTTTGTCAATTTTCTGCTGAAGAATTGGGAACAATGGGATCTCGCATATTTGTGAATGATAATGAAAATCTATTCGTCAAAGGTCGGGTTTTTCAAATTAATTTTGATATGATTTCCTGTAAAAACCATAAAAAGAATGAAATTGAATTTTTTAAATCATATGGAACTTTATTCAGAAAAATTAATTCTCCACTGCTTAGCAAGTATTTTGAAATCTCAGCAAAAAAGGAGAGCATTTCATTAAAGGGATTTAATTTAAGTACTGGTGCACATACTGATACCGTTCCCTTTCATATGAGAGGATGGGATGCCATAGATATTACCACAAGAGCAGCAGCAAAGTACACACACACCAAAAAAGATATTCCTGAAAAAGTGGATGCTTCAGTATTGTTCGATACCTGTTTAATTACTCAAGGTGCCATCAAAATGATTGATGACGATTATAAAAAATTATGTGAAAATAATGAAATATTCTGCGGGGTATAATGTCTCTAACAATTACAGAAAAGATTTTACGAAAACATTGTCCAGAAAAGAATATATCACCAGGACAATTCATCGAGGCAGAAATAGATTTAATAATGGTTCATGAACAATTAGGAGGAAGAATTCATGAAGAATATGAAAAACTTGAGATAGATTACGTTTGGGATCCAAATAAGATCTTCTTTATTCTTGATCACTGGGTACCTGCTCCTACAATAAATGCGGCAAAAATGCACCAAGATTGTATAAAATTTGCTCAAAAATTTAAATTTGTTCATAATATGGGCATGAATAAAGGAATTTGCCACCAAGTCCTCCCAGAAATGGGTTTTGCAAGGCCCGGGATGCTTATTGTCGGTTCTGATAGTCATACTACTACTTATGGTGCTTTTAACTGTTTATCAACAGGCATTGGAGCTACAGACGTGTCAGTCGTATTTGCTACAGGGAAATTATGGTTTAGAGTGCCCGAATCTTTTAAAATAATATTGAATAATACACTTCATAAAGCGGTTATGTCAAAAGATTTCATTTTAACGATGATAGGAGAAATGTCAACAAAGGGTGCTATTTATAAAGCTTTAGAATTCCATGGTTCCGGATCTAAATGGTTATCTATTGATTCCAGAATGACAATTGCGAATATGGTCGTAGAGGCTGGTGCTAAATTCGGTGTCTTCTTACCAGATGACAAGCTAAAAAATTGGTTGAAAAAACGGACTATTCTACCTTATGATTTTATAACACCCGATGAAAAAGCGGAATATGAAAAGGAATATGAATTTGATTTATCGGAAATAACACCTGTTGTAGCTAAACCTTCTAATCCGGGAAATGTAGTGGTTGTAGAAGAAATTCAAGGTGAAGAAATAGACCAAGCATTCTTGGGAAGTTGCACTAACGGAAGATTGGAAGACCTACGTATAGCAGCTAAGATATTGAAAGGAAAAAAAATCGATTCTAAAACCAGACTAATTGTCACACCGGCATCACGAGAAATTTATATGGATGCAATGTCCGAAGGATTAATCGAGATATTTTTGAAAGCTGGGGCAATTGTCACACATTCAACTTGTGGTGCTTGCATAGGTGGTCATCTAGGCGTGTTAGGTCCCGATGAAAGATGCGTTAGTAGTACTAATAGAAATTTTATCGGAAGGATGGGAGATCCTTCATCTGAAATATTTTTAGCATCACCGGCAACTGTAGCGGCTTCTGCTTTAAAAGGAAAAATAACTGATCCGAGGGATTATCTATAAAATGAAAGAGATTCTTGGATATGCTTATGTCCTAGGAGATGATATTAACACAGATGATATCGTTCCAAGTTTTACTTTAACTATGAGAGATGCAAATGAAATGGCTAACCATGCCTTAGAATATATTGACCCTAATTTTGCAGAAAGAGCTTCAAAGGACTTGATAATTGTCGCAGGCCATAATTTTGGTACAGGAAGTTCTCGAGAAGAAGCGGTGAATGTGTTTAAAATTCTAGGGATTAAAGCCATTATTGCAAAATCATTTTCAAGAATATATTTTAGAAACCTCATTAATAATGGAATGATGAGTATTATCTGTGATTGGGATGAGAATATAATTTCGAATGATGATGAATTAGAAATTTCAATTGAAAAAGGAAAAATCTACAACCAAACTAAAGATATTGTTTTTGAATTTACAAAACTTCCATCATTTCTAAAGGATATAATAGAATCTGGTGGAATTTTGAACCAATTAAAGCATAAAATAAAATCAGATTAAAGAATTAATTTCTTCTTGAATCCCTTGTATTCTTTTTCTTGATTTAATAAGTATTTTTGTTTTACCATACTTCGAAAACCACTTTTCAAATCTTTGGCTGATCGAAACCTCTCTACTTCCCGCAGTGAGTTTATCGGCTAAACAAATGATTTTTTCTTCTAAAGATTGGGGAAGGTAATCTCTTTCTGGTAAACCAACTTGTACTGCATCTTCTTTATCTAAACCTCCCAAAATGTGCCTTTCGCATATTTTAACAAGACTTTCTGGAAGTCCTCTCTGTTTTAAAATTTTTCCTCCAATCAATGCGTGCTTGAAACTATGTGTCTTTGATCGCCCGACATCGTGAAGTAGAGCTCCGATCTCAACTAAATCTTTATTAACTTCTACTTTTTTGATTTTGTCCGCTATTTCTAAAGCTTTTTCTGCAACCTTAATCGAATGCTTTCGGACTTGATAAGGAACCTTTAAATTTTTAAGTAGATCAAATGCAAAATCCCTTGTAGGTAAAGGTTCTTCTTTTTCCATTGAATTTGAAAATTAATTATAAACTTTAAATTTTGTTCTATCTGAAATCTCTACAAACAAAAGACGAAACTTTTATTATTTGATTAATATTCCTCATAAGGTCCCGCAATTAAGCCTCCCAAAAACCCTCCTAATATTGAACCTACCATTGCGCTTAAAATTCCACCCGCCGTAGAGATTAATTGGGCACCTTGAAATAAAGCCATTAAATCTTCTCCCGCAACTACGCTTAAAAGCATCCAAATTAGTAAATCAATTACAATAACCAATATTCCTACGGTTAACCCTCGCTTAACTCCTTTAGCAATGGTACCGCTTAAATATCCAATAAAGATACTTGCTAGTAGTTGAGGTGCAAAAAATTCGATAATATTTGGCGTGCCTGTAAAAAAAGAGATTAAATCAAATTCAAAATTAGCACCAATCATTAATATAACAACCCTTAAAGGATCTGAACCTAAATAAAGTTGAATGCGAATTATAACATCTTCCATGTTAAAAAAGAATGCAGTTAAAAAACTAAAACATATTCCAACAATTATTCCAATTATTAATCGATAAGAAACCATTTCCCCGAATTATCAAGAAAATTTAATTATGAATTTAGTTAAAAAATATATTAATATTTATAATAACCATTATTTATTAATTCTTTAGTTCTTGAGGTTTCTGAAGTCTTCTATTAATAAAATATTAAAATTATGGTATTTTATTTAACTTAATTTACATCTTATTTTATTAATTAAAATAATCACTAATCACAAGGTCTATAAATTGGCAAGAAAGAAAAAAAAAGTAGAAAAGCCGGAGAAAGATGAAGAGACTACTGATGAAATCGATTTTGACAAAGATTTTATCGAAGACTTCGAAGAAGATTTTGAAGAGGATCTTGATTTGGAAGAAGAATTAGACCTCCTTGATACAGACGACCTTGAAGCCGAAATCGAGGGGCCTGAGACCATCATAGATAAGGATGAAGAGAAAAAGCAGCTATATCTTAGTTGCGGGATTCATATAGGAACAAAATTATTAACTGGAGATGCTCGGAGATTCATATACAGACAAACAAATTATGGGCTCTATGTCATCGATCTAACTAAAACTGATGAGCGTTTAGGCATAGCTGCTAAGTTTTTAAGCAAATATATTGAAGAAGGAAGTGATCGGGTTATTGTCACTTCGGTCAGGCGTTATGGCAAAGAACCAGTAAAAAAATTCTGTCAGGTATTAGGATGCAAAGCGATCACAGAACGATTTATCCCCGGCTCTCTGACAAATCCAATCATCGATGATTACATCAAAGATGCCTCGGTTGTTGTAATTGTAGACCCACACGCGGATAAAGTAATATTACGAGAGGCAAAACTCGCAAGGATTCCTGTAGTAGCATTATTTGATACAGATGATACCCTTGATGGAATAGATCTTGCAGTTCCTGCTAATAATAGAGGTAAAAAAGCATTAGGTCTTGCGTTTTGGCTTTTAGCACGGCAGATTATGTTGGAATTAGGAAAAATTTCGAGTGAAGATGAATTTCCTTATACCCTTGAAGAATTTACCTCCAAAATTGTTCCAGTATATCGACAAGAATAGCTTCTATTTCAGATTTTAGCTTTACCTTTATGATTCTTATCATTTTAATCTCTGATTATGATTTATTAGGTTCTTTTTCAATATGATTTTAATTGATATTTTCACATCCTGTATTTCTTTTATCTCATTCATGACAACTTTTTAATTATTCTTTATTTTTCTTTAATTGGATATAATAATTCAAAATGAAAGAGTCATTATTATGAAAAAAATAGTTGCGTTTGCTGGGAAGGGTGGAGTTGGAAAAACAACGAGTCTTGTCTTATTTTTAAAATATGTCTTAGAATTAAAAAAAGCTCAAGATATTTTAGTTATAGATTCTGATCCTGATGCTAATGTTGCGGACGTGATCGGACAAGAAGTGAATTTTTGCGATACAATAGGAGGTAAAATGAAAGTTTTAAAAGATAAGATTCAAGGAATGAAAATATCTCCCAATACACCTAAAAATCAATTAATAGAATCCGATGTTTATAATTGCTTAATAGAGATGGACGCTTTCGATCTTCTAGAGATGGGGCGCAGCGAGGGGGAAGGATGCTATTGTTTTATAAATGATGTCTTGAAAAAAGTCATAGATACACTTTCTAAGAACTATGATCTGACGCTACTTGATTCACCTGCAGGATTGGAGCATTTTGCTCGTAAAACTGGACGAAATGTTACGGATCTCGTAATTGTTACTGATCCATCAAAAATGGGTATCCATACCTTAAAAAGAATCCTAGAAATAATTGATGAATTGACCCTGAACTTTGAAAACATCTGGATATTAGGTAATCGCTTTCCTGAAAATCTTAGAGATATTCTCGAACAAGAGATAAAAACTTTTAATAAGGATAATGTGAGGCTTCTTGGTTTCATTTCTAACGATGATGAAATTAGTAAAGTTAATCTCACGGGTGGAAACTTAATCGACCTTTCTAAAGATAATCTTTCCTACAAAGAAGCAAAGTCAGTATTCGCTAATATTATATAGACAAATTACCAAAATCCAAGACTCGCTAAATATGTTTTAAAAAATCTCTTTAGATTTTTAAATAGTTTAGTCTATATTTAATTTCTTTAATTTTTTCTGGATTTAAATGTTAGGTATTACTTAGAAAATTCGTTAAGTTTTTTATAATGACTCTTAAATCGATTTTCAATACCCTTTCTCATCCCGGGTAATTGAAAACATTGTTCGGGAATCATTTTTTTGAAGTATGATTGATTTTCTCTTTCAGAAATGAATTGAGATTTATATAATGTCTCAAAAATATCCTTTCCAGAAAACTGGATATCCTTAAAGTATGGCATGATTGGACGATTTTTGCTAATATTATCTATGACCTTGTCTAATGGTAATTTAAAATTATGTATTTTTCCTCTCTCATCAATGCTGCTGGTTAAGTTATTGTATTCATTAAATAAACATATAACACACTGGGGCCATCGCTCATGAAAATAATGTAATACTCTATCGATCACTCTATGCTTAAGTAAAACAATTCCGTATAATACACCATGATTATTTATCTCAGTACGGGTAAACTGTTTGGCACGATACGACTCAGTAGAGACTTCTCTCATCATTCGATTAATTCTTTTCGCAAAAAGAGAACCAGAATTACGAAATACCACCTCAGGAACCCTCCTTACTTTTTTTAGTAAGTCTGGATAAAAATCTTTATGTCTAGGTAAATTTTGAATCAATTCCTTATGTGAATATCCCCTAGCTCTCCCTATTACTTCCATAGGATCCTTTTGAGAATTTTTCACTGATATCACGTTACTCTAATTAATCTTTACTTATGAAATTACTTAGGCTTGTTTGTGATTTTCCATTAATCACAAGAAAAGGATCTGCACGTTTTAATACAACACCTACTGATTTAAGATCCTTTCTTTTGTTAAACTGAAAATTTTTATTTCTTAAATTTAGAATTCTTTTAGCAGAAATTGGTCCAATACCAGGTACGCGTAGTAAATCCTGGTAAGATGCCTCATTTGGATTTATCAGATTATGATTTTCAAAATATTTTTTGGCTAAGTGGATTTTTGGATCTCCATGAGGTAAATTACCTTCCTCATTAATTATTTCTCTCAACTCTTTTAATTTATAATGATAAATGCGTAAAAGCCAATCACTTTGATATAATCTATGTTCCCTAGCAAGAGATTCGGCTTGCTTCCCTGCCAG
>Ga0315542_1000289_pt1 | contig 30478 bp, 29 predicted proteins | sample SalMarSW160120MG_FD_202541 | JGI IMG/M metagenome (GOLD analysis project Ga0315542, IMG submission 202541) | Salt marsh sediment microbial communities from the Plum Island Ecosystem LTER, Massachusetts, United States - Salt Marsh Sediment SW1601-20 ...
AAGTCTTTTTGTTTTCAATTTTAGCCATTATAAAGGGTTTGATATCAATTTTTTCCCAGACTTTGTTGTAGACATCCGGTTCATCCTGTAAAAGCCGGTTATCACTATTTTTTCAAGATGTTCCGGCCTGCATTTCATTCTGCGATTGTTGGTGTCAGGATCCAGATTGTCGTATACTACCGGTAAATATTGCATGACTTGATATTATTGAATAAACGGACTAAAATTAATAGTTCAAAATTATAATAATTAAGAACAGTTTCTGAGACATTGATTAAGATATAAAAATCATTAATCATTGTTTATATTTGCAATAATTGATGCAAAAATACGACCATGTTCCTATTCCTTTATAGGCGATCCTTTTAATGGACTTATTCTGTCACTGGTTTTTTAAGCATTTAACTACCATATGCCGGAAAATAAATATAATATTGGCCTGGTTTTAAGCGGCGGCGGAGCAAGAGGGTTTACTCATCTTGGTGTTATACAAGCACTTAATGAAGCGGGCATTTTTCCCGACGTCGTTGCGGGAACAAGCGCAGGAGCTCTTGCGGGAGTACTCTATTGTGATGGCTATTCTCCTAAAGAGATCTTTAAAATGATGAATGCAGGAAGCCGCCTGAGCTATATGCGGCCAACCCTGCCAAGGGATGGCTTGTTACAGATCTCCGGTATTGTAAAAATCCTTGAGAGTCATCTTCGTGCAAAAACATTTGAAGAATTGAAGATCCCTCTGTTTGTGACAGCAACTGATATAAACAACGGTAAGGCTGTCTATTTCTCAAAAGGTGATATTATGGATCCTGTTATTGCCTCTGCTAGCATTCCTGTTCTTTTTAAACCAGTTATAATCGGAAAGATCTATTATGTTGACGGCGGTGTTATGGACAACCTTCCGATACGCCCCATTGAAGGCAAATGTCGTATTACTATCGGCTCTTTCGTAAATCCCGTTGGTTACGAAGACTCTATCAGTGGCCTCCTCAAAATAGCAGTCAGAACCTTTATGCTGAGCATGTCGAAAGAGATCAGTGAAAAAGCAAAAAAATTTGACCTCTTCATTGCCCCGCTGGAATTAAAAGACTATGCCATCCTTGATCCGGAAAACGCAGATGCATTTTTCAAAATAGGATATAAGGCAACGAAGGAAAAACTTAAGAATTTTGAATTAAAGGTTTGATTTTTCAGAAAATCAATATTTTTTACTTTTATTTCTTCTTCAGGATCTGGTCCATGAGTTCTATCTGAATTTGCTGAATTTCAAACAATCTCTGAGCCTGATTAATCAGAATATGATCAACTTTTTCATTTAGCTGCCTGATTTCAATTTCAGCTTTTAAATTAACCTGATAATCATTTAATGATCTGTTCCTGTCTTTTGCTTCCTGCCTGTTCTGGCTCATCATAATAACCGGAGCCTGTAAAGCAGCAATACACGAAAGAATTAGATTCAACAAAATAAACGGGAATGGATCAAAGGGTTTTTTGGCAAGGAAATAAGTATTTAAGATAATCCAGCAAAAGAGAATCGCCCCAAATATTATGATAAACTTCCAGCTGCCACCGAACAGAGCCACTTTATCTGCCGTTCGCTGACCAAAAGAAAGGCTTTCATCCGGGTCGGTTTCCAGCTTTGTTATGAGGAGTTCCTGGTTTTTAATGCTTTCAATTACATCAATGTCTATTTTGTCCAGATCCCCTTTTTCGTCTTCAAGTAGCTGCTTAACATATTCATTACGAAACTGGCTAAGTATCTCTAAAGAAATCATCCCTTTTTCGCCGGACCATTCAGGATATTTTTTTTTGATAAGATCCCTGAGCTGCGGTCTTATGGATCCGGCTCTTACAAGTTTCGTCATCGGTAATTCTTTTCCTGTTATGTCACATTTTCCTGTCTTTTCCATAGATATATATTTAAATTAGATTTAAAATCGTACTTCACTCAATCTTCAGCACTTTTATGTGCTTCTGGATATTTTATATTTTTCTTTTAATCGATTTAATTCCGGAAATTACAATATTTTATCAGATATTATTACTTTTGCAAGCCATATCATTTTAAATATCATACAAATGACTGAGACAAATAACACAACAACCAACATTCAGGAAAATAAAAAAAGTACACCAATCAAAATGATTGCACTGTCTATTATCCTGGCATGCGTATTGATCTTCATTGTAGTCATGTATTTTGATCAAAAACATAAAATGGTCGAAATGGAAACCGTTTTAACACATGAGAAAGATTCACTGGCCAATGAATTAAGACTGATGATACACGGGTATGATACTCTGAAAACAAATAATGATACGCTTAATGCAAATCTTGAGAGAGAAAAAAACAGAATTATTAAGCTGCTGTCTGTAAATGCTTCCAATGTTCAGCTTATCAGAAAATATAAGAACGAGATCACAACAATGAGAGAAATAATGAAAAGCTATATAGTCCAGATAGATTCTCTTAATTCTCGTAATAAATTTCTTGTTGCCGAAAACTCGCAAATTAAACAGGAATTTACAAAAGTTCAGAGCACCAATACACAGCTTGAAAAAGTAAAAAATGAGCTTAATACCAAAGTAGAAATTGCGTCAATTATACAAGCCAAGGATATCGTTGCGGTAGCTCTTAATAAAAAGCGGCGGGAAACAACGCGAATCAACCTGGTCGATAAGCTCAGGATTTGTTTTACTCTTCGAGAAAATCCAATTGCCCTCCCCGGACCAAAAGAGGTATTCATGAGAGTTATGAGACCTGATTCTCTGGTTATTACAAGTAGTCCTGATAATCTGTTTGATTATAAGGAAAATAAAATAATCTATTCAGCAAGCAGAACTGCAGATTATATGAATCAGGATATAGAGATATGTATTTTCCTTGACAACACAGGCGATTTTATTATTGGCAATTATAGTGTTGACCTCTATCTTGAGGGTAATAAAATAGGTCATACAACATTCATGCTCACAAAAAGATAGAAATCAATTATCTCCCGGCATTATAAATTCAGAGATAATATTATCTGATATCATTTTGCCCTGGTTTGTCAGAACCAGGGTTTTTTTATCCTGCTTCATTAAACCATAGCTGATATATTTTCCTGAAAGGTTGATAACATAGTCATATCCCTCCTTTTCAAATGTTTTTTCAACATATTCCAGATCAATTCCCCACATGGTTCTCAGGGATACCATTATATATTCATTGAATTTTGTTTTCATATCAAGCTCTTCTCGCTCAAAGAAGGGTTTGCTTTCATTTACCAGTTTAATGTATTTATTCAGATCCCTGATGTTCCACTGCCTTGAATAACCGTTAAAAGAGTGCGCTGATGGCCCGAGGCCCAGATACGATACCTGTTTCCAGTAATTTGTATTATGCTTTGAAAAATAAAATGGTTTGCCAAAATTTGAGATCTCGTAATGAATAAATCCGGCATTCACGGTTTTTTCAACAAGAATATTAAAGAGTGTCGTACTTTCCTCTTCGTCTATTTCTTCAAATAATCCTTTGTCCTTCATCTTGCCAAAAACCGTTCCCTGTTCAACCGAAAGATGATAGGCCGATAAATGTTTTATATTGAAAGAAAAAGATTTATCAAGATTTGAGGCCCACTCGTCACTATTCATTCCCGGTATGCCATAAATAAGGTCGATGGAAATGTTCTCAAATCCGGCTTTTAAAGCATCATGTAATGCTTTCGATGCCTGATATGAAGTATGTCGTCTGTTAAGTAACTTTAAATCCTCGTCGCGCCATGACTGAACGCCAATACTAAGTCTGTTAATACCTGTGTTTTTCAGCTCTTTCATAAAATCGCTGGTCACATCATCGGGATTAATTTCTATAGTTATCTCGCTGCCGGGTTCAATTAGAAAATTCTTATGTAAATGATCCAGAATTTTTTTGAAGTCTTCTGCATGAAATACCGATGGTGATCCTCCTCCGAAATATATTGTTGATATGGGTTCATTTCCTGTATACTCCTTCCTTTGTTGGGTTTCTTTAAGTAATGCTTCTAAATATGGGGCATTTTCACCACTGTAAATAACATGATAAAAATCGCAGTAATGACATAATTTCTTACAAAAAGGGATATGAATATATATTCCTGCCATGGTCGAAAATTGCAATTTTTAAAATTATAAATAAAATACCATTCTAATCATTAAATTTGCCCAAACGAAAATTATGATAAAAAAGAATAAATACACGATCGTTACGGCCATGGTTATCCTCTACTTAAGCCTGGCGGGCTCAATTACATTCGGAGGAGGTAATATTCTTAATATTCCATATATAGACAAAATCGGACATTTTGGTCTTTATTTTACCCTGATGTCTGTAATAATTCTTGAACATAAGAATTTATTTCAGAACACAAGGCAGCTTCTTCTGGTTGCACTTATTCCTTTCTTTTTTGGAAACCTGATTGAAATATTACAGATGACTCTGACAACCAACCGAAAAGGTGAAATTCTTGACGCGCTTGCCAATTCTGCAGGAATAACTATTGCTTTATTTTTATGGTTATTTATCAAACCATATTATAAACAGGAATTCAAAAAATAATTTATTTTATATCGTCGCCGGTTTCTATCAGATCAAAGACGGTTCTTTTACTGAACATACTGATCAGTTCAGATCTCACTTTCGAATAATCATCATGAAGAGCACATGCTTCTTTATGTTTATTGGTGCATTTGCAGGCTACATTCTGTATTATACAATTTGTAAATATCTCATCGCCGTCAATTGTTTTGACAATATTAAGCAGAGTTATTTTCCTGGGATCTTTCATTAATGAAAACCCGCCATGTGGCCCTTTTGAAGAATCAAGTATTTTTTGCTTTACCAGCTGCTGAAGTATCTTTGCCAGGAAAGGTGTCGGCAGATTCAGATCATTACAAATTTGTTTTATTCCTGTTTTTCCGTTATCTGCCGGTTGATTTGCTAAATAAATAACTGCTCTTATCCCGTATTTGCATGAATTTGAAAGCATTTCAGTACATTTTTAGTGGAATCTTGTCTATTCTTCTTTTATGCCTGCCTCCTTCAAATGTTGTTTCAAGAAAGGTCTTAATAATCAGATATGCTTCAGATTCCGAGATATAACGCCCTGGCAATGCACAAATATTAGCATTGTTATGAGCACGTGCAAGCCTGCCGATTTCTTCATTCCAGCATAATGCGCTTCTTATTCCCGGATGTTTATTTACTGTCATGTTTATTCCGTTTCCTGTACCACATATTGAAATCCCCAGTTCATATTCTCCTGCGGATATTGCATTGGCCATTAAATGTGCGAAATCAGGATAATCAACAATCTCTGCGGAAGGACATCCGAAATCTTTTACATCATACTTCCCCTTTAAAAAAGCCAGCAATTTTTCTTTTAAAAAATATCCTGCATGGTCTGAAACAATTGCTATTTTTTTCTTTTTCATCTTAAATATTTTTTTCCTTTTTAACTTTTTTCAGATAAAAATTCCAGACGACAAATTAAGAAAAAAATATTCCTTTATCCTTATTCCGAAAATCTTTTATATTTAACAATATTAACTTTGAATTGTTTTCGGAATAAATTTAAATGCTTATTATAATAATTTCTGATTTTAATAAAGTTTATAAAATGTTTAAACAGTTATTATAAATATGTCAATACTGTTTAATTTATTTTTGTTTAACGAATTATTAATGTTTTACCTTAATTTTTTAATAATTTAATGCCTGTGGATGAACTTTAAATGAACAGTAAAAACCATACATTTGTCGGATTAACATTATTAATAACTCTTATATAACAATTGTTAATTTTTAAGTTAACATGTTGATTATCAAAAATGGTATGTTTTTTGAGCTGTTGAAAACATGTTTACTGAATAACAGTTAAGAAAAAAGCAACATAAATTTTATTTTTATTCTAACAATATTAACAGCATAACATCATTATTAAGAAGATATATATTAAAATAATTATTAAGAATATACATTGTTAATTATTTAACATAAGAGAATTTTCAGAGAGCTAAATATGGATTATATTGAAGAAATAAAAAGAATGAAAGCAGAAAAAAATGCAATCATTCTTGCTCATTATTATCAGACAGGAGATATACAAGATATTGCTGATTTTATTGGTGACAGCTTGGCTCTGTCACAAAAAGCTGCTTCAAATAATGCTGATATAATTTTATTTGCCGGTGTAAAATTCATGGCTGAAACCGCAAAAATTTTAGCTCCTTCAAAAAAAGTACTTATTCCCGATATAAATGCTGGCTGTTCGCTGGCTGATTCATGCAAAGCTGAAGATTTTATAAAATTTCTTAACGATAACCCCGGCAGAACTGTTGTTACTTATGTAAATACAACAGCCGAAATAAAGGCATTATCTGATATTACATGCACATCATCTAATGCAGTTAAAATAATAAATTCTCTTCCGCCTGATGAAAAAATAATATTTGCTCCAGACAGAAATCTTGGAAATTACGTTTTAAATAAGACGGGAAGAAATATAATTGTTTGGAATGGATCATGTCACGTACATGAAGAGTTTTCACTGGAGGCTATTTTAAAGCTTAAGAATGAGAATTCCGGGGCGAAGATTATAGTTCATCCTGAATGTGAGCTTCCGGTAAGAATGGTAGCTGATTTTATAGGGTCAACAACAGCATTGATTCAATTTACCATTAAAGATGAAGGAAATTGTTATATTGTTGCGACAGAGCCAGGAATAATTCATCAGATGAAAAAGAAAAACCCAGAAAAGAAATATATACCTGCACCAGCAAAAGATTCTACTTGCGGATGCAGCGAGTGTAATTTTATGAAACTGATAACTGTAGAAAAAATTTATAAGTGTTTGAAAAATGAAGATCCTGTAATATTTGTAGAAAAAAAAATTATGACTGATGCTCAGAAACCAATATTAAGAATGATTGAAATTTCTGAAAAACTTGGTCTTTAGATCATGAAAAAAATATTAACCTGCTTTATAATTATTCTTTCAGGAATTATAGTATATGCCCAGGAGAGTATTCCTGTCAAAGATGGATATACTGTTTTTAAATATCCGAATGGAACAGTTTCAAGCGAAGGGTTTATTAAGAATGGTAAACCGGATGGATTATGGAAAAGTTATTATGTGACGGGAGTTAAGAAATCTGAAGGAAAATACACAAATTTCCAGCTCGACAGCATATGGTTGTTTTTTGACCAGGCCGGTGATACCACAGATAAAATTAGTTATCTCTTTGGGAAGAAAAACGGGTACTATTTAAAATATAAAAAAGATCCTTCCATTGGTTCATATATATGGTCAAAAGAGCTATATGCAGGAGACAGAAAGGAAGGTATTGCTTATATTTATTTTCCTGATGGAAAGATCCAGCAGACTTTTTCATATAATGGAGGGAAAAAAGTGGGTCTTTCAAAAGAGTATGACAAAAATGGAGAAGTAATAACATTATATGAATATAATAATGATTTTCTTGTAAGCAGACAAAAAATCAACCGCACCGATAACAAAGGATTAAAGCAGGGAGAATGGGTGGTCTTTTATCCTGAAGGAAGAATGAAATCTGATGTTACATATAAAGATGACCTGATGCATGGATATTACAAGGAATACGACTCAAAAGGAAACCTTGTGGTAACATTGCTTTATGATAACGGCTCGCTTGTTAAATCAAGAGTTGAGGACGATTCTGATATTGAAGTTGTTAACAAATATGATGATAATAATAAACTTATTTCCAGCGGACCATTTAAAAACAAAATACCTGTAGGAGTTCACAGGGAATTCGGACCGGATGGAAAAGTGACAGATGCATTCATTTACAACGATAATGGATTAATGCTTGCAGAAGGTATAGTTGATGAGGCAGGAAACCTTAATGGAAGATGGAAAGATTTTTATCCTGATGGTAAGATACAGGCAGAAGGGGCCTATACAGGCAGCAGGCGTAGCGGAATCTGGAAATTTTATAATAGTTCCGGCAAACTGGAACAGACAGGTTCATATAATAACGGCAGACCTGACGGATCATGGAAATGGTATTACGAAAATGGTTCATTATTACGTGAAGAGGAATATTTTCAGGGCCTTCGCGATGGCACATTTACTGAATACTCAGAAGATGGAGACATTATCAGTCAGGGTCAGTATTCTGATGGAGAAAAGAATGGTCAATGGAAATTCAAATCCGGTGATTTTACTGAGGAAGGAAAGTACATTATCGGGTTGAAAGATGGCCAGTGGAAAGCTTATTATGGTAATGGCGCATTAAAATTCAAGGGCAATTTTGTACAGGGCAACCCTGACGGACAGCAGTATTACTATTATGAAACCGGGAAATTAAAAGAGCTTCAGTATTACAAGATGGGAATAAGGCAAAAAACCTGGAAAAAATTCAATGAAGAAGGCGTTCCTGTTCTCCTGATAACATACAAAGATGATGTTGAAATAAGCATTAACGGAGTTAAAATAAACCTTCCTGAAAGCGAAACAAAGCTTATAAAATAGTTACTTTGCTTTATGGAAGAGAACTTTAATATCCGCAAGGAAACGATTTATATTACTGACAGGGAATTCGAAAAACAACTTCGTCCCTCCTACTTCGATGATTTTAAAGGGCAGAAACAGGTAATCGATAATCTTATAGTTTTTGTTACAGCTGCAAGGCAAAGAGGCGAATCACTTGATCATGTTCTTTTGCACGGTCCTCCGGGGCTCGGTAAAACAACACTTGCTTCCATAATTTCAAATGAACTGAAAGTAAACCTGCGTGTTACTTCAGGACCTGTTCTTGATAAACCCGGAGATCTTGCCGGACTACTTACAAACCTTGAAGAAGGTGATGTTCTCTTTATTGATGAGATACATCGCCTTTCTCCTGTAGTTGAGGAATATCTTTATTCCGCAATGGAAGATTTTCAGATTGATATTATGATTGATAAAGGACCAAGCGCCAGGTCAGTTCAGCTGACCCTTAATAAATTTACGCTTATCGGAGCTACAACAAGATCCGGACTTCTTACCAGTCCGCTAAGAGCAAGGTTTGGAATAAAGTTTCATCTCGAATATTATGACCATGATGTTCTCACGGGGATTGTTAAACGTTCAGCCGGAATCCTTAAGGTAAAAATTGATGATATTGCAGCAATCGAAATAGCAAGGCGAAGCAGGGGAACACCCAGAATTGCCAACGCTATTCTCAGGAGGATAAGAGACTTCGCACAGGTCAAAGGTTCGGGGAAAGTCGATCTGGAAATAACAAAATATGGACTTACTGCTTTAAATATTGACCAGTACGGACTTGATGAGATGGATAACCGGATCCTTTCAGCAGTCATAAAGAAATTTAACGGAGGCCCTGTAGGAATAAATACTATTGCAACAGCTGTAGGAGAAGAGAGCGGCACCATTGAAGAAGTTTATGAACCATTTCTGATAAAAGAAGGTTTCCTCAAAAGGACACCAAGGGGGAGAGAAGCCACCGAACATGCCTATAAACATCTTGGGGTACAATTCAGACGCGACCTGAACAGCTCTCTGTTTTAAATGGTTATCAAATTGAGTTAAACAATAACCGGATCAGTTAAATACATTGCTTATCTTTAAAAGACCCTTCTTGTTCAAGATCCTGATCTTTCTTCCGTTAAGCTCAACAAGCCGGTCAGATTTGAATTCAGATAATAAACGGATCACAGATTCTGTTGCCGTACCAACAATATTTGCAAGCTCTTCCCTGGTAAGAGAGATCTGAAGATAATTCTGATCATCAAGCCCAAAATCGTTAATAAGTAACAACAAAATCTCGGCCAGTCTTTCGCGGACACTCTTCTGAGCTATATCTGTTATAAACGAATTTGCTTCACCGAGCTCATTGCATGCAAGCTTTAACAAATCGAGAGCATAATTGGAATTGGATTTTACAAGAGAAATAAGAACTTCTGCAGGAAAAAAGCAAACACGGCAATCTTCAATAACCTTTGCAGAAGTACATGCTGCTTCATTACTAAGAACGCTCCTGTATGCAATTATATCGCCGGCTTTGGCGAAACGAATTATTTGTTCTTTACCATCAAGGCCTGTTTTAAATACTTTAATTATCCCACCGTTTATACAGTAAAAACCACTTATGCGACTGCCTTCGCTGTACAATATTTCTCCCCGCCGGTATTGCCTGAACTCTTTTTCATAATTGATCATTTCAATCTCTTCACGTGTCAGATGCTTAAAAATTGATCCTGTATGAATTGCACAATTATCACAAAAGGGAATGGTTACTTCCTGTGGTTTCATTTCATTGATTTTTTAAAATGCAAATATCAGCATTAGCGGGGGATTAATTATTAAAATTAACTAAAAAGCAGTACTGAATTGTTGCAGGAAACGAATATCATTTTCAAAATAGAGGCGAAGATCATTTACCTGGTATTTTAACATTGCCGGTCTCTCAATGCCCATACCGAAAGCAAATCCTGTATATTTCCTGCTGTCAATATTACTGGCTTCAAGGACGGCAGGATGAACCATACCACAGCCGAGTACCTCAAGCCATCCGGTGTACTTGCATACATTACAACCTTTTCCTCCGCATATTTTACAGCTGACATCCATCTCTGCCGAAGGTTCGGTAAATGGAAAATACGACGGACGTAAGCGTATTTCAGTATCCCTTCCAAACATTTCACGGGCGAAAAAAAGAAGTGTCTGCCTGAGATCTGCAAATGAAACATTCTCATCAATATACAGACCTTCAACCTGATGAAAAATACAATGAGCTCTTGCAGAAATAGCTTCATTGCGAAAAACCCTTCCCGGAGAAATTGTCCTAATCGGAGGCTTCGTATTCTGCATAACACGCACCTGAACAGATGAAGTGTGGGTGCGTAAAAGAATATCCTCAGGACTGGAATCTTCGGGCGATATTCTTGAAATATAAAAGGTATCCTGCATATCCCTGGCAGGATGCTCAGGTGCAAAATTCAGCCTGGTAAATACATGATCATCATCTTCTATTTCCGGACCTTCGGAAACAGTAAAGCCAATACGTTCAAAAATATTTATGATCTCATTTCTCATTATTGAAATTGGATGGCGGGATCCAATATTCAATGGATATCCAGGCCTGGTAAGATCATTCGCCTGCAATCCGGTTTCGCCCGATTGTAACCCGGATTTTAAAAGGTTATATTTCTCTGCAGCACTATGCTTTAGTAAATTAAGTTTTATGCCAATCTCCTTTTTTTCATTGGCAGACACATTTCTGAACTCCTCAAAAAGATCAGAAATAAGTCCTTTCTTACTCAGATACTTCAAACGAAATAATTCTAGTTCATCATTATTCGTTACAGAAATACCGGATATTTCATCAATAAGAATTTTTATTTTTTCAAGCATTAAATCAATAATTAGAATTTTATTTATTTCATATTGCTAATTAACAGGTTATTTTTCTTTTAATTCACATCTAGCACCTTTAACTAAATGCTGGCACAGCTTTTAATTTATAAAATTCCTTCTCACCTGACAATTGCCATCTTGAGAATTTTCACATCAGTCGAAGGCTTATCGGCAGCATCGGTTTTTACCTCTGCTATTTTATCAACTACATCAAGACCTTCGGTAACCTCTCCAAAAACAGTATATGTTCCATCGAGACGAGGTACGCCACCTATAGTCTTATATACAATACGCTGATCCTCAGGAATTTTGTAATCTTCGTGTGTAGTCAGGTAATTGAACATTTTAACAGATGCCTTTTCCTGGATCTTCCCGTCAGAAAGAGTTATTCCGGCAAGGTGCGCACTGTCTGAAACCTCTTTTAAATATTTATTAAAGACAGATTGTTTTAAATTACTATTAATCTTTTGTTCTGCAAGGTTTAATTCATCATCAGTTAATTTTACACCCTGGACGATATAAAAATGCGTACCTGAAGATCTCATTTCAGGATTGACATCATTTCCTTCCCGGGCAGCTGCAAGAGCTCCTTTTTTATGAAAATATTGTTTATTGAATTCGGCAGGTATTGTATAAGTATTTAGAGAATCAGCTGTTTTTGCAATAGGCATAGTGCGCGTAGCAGGATCTCCGGCCTGGATCATAAAGTTATTGATCACGCGATGAAAAGAGATCCCGTCATAAAAGCCTGATTTTACTAGTTTGATAAAATTGTCGCGATGTATAGGCGTTTCATCATAGAGCCTTATTTTTATATCACCATTGGATGTTTTGATGGAAACAAAAGTGTTTTCATTCCCGGCAGGTGCATTACAGCACACCGCAAGCAATAAAAAGAAAAGGACAAAAGACCTCATGAAAAGCTTGTTCATGATTAATAACTTTTAGTTAATAATGTTATGTAAATACGAAAGCAAAGATATTTAACTTTGCGCGATCAGGAAAAAAAGGAATTTAATTTATTGTGATTATATTATTGAAAGGTTCAATAACAGGAAACCAGAGCCTGATAAATGAATACAAAAAAGCCGAAAAGTGAATGAAATCAGAACATTGGCGAAACAAACTGTAATCTATGGCTTTGGTACAATCATTCCGAGGTTTTTGAATTATGCAGTGCTTACACCTTTCTATACAAGGATTTTTACCAATACAAGCGATTATGGAATAATAACAGAATTATACGCATGGATAGTTTTGCTGCTGGTAGTACTCACATATGGAATGGAAACAGGATTTTTCAGATATTCACAAAAAATTGAAAATCCGGAAAAAGTTTACAGTACTGCCTTAATAAGCCTTCTTGTTACTTCTTTATTATTTGTTATACTTGTAAATATTTTTATAAATCCGGTAGCATCTTTTATGGATTACAGTAACCATCACGATTATATCAGGATGTTTGCCGGGATCGTTGCTATTGATGCCTTCACAGCAATTCCTTTTGCGAGACTCAGAAGAGAAAACCGGCCGATGATGTTTAGCTTTGTCAAACTGGTGAATGTTACAGTTTCGCTGGTTCTGGTCCTTTTCCTTCTGAAAATTGCACCGGGAATATATGAGAAAAATACCGGATGGTTCAGATCTGTCTATAACCCGGACTACAAAGTGGGATACGTTTTTATGGCAAACCTGATATCAAGCGGAGTATCGCTGATAATGCTGCTGCCACTCATAATTAAAATTAAATTTATATTCGACAGGGCATTATGGAACAGGATGATAGTATATTCATTTCCACTGTTACTGGCCGGCTTGAGCGGATCTATAAATGATGCACTTGATAAAATAATACTCAGAAGGATTATTGGAGATGAAACAGGCTTATCTGTTGTTGGAAAATATGGAGCAGCATATAAAATTGGTGTGCTTATGGCACTGTTTGTCCAGATGTTTCGTTTTGCGGCAGAGCCATTCTTCTTTGAAAGGGCAAAACATGATAATGCAAAGGAAACATATGCTTATGTTATGAAATATTTTGTTATAATTATGTTGCTGGTATACCTGGGAATTAATTTATATATTTCAGGTATTCAATATATTGTTGGCGCTAATTACCGGGAAGCAATGATTGTTGTTCCCATTATAAGCATGGCTTATTTGTTATATGGGATCTATATTAACCACAGTATATGGTATAAACTAAATGATCTTACAATTTATGCGGTTTATATCACTGTTATTGGAGCTGTCATAACTATAATTATAAATGTGATTATGATCCCGGTTGCGGGGTATATGGCATCTGCGTGGGCGCATGTTGTATCATATGGAGCCATGTTAATAATGTCATTTATTTTTGCTGAAAAACATTATAAAATAAATTATAATGTAAAAAGATTGATACCTTACTTTGTTGCTGCAACAGGAATGGTTGTATTCAATCAATTGTATCATTATAATAATTTGATCATTGAGCTTACAGTCAATACTTTATTTATTATAGGTTTTATTGTATTTGCACAATTAAAAGACAAAACAATTACGGTATTATTCAGAAAATCGATTGTATGAAGATAAAGAATGTTAATAAATCAAAACACAGCCTGCCATCCTATTCTACTTATGCTTCAGCAGGAATGGATTTAAGGGCAAATATAGACAGAGAATTAATTTTCAAAACCAGGCAGCGTGCCCTTATACAAACAGGTTTTTTTAGAGATGCCGGAAGGATATGAAGCACAGAAAAGACCAATAAGCGGTCTGGCAAGTAAAAACGGGATAACAATAATAAATTCCCCGGGAACAATTGATGCTGATTACCGGGGAGAGGTATACATAATAATGGTAAATTTATCAGAAGATGATTTTGTTATAAAGGATGGCGAGAGAAATTGCCAGAGGGTAATTTCAAAACATGAAAAAGCTGAATGGATTAATGTAAACGAAATTATGGAATCAGCTTGTGGAACAATGGTTTTTAGGCACACATGTAAAATTTAATTATGAAAAAAGCTGCATTTATAATTTCAGTTCTGTTAGTAATTCTTGCGATATTTCTTTCCTGCAACAGACAGATGATTCCTTTTGAAGTACAGAAAGGAAAAGTTAAGGTATATGATTCAGCAACATTCGAAAGATATTTTGTTGAAGCCATTAAGCTTAAACTTTTTGGAAACAGTAGCGATGCACTAAGTCTACTGGAACAATGCCTTATAATTAATCCCGGAAGCGATGCGGTCTGTTTTCAAATGGCACAAATACTTATTGCCCTGGGAGATGAAAATAATGCTAAAAAATATGCATTGAAAGCCTATGAGCTTGATCCAAAAAACTTTTGGTATTTTATGATGCTGGCAGGCACATATTATAAGGAACATAATATAGACAGCGCTATAATTTTTTATGATAAGGCGTCAAAAGCATTTCCTGAGAAAGAAAATTTATTATTAACTCTCGGTAACCTTTATTCAGAAAATAAAAACTATGAAAAGGCTGATGCTATTCTAGAGGCACTGGATAAAAAATATGGGATCAATGAAGGATCAACAGTATCAACTGTAAAAAACCTGATGAGAGGAGAAAAGTACAACGAAGCTCTTGAGAAAGCCAGAATTCTCGTCGAAAAATACCCGGATGAGATTTTATACAAAGGATTGCTGGCAGAAATTTACAGAGGCCTGGGTGATGCCGAAAAAGCTATGAAGATATATCAGGATCTGTTAGATAAAGATCCTGATAATCCTGAAACTCTTTTATCATTATGTGATTTTCTGATTAATGAAAAGAAATATGATGATCTGATGCTTTTGGTAAACAAGGTTGCTATTAACGACAACGTTTCAAGAGGAGATAAGATATCACTTTTTACAAGACTTATAGAAACAGAAGAACTTACTGAAAAATATGGCAATAAGCTTGATATTTCATTGAGAGTACTCGAAGCAGCTTATATTAATGATGATATAATTCAATTATTAAGACCTGAATTATATATTGCACAAAATAAACTTACTAAGGCAGGAGAAAGACTTGAGGAAATAATAAACAAAAATGAAAATAATTATTATGCCTGGGAGAAACTTCTTCTGGTATATTTGCAGGAAGGCAATTACGGGAAATTAATGGAAAAAGGGGAAGAGTGTGCCTCAAAATTTAACAGATCTTTTCTTGCAAAACTATTATATGCAACAGCAGCCTCTGAGAATGGTAAATATGATATTGCAATCGATGAGCTTAGAAAAGCGACTATTCTTGCAGGAAATAATAAAGATATGATGCTGCAGGTTCTTACGCAAAAAGCTGACGTATATTACAGAATGAAAGACTATGTTAAAGCATTTAAAACATTTGATGAAGCATTGAAGAACAATAATAACGACCTGACTGTACTGAATAATTATGCCTACTATCTTGCTGAGCGGAATACGAGGCTTAAAGAAGCAGAAGAAATGGCAAAAAGAGTTATTGAAAAAGAAAAAACAAACTCTACCTTTCTAGATACTTATGCGTGGATTTTATATAAAAGAGGAAAGATAAAAGAAGCTGAAAAAATTATGGAAGGCATTATAAGGAAAGAAATAGAACCAGACGCTGAATATTATGAACATTATGGCTACATATTAAAGAAAAAGAAAGACTGCAAAAATGCAGTTATAAACTGGAATATTGCTTTAAAGATTGACAGCACAAAGAAAGAATTGATTAAAGAGATACAAGATTGTCAGGAAAGATATTAATTATATTACTTGCTATGTATGTTTCAGGATGTTCAACTATTCAAAAAACCGGCAGAACATCAGTGAACGAACCTACTGTATCGTCAACAGCGATCAAAAATCCAGAAGAAGAAAATTTATGTTCAAATAATTTTACTATTAAAAAGGCAGAAATTGAAATATATAGTAATGGAGAAAATCAGAAATTAATAGCATTTTTGAAATATAGAACACCTGGAAAATACCTTATGAGCATTAGAAATAAAGCCGGGATTGAAGCAGCAAGGGTATACCTGACAAAAGACACAGTAATAATTAATGACAGGATCAATAAGAAGTTATATACAGGATCATCAAAATATTTAGCGGAAAAATATGGCGTAACGGGAAACGCATTACCCGTTATAGTGGGAGATTTCATTATCGACAGAGACTCAACAAACATTGACGTTAAATGTAAAAATGGTACAAAAAATCTGGTTGGAAGGATTGATGGAAAAAAGATTGAATATACTGTAAATTGCCGTCTTAATAAACCTGTACATACTAAAATCTTTAATGATAATGGCAACCAGGGTTTAATAATGAATTATAGTGATTTTAAAAAAACTGAAAATAAAATTGCTGCAGAAAGAATTATTATAGAGGACTTTAACAAGGAAACTTTAATTACTATAGAAATAAAAAAAATTGATTTTAAAGATCAGGAACCAATAGTTTTTATTCCTGGGAAGAAATATGAAAAGGTAATACTACAATGAGACACTTTATTTTAGTTGCTATTATCCTTACTAATTTTTGCAGCCATATGTATGGTCAGTCAAGGGCAGAGCTTGAGGACAGACAAAAAAGAACATTAGACGAAATTTCATACGTAGACAAATTACTTAAAAGCACATCAAAAGAAAAAATTGAAAGTATTAATTCAGTTAAAATCCTGGGGAATAAGTTAAGTTTAAGAGAATCTGTTATAAAAGAAATGGAATCAGAAATGGAGCTTTTAAATGAGAGAATTGGAATTAACAGACAGGCCATAGATATGATGGAGAACGATCTTATTATTCTAAAGGAAGATTATTCAAGAGCTATAATAAATTCATTTAAATCAGAAAAAGTAAATCCGGAAATAGTTTATATCCTGTCTGCAAAGGATTTTAACCAGGGGTATAAAAGATTAAAATATTTACAGCAAATTGCAAAGTTTAGAAGAAATGAAGCTGAGATAATTGCTGAATTAAAATCGCAGATAGAAGATACAAAGAACAGGCTTGAAAATGATTTAAATAAGATTTCGGATCTTAAACACAGAGAAATTATTCAAAGACAGATATTACAGGATGAGCAAACGAAACAGCAAAGATTAATAAGAACACTGGGAAATAAAGAGAAACAACTTAGAAAAGATCTGGAAGAAAAAAAGAAAATCGAAAAAAGAATTGAAAGTGAAATAGCCAGAATCGTGGAAGAGGAGAAAAAAAGGCGCGCTAAGAGTGAAATGACTCCCGAACAAAAGCTTATAGGAGAAAATTTTGCAGATAATAAAGGAAGATTACCCTGGCCCGTAGAGAAGGGTATCATTACAAATCATTTTGGAACGCACCAGCACCCGGTTCTGAAGTATGTTACGGAAGAAAATTATGGGATTGAAATTACAAGTTCAGGAAAAACTCTGGCAAGAAGTATTTTTAAAGGAGAGGTTACTGCAATTTCGGCAATATCAGGAGCTAACATGACTGTTATTATCAGGCATGGGAAATATTTATCGGTTTACAGTAATCTTATAAAAGTAAAAGTTAAAACTGGAGATTTAGTAAATACAAAGCAGGAAATAGGCGAAGTTTTTCAAGATCCTGGAGATAATAATAACTGTATAATAAAATTTATGATATTTGAACAAAAATACCTGAACCCGGAAGAATGGATAGCGAAAATCTAAAATAACAGAAACAAAATTTTTGAATGCAAGTATAAAGGGTTACCATAAAAAGATGCAAAAAAAATTTAAAATTGGATCAAAAATCGACAATTTGAGGATTGTAGAAAATGTTATTGATAGTTTTACAAACGAAGCAGGTATAGGAAAAGATAGTTATGGAAAAATAATGGTAGCAACTCTTGAAGCAGTTAATAACGCTGTAATACATGGAAATAAATCAAATATAAATAAATATGTTGAAATAGAGATGTTATTGAAAGAGCAGACTCTTTATGTTACAGTTAAAGACCAGGGAAAGGGATTCGCACCAGAAAATGTCCCGGATCCGACTTTACCAGAAAATATTGAATTAATTGACGGGAGAGGAATATTCCTTATGTCAAGGCTTGCTGATAATATTGAATTTAATAAAAAAGGAAATGCTGTTGTAATGACTTTTAAAAATATATTACCTTGAAAATAAATGTCTTCTATGATGATATTAAGTACAGGCTGACAAATAAAAAAAGAATAAAAGAAATTATAGAAAAGGTCATCAGGGAAGAAAAAAAGCTTCTCGATGACCTTAATTTCGTTTTTACTGACGATAAAAGTATTTTAAATATCAATAAAGAATTTTTGAAAAATAATTATTATACAGATGTTATTGCGTTTAGTTACGGAGAGAATAAAAGAATTAACGGAGAAATTTATATTAGTATAGAGACAGTTAGAAAGAATGCATATAACTATAAAGTTAGTTTTAGCAATGAGATTTTAAGAGTTATGATACACGGAACATTACATCTGTGCGGATATGACGATAAAACTGATAGAGAGAGGGAAATTATGAGAAAGAAGGAAGACTTTTGGATAGAAAAGTATAAGGAGAAGTGATTAATGGAATTAAGGTATGAAATAATTGTTGTGGGTGGAGGACATGCCGGATGTGAAGCAGCGCATGCTGCTGCCAGAATGGGAGCAAAGACATTGCTTATTACAATGGACATGACAAAGTTGGCACAGATGTCATGTAACCCGGCTATGGGAGGAGTTGCAAAAGGTCAAATAGTTAGAGAAATTGACGCAATCGGTGGTCTTAGCGGCATTATCACCGATAGAAGTATGATACAATTCAGGATGTTGAACAGGTCAAAAGGACCGGCAATGTGGAGTCCCAGGGCTCAGTGTGACAGACAAAAATTTACTGTGGAATGGAGAAAAGCACTTGAAAGTACCGATAATTTGTTTATTTGGCAGGAACAGGCACAGAGCCTGATATTGGAAGAGAAAAATAAAGCAACGGGAATTGAAACTGTTTTTGGTACCAGATTTTATGCAAATGCTATTATATTAACGAATGGAACATTTTTAAACGGATTGATGCATGTAGGTTTTAAGAAAATTACAGGTGGAAGATCAGGCGACCAGGCATCAACAGGATTAAGTGAACAGCTTGCGCAACTGGGATTCAGTATCGAAAGAATGAAAACGGGAACCAGCGCAAGGATTGATGGAAGAAGTATTAATTTCAGCCTGATGACTGAACAGAAAGGAGATGAAGAAGGAAGGGCGTTTTCTTATTTGAACAGGAATATAAAAATTAAGGATGAAAGAAGTTGTTTTATAACACACACAAATGAAGATGTACATGAAGAATTACGGAAAGGATTGGAATTTAGTCCTCTTTTTAAAGGAATAATAAAAGGAAGAGGTCCCAGATATTGCCCTAGTATTGAAGACAAGATTGTAACTTTTAAAGAAAAAAATGCACATCAGCTTTTTATTGAACCTGAAGGAAATGATACCATAGAATATTATGTTAATGGTTTTGCCAGCAGCCTGCCTTTGGAATCACAATTAAATGCATTAAGAAAAGTAAGAGGACTTGAAAAAGTAGAGATTTTCAGGCCGGGATATGCAATTGAATATGATTTTTTTCAACCAACACAGCTAAAGCAAACACTGGAGACGAAAAGAATTAAGAATTTATATTTTGCTGGACAAATAAATGGAACTACAGGATATGAAGAAGCTGGGGCACAAGGACTGATGGCAGGTATAAATGCAGTGCTTAAAATTAGAAAAAAAGAGAAATTTATACTCGGAAGAGAAGAATCATATATAGGAGTGTTAATTGACGATCTTGTTACTAAAGGTGTCGATGAGCCATACAGAATGTTTACGTCAAGAGCAGAATACAGAATATTATTAAGACAGGATAATGCAGATGAAAGGCTAACAAGAAAAGGATACAATATTGGGCTGGCAGGAATTGAAAGGATTAAATATCTGGAAGAGAAGGAGGAAATGATTGAAGCAACAATTAAATTATTATCAGACACAAGCATAGAACCAAAAGAAATAAACTCATTTCTGGAAAATTTAAATACAAGCCCGATAAAACAAAAAGTGAAGGCAATAAATATTGCATTAAGACCACAGGTGGAAATAGGAAGTTTAATATCACTAATTAATAACGGGAAAGAATTATTAAAGAAAATGAAGGATAGGGCGAGTGAAATTACAGAAGGGGCAGAAGTAAAAATAAAATATGAAGGATATATACAAAGGGAAAAAATTATAGCAGAAAAAATAAAAAGACTAGAAAATCTAAAGCTTCCTGAAGATATAAATTATAATGAACTGGTGTCTATTTCAACAGAAGGGAGGCAGAAATTAACAAGGATTAAACCAGTGAGTATTGGGCAAGCGGGAAGAATTAGCGGGGTTTCACCATCAGACATCAATATTTTGTTAATGTACCTGGGCCGTTAAAATGTTCCACGTGGAACAAAAAAAATATAAAAAAATATATTTATGAAAATCCAGGGCAAACTTGTTGATATTTACAGCAGGAGTATTTTTCCTGCGGAAATTACAATTGGCAATGGATTAATAGTGTCTGTTAAGAAGAAGGAAAATAACGGAATTGGATTTATAATGCCGGGGCTGGTAGATGCACATGTACATATAGAAAGCTCAATGATTACTCCGGGAGCATTTGCAGTTTCTGCAGTAAAGCAAGGGACAACTAGTGTAGTATCTGATCCTCATGAAATCGCAAATGTAATGGGAATTGCAGGGATTAATTACATGATAGAGGATGGGGAAAAATCACCTGTAAAATTTTTCTTTGGAGCACCATCATGTGTGCCGGCTACAAATTTTGAGGAATCAGGCGCGTATATAGGCCCTGAGGAAATTAGAAAGCTATTATCGGATAAGAACATTAAATATCTTTCTGAAATGATGAATTATCCTGGAGTTATATATGGCGATGAGGAAGTTATTGAAAAGATTAATATAGCAAAAAAGTTAAAAAAGCCTGTAGATGGTCACGCTCCGGGGCTAAGAGGAGAGGCTCTAAAGAAATATGTGGACGCTGGAATTTCAACTGACCATGAATGCAGCTATCTTGAGGAAGCGCTGGAAAAAATAAGCCTTGGAATGAAAATTCTGATAAGAGAAGGAAGCGCGGCCAGAAACCTGGATGCTTTAAAGGATCTTTATATTACAAATGCTGAATCTGTAATGCTTTGTAGTGATGATCTGCATCCGGAAATGCTGGAAAATCGCCATATTAATAAATTAGTTGCTTTGTTGATTTCAGAAGGGTATGATATTTTTGACGTAATAAGAAGTGCAACAATAAATCCGGCAGAACATTATAAACTTGAAGCAGGATTGTTAAAACCCGGGCAAAATGCTGATTTTATTATTGTTGATTCACCGGAGGAGATGAATGTAATTGAAACATGGATTGACGGAAGGAAAGTATTTGAAAGAGGCAACGTACTGTTTGATTATGAGCCGGGGGAAGAAATAAATAATTTTAACTGCTCAAAAATCAGGCCCGGGGATCTGAAAATTAAAAATGCCGGAAAATCAATGAGGATAATTGGAGCATTTAATGGGGAGCTTCTGACCAGTGAGATAATTAAAAGTTCAGGCGAAGGTGCTTTCGTAGAAACAGATACTGAGGTAGATATTTTAAAACTTGTAGTCAAAGACAGATATAAAAATGCTCCGCCAGCCACAGGGTTTATAAATGGTTTTGGCTTAAAGAAAGGTGCATTTGCCAGCTCAGTTGCACACGATAGTCATAATATTATTGCTGCAGGAACAAATGATAAAGATATTGCGAAAGCAATAAACGAAATTGTAAAGCTTAAAGGCGGACTGGCTGTATCTTCCAACGAAAAAATAATGTCGCTCCCTCTCAATATAGGAGGAATAATGTCGAACAAACCGTGCAGCGAAGTTGCTGCTAATTATCTGAGACTCTCGGATGAAGTAAAAAACATGGGATGTACTATGTCTGCACCTTTCATGACTCTTTCTTTTATGGCATTGCTTGTAATTCCGGATCTTAAGCTTAGTGACAGGGGATTGTTTGACGGAAGAAAATTTTGTCCTGTTCCTTTGTTTGTTGAATAGTGGTTGTTGAAGAAGTTCTTGATGAGCCTTGGCGTTACCCTGTGTGTGCCTTTGTGGTGAAACCTAAATCATTGAACCATAAAACCCGCACGGACAAAATCCGTTCGGACGGGGATAACGGTTTCTGCGCCAAAACTTTAGCGGCGGCGTAAAGTAAGGTACAAAGTAATACGGAGGAAAATAATAAAATCATCCTGCTTTAAAAACAAACCGTAAATAATAGAAAGGCACTTTATATATTTAGTCTATATGACAGTCGATTCAAAGGAAATAATTAATCTGCTTCCTGAAAAGCCGGGAGTTTACCAGTTTGTCGACTCTGCCGGGACAATAATATATGTTGGAAAAGCAAAGAATCTCAGAAAACGGGTTTCTTCTTATTTTGCCGGAAACCAATCCGGTAAAACAACAGTAATGCTGAGACGGGCAACCAATCTTAAACACATCGTTGTAGAAAACGAGTCGGATGCATTATTACTTGAGAACAACCTTATTAAAAAGCTTCAACCCAGGTATAATATACTGTTAAAAGATGACAAAACTTTTCCCTGGATATGCATAAAAAATGAACAATTTCCAAGAGTTTTCAGTACCCGCAATACAATTCGTGACGGATCATTCTACTTCGGACCTTATACATCAGGGCTTATGGTAAAAACCCTGCTCGACCTGATAAGACACCTTTATAAACTCAGAACATGTTCGCTGAATCTTACTAAATCAAATATTTCAACGGGAAAGTTCAAAGTATGCCTTGAGTATCATTTAGGTAATTGCAAAGCTCCATGTGTCGGTTTTCAGGACGAAGAAGACTACAATGAAAACCTGCAACAGATAAAAAATATTTTAAAAGGAAATATTTCAACAGTCATGCAGCACCTGAAATCGCTAATGACTAAATATTCAATGGAATTGCGCTTTGAAGAGGCTCAGGTTATAAAAGAAAAAATCGATATACTTATCAAATTCCGTAGCAGATCAACAATAGTAAGCACAAAAATAAAAAACATCGATGTGTTTGGAATCACAATGGATATAGACAGTACCTATGTAAATTATTTAAAAGTAATGCACGGTGCAGTGATACAAGCATTTACACTTGATATTAAAAGCAGGGTTGATGAAGAAAAAGAATCACTTCTTGGGTTTGCAATAACCGAGATAAGACAAAAATTGTCGAGTGATTCCCCGGAAATTATTGTGCCGTTTAAACCTGATATCTTATTTGATAAGATAAAATATACCGTACCTGTAAAAGGTGACAAATTAAAACTTCTGGAACTCGCTGAACGCAATGCTATTTACTATAAACTTGAGCAAAGGAAGAAAAAAGAGGGTTTAAAACCCAAAGACCGCACAGGTAAAAATCTTGAAAAACTTAAAAACGATCTGCACATGCCGGATATCCCTGTTCATATAGAATGCTTTGATAATTCAAATATAATGGGTAGTAATCCCGTGGCCGCATGCGTGGTATTTCGCAATGCCAGGCCCAGTAAGAAGGAATACAGACATTTTAATATAAAAACAGTTATGGGGCCGGATGATTTTACATCCATGGAGGAGATTGTTTTCAGACGATATAAAAGAATGATGGACGAAGATAACCCGTTGCCTCAGCTGATAATTATAGATGGAGGCAAGGGGCAGCTTTCTTCTGCAGTTAAAAGCCTCGACCTGCTTGGTATAAAAGACAAAATAACCATAATAGGGATCGCAAAAAAACTTGAAGAAATATATTTTTCGGGAGATAGTGTCCCTCTTTACCTTGATAAGAATTCTGTAAGCCTGAAAATTATCCAGCAGCTACGGAATGAAGCACACAGATTTGGAATTTCATTTCACAGAAATAAGCGTTCTTCTGAAATGACTAAATCAGATCTGGACAGAATAAAAGGAATAGGTATCAAAACAAAGGAAATTTTACTCAGAGAAATAGGATCTGCAGAAAAAATCAAAAAAACTCCATTCAGTAAAATTGAGAGTCTTATCGGGACGAAGAAAGCAACCATTTTGACTCAATTCTTTGAAAAGTAATCCAGGTTTCCACGTGGAACATTAAGAATGGCATTGTAATTAATCGTCTTATATTCAGGAGTATAAGTCTTATTACCTGATATTTTAACTCAGCGAGAAGTCAATATTTTCAACTTCATGGACACAGGAGCGTGAATTCTGAAGCCAGGATTATCTAAAGATGTTTAAAAAGAGCTGACGAAATATCATCGGACCCGGAAGTGGCAAATCCATTCATACCAACAGAAACGGCAGCTTCAACATTAATTTCAATATCGTCAATGTAAAGACATTCTTTAGCCGACAGATTATATCTTTCAAGGAATATTCGGAATATTTTAATATCGGGTTTAGAGCATTTTATTTCTGAGGAAATTATTCCTCCTTCAAAATGCCTGAAGAAATAATAGTCATTTTTAACTTCATCAAAAATGTCAATTGGAAAGTTAGAAAGATAAAACAGTCGATAACCCTGTTTTTTTAGCTCAGGAAGGAGCCTAGTGTTTAGTTCAAGGGGAAACATTATATCGGTACGCTTATTAAAAATAAAGGCTATTTCCTCCCTTTTTAAAGAGGATCTTTTAGCTATCCTGTCAATCGCTTCCCCGGTTACAATATCACCTGAATCAAGCAAATGCCATTCTGGTCCCCTAAAGATGTCTTCCAGGATCGTGTCTCTTATTTCCCTCGGATATTTTTTTCTTTCAAGATAATCAGAAGGCCTGAAGCTGATCAGCACATTCCCGAGGTCAAAAACAATATTTTTGATCATATTACGGGTTTTTCATACTGATCGGTTGTCCGGTAGCCTCCAGTACATTCCACCATAGTTCACCTTCGATATCGATTTTTTTGCGTTTTGTTACAGCCATTGATATCGGTATTAGAGTAAACTCATTATTCCAGTAACCAACTATAAAATCAGTTTTTCCTGCAACGGCCGCATGAACAGCATTCTGTGCCAGGAGGTTACAAAACTTGCTGTCGTTTGCATTTGCCGGAGCGCTCCTGATAATATAGCTTGGATCTATATATTTGATAGAATAAGGAAATCCTTTTGCATCAAATTCTTCTTTTATTTTCTCTTTAAGGTATACTCCAATGTCTTTATGTTTGATATTTCCGGAAGCATCTTTCTCAAGCTCTTTTGAATCAAAAAGATCCTGACCAGCACCCTCTGCAACAACAACAACGGCATGATGTCTCTCTTCAAGGCGCTTACGAAGAACTTTAAGAAAGCCCCGGACACCGTACAGATCGAATGATATTTCAGGAATAAGGACAAAATTTACTTCCTGGATAGCCAGCGCAGCACTTGCTGCAATAAAACCTGAATCGCGACCCATAAGCTTAACAACAGCAATGCCGTTATGTGCGCCGGATGCTTCATTATGTGCATTGCGTATGATATCGTTAGCAATTGAAAATGCAGATTCAAATCCAAATGATTTCTGAATCAGATCAATGTCGTTATCAATTGTCTTGGGGATTCCTGCAACGACTATCTTGAGATTTCTCTTCTGGATTTCTTCATGTATTGCATGAGCACCGCGAAGAGTACCATCGCCTCCTATGCAAAAAAGAATATTAACATTCAGTATTTCAAGAGTATCAACCATTTGACCGACATCCTGGTTTCCCCTCGAAGTACCAAGAAAAGTTCCTCCCTGGAGATGGATATTACTTACCATTGGGGCCGTAAGCTCTACAACCGGATGATTATACTCTGATATTAAACCTTCATACCCATATTTAATGCCAAGGATCCTGCTTATTCCATACCTGTAAAAGAGCTGGTTTACAAGACTTCTTATAACGTTATTAAGACCGGGACACAAACCTCCGCAGGTTACAATGGCAACCTTTGTCTTTGCCGGCTCAAAAAATAATGTCTCTTTAGGTCCGGCCTTTTCAAATGAAACCGGAACCTCACCACTAGCTTTACACTTTTCAAAATATTCAAGTGAAACATCGTAAATTATTCTTTCATTATCACTGACGAATTTATAAACAGGGCTATCAGCTCTCTGCCCTTGCTTAAGGGGAGAAATTACATTTCCGTTACCCAGTGACTGGACAAGAAGATCCTCATACTTCATCTTAACAATCGTTGGTTTAATAAATTGCCTTTTGAAAACTAACTGTTTGCAAAGGATTCAAATTTAATTAATTTTTTAAATGATTTAAAAATAAAGAAGCCTGCCCATGGGCCTAAGCAAATTTTCCGGGTATAGATATAAGAACTAAATAATCTGCTTTATTCTACCGATCAGACCGCTTTCGAGCACGACCTTGATACCATGAGGGTGAATAGGAGCTGTTGTAAGAATTTCCTTCACTCTTCCGCCTGTCAGCTTGCCGGTCCTTTTGTGTTCAACGAGCTCAACCATTACAGCAATACCAGGCATTATCTCCGATCTCTTGGTTCCTTGCATAATTTAAGATTTTTACAACCAAATACAGTTGTATCAATATCGTGACAATATATATAAATTTTGCTATGGTTAACATCATCAAAAATGATGTTTATCACATTTTTCTGTACTTAGATCAAAAAGTGTCCCCTAACCTCTTGTTTCTTTAACTGTTAACTCTATTCTGTAAAGACCTTTCCGTCAAAGCTGCTGATAATAGTCTCGACTTTTTTATCGCCAGGGATCTTCCATATTTCATTTCTATTATTAGCACACAACCAGAGATTTCCATCTTTATCGAAAGCCAGCCCGTTGGAACGGCCAGAAGGCTGCTTCAAAACCATCAGCCGGCTTCTCTGGCTGTACGCTCATTCTGATAATACCGGAAAGATCAGTATCCCGTGCCAACATCGATAATGTCGGGATCAAAGAAAACAGGAGAAAACGTTTAAGGAATTTTATTGAAAAAATATGTTAGTGACAAAATTTTATGCTTTCTGCAATTCTTTTAAAGTTGATTCCATTCTTGCTGTATAGTTATTTATCTGTTCCGGGCGTTCAAAACCTACAATTATCATATCTACAGTTCCGAGCCCCAGGACATATTTAAGCGATTGATTTATTTTTCTGGAGTCGTCACGAAACCCCCCGTTACCTATCAGTTTCATGCCAATTACACCTTTTCCCGATTTATGGATTTTTTCGATAACCGGAACCACCTGTGAAGGATCTTTCGAGTCCATTGCTATTCCAAATGGATTTATACGCACATGAATAACATCTACCCACGAACTGGCCGCAGCAGCTTCCATCGCCGGAAGGGAATGAACAGAAACGCCATGGGCCTTAATAATTCCCTTTGCTTTAAGATTATTAAGAATGTCCATCTGCTTTTTCTGCTCATCTGTCCAGGATGCGCTGGTCATACAATGAATCTGGATAATATCGATATAATCGGTATTAAGCTCTTTTCTGAAACGGTCAACAACGACATTTGCATCAGGACGTTCAGGCTCAGGGATACCACCCTGTGAAACCCAGATTTTGGAGCTCAGAGTATATTTCTCCCTTGGAATATCTTTAAGCGCTTTTGCAGTAAAAGGATGTGTCCCATAGCTGTCGGCGCAATCAAAGAATCGGATGCCTTTGTCATATGCAGCCCTGATAACTGACTCTGCAACACCGGCTCTGGTAATACTTGAAGTACGGTTGAATCCGTTGAAACCGGTTCCGATACCCAGGAGAGTAGTTTTGATACCGGTTTTTCCAAGCGTTATTTCCTGAAAAGGATCCGCGGATTTGTACAGAGCAGTATATGGAAACAGATTATTAGTATTACCAAGTAATACAGTACCTGCACCGGCAGTAACCGTCAATACAAATTGCCTTCGTGTAAGATTTTTTTTGTACATACCCATAAGTTTAAAAACAGAATTCTTTAAGATTAACAAATAGAGAAAATATTATGTTCAGATTACATTATATCTTATTGTAAAATCTCAACAGTAAGATGTGACGGATATGTTTTATCATGGTATATTCTCTGTGAGGCCTTCTGAAAATCGGAATCAGAACATTTATAAATATTTACAAACTTCTGGGGATTTCTGTCGACCAGCGGAAACCATGAATTCTGGACCTGTATCATAATACGGTGTCCTTTTTTGAACGTATGTGCCACATCCTGAAGGTTATATTTTACTTCTGTTACTTTTTCCGGAATAAAAGGTTCCGGCTTTTCAAAGCTGTTACGGTATCTGCCCCTGAAAACTTCTCCCCTGATAAGCATCTGGTAGTTACCCAGAGGAACCCTAACATTAACCATATCCGGAGGTTTGGTATCAGGAGGAAATACATCTATAAGCTTGACTATATAATCAGCATCGGTTCCTGTAGTGGAAACAAACAGATCAGCCGTTAATGGGCCGGTGAATGTTATATCGTCATCCAGGACATCTGTTTGATAAACAGCTACATCAGGTCTTCGCGAAGCAAATCTCTGATCATCTGTCATATATTGTGCCGTTCGCGCTGCATGCACATCTTCCGTGTAGGGAACCGGACGCATAGGATCAGAAACATATTCATCGAAACTGTTTTTGTTCTCCGGTGAACCGAATGATAAAGTACTGGCGGGCTGAAAGTACAGTTTCTTTTCAACAATGTTTTCCGGAGGCCATGTCTTGAATTCCCGCCACTCATTTGATCCTGTAATAAAAATCATTGCTTCGGGAAAATCATTTGTTCCTCTGCCGTCGAGGTAATAATCAAAGAATTTTACTTCCTGTTCAAAAAATCTTTTATTGGCATCGAACCCCCAGTAAATGTTTCCAAGGTTATTTGCTTGTCCTATTGCCCACTGGCTGTGCGCCCACGGCCCCATTACGAGAAAATTGTTAACTGTTGGCGGGTTTTGTTTTTCTATGGCCTCATAGGTATGAAGGGTTCCGTAAAGATCTTCCGCATCAAACCAGCCTCCAACAGTCATAACAGCAGGAGTAACATTTTTAAGAAACTGGCGCGGATCCCTAGCTTTCCAGAAATCATCATAATCAGGATGGGAAAAAGCATCATTCCAGAATTTTATGCTGTCTCCAAAATATTTTGTTGTTATATTTTTTACAGGACCAAGAGAAAGAAAAAACTCATAATTATCGGGAACCGGCCATTTAAATCCAGGTTTATCAACACGGGTCAATTCCCTGCGGGGCTGGCCAAAGCTGTAAAAGAAAGGGAAACAATCGAGAAGAAAAAATGCACCATTATGGTGAAAATCATCGCCAATGAACCAGGCAGTTACCGGAGCCTGGGGAGATACTGCCTTAACTGCCGGATGTGCATTTATAATACCCATGGTGGAATAAAAACCGGGGTATGAAATACCGAAAATACCCACGTTGCCATTGTTATTTTTTACATTCTTAATAAGCCAGTCAACAGTATCCCATGTATCTGTTGTTTCATCCACATCATTATTACTCTTTTTTAATGGAATAACCGGCCTTATATCTTCAAATTCACCCTCGCTCATATATCTTCCCCTTACATCCTGAAAAACCATGATATAATTATCTGCCGTATAGCGGGAGTAAGCCTGGACGACAAAATTATAATTATCCGGACCGCGTGGTTCAATATTGTAAGGAGTCCTGTTCAGTAGAATTGGCCGTTTGACATCAACGTTCTTTGGAGTATAGATCGAAGTAAATAATCTTACTCCATCACGCATGGTAATATATACTTCCTGTTTGTTATATTTCTGTTTTAGTGCCTGAAAGTTGTTTTGGGCAGAAGATCCCTGGGGGATCAGAATTAAGAATAGTACTGTAAAACACAATGTATTAAATAAATAAGATTCCGACTTCATTTCACAAAAGTATTTAATTTATTTTCTTAAATGTTTTAACAGGAAGGATGCAATTATATCACAGTCCAAGCCGCGAAATTATATCTCCGGGAGGAACCGGACGACCTTTTCTGGTAGCCACACCTGTTATCTTCGCCTTAACAATAAGTTTCTTGTCCGGCAGTCTGAATATATCCTGAATAAAGACCAGC
>Ga0315542_1000290_pt1 | contig 30446 bp, 27 predicted proteins | sample SalMarSW160120MG_FD_202541 | JGI IMG/M metagenome (GOLD analysis project Ga0315542, IMG submission 202541) | Salt marsh sediment microbial communities from the Plum Island Ecosystem LTER, Massachusetts, United States - Salt Marsh Sediment SW1601-20 ...
TTTTACCGGCCGGTAATGTTATTTGAAAATAACCTGAACTATCTGTTGTTGTTCCATTATTTGTTCCTTCAATTAATACTTCAACATCCTTAATAGCATTTCCGGATGCAGAATCCGATACCCATCCGCTTAACTTTCCAAAATTTTGCGCCCATGAATAAGACGATATTAGAAAACTTAAGCCGATTAAAAATAAGATTCTATATCTCATATACCAACCGCCTTCAAAACATTCGACAATTTCCGTTAAATATTCAGACTATTGACTTGAATAAAATTATTTTGTTTAACCAGGTATGTTTACATAGATGATTTATTGTGGTTATCATTTCCCTGCCCTTTAATATCGTATCTTATTATACATGATTAAATGTAAAGATATTTTTATTTAAATGCATAAAAATATTGGTGCTGTCCTAATTTGTATTTTTATTTCCGCTAAAGAATGTCATGGCAGGCGGAGCCGAGCCATAACATTCTTTGAATTAATTAAATTCCTCGACTTCGCTCGGGATGATAAATAATAATTTTCAAGAATTAAACAAATTAGGACACTACTAAAATATTTAATCATAGCATTTTTAATTTAGGTTTTACTTAATCAGTTCAATTGGCTGCCAGTTGTGTCGAGAAAGAATTGAATGATTTGCTAATTTTTATGACTGCTGACTACTTCTTTTCAAATATAAAATTAATATTCGTCACCGTCCATCTGGGACGCAGGTTCAGTGTGTCGGGATAAAAGAAAAATTCTTCGGAAGGTTTAAACGGAAACGGCTTGCCGTACATGTAAGTCTTTGTGCTGTCAGTATCGTAATACCCCCACAGAAAATATTTACCCGGCTTTACTCTTTCAAAATCAAATTGTGGACCTGCAGGATGTTCATGATATGTTGATTTTTCAGCATCAATACCCTGTAAAACAAGCTGCGGATTATTTTTCATATCGGCATTTATTACAGTGCCGGTTATGCCTGTAAAGTCTAATCCATTAATTGTTTTAAATTTATATTGATAAAGCGAATCATAGCTGTTGCCGGCAGCATCTTTAAAGCCGTTCAGTTTAATTTTAATTAAATAATACGTGTTTGCTTTTAATTCCTTCAAAGGGGAAATTTTGAAAGATGCATCATCCATAAAATATATTTTATGATTTATTTCATTTTTAGAGGTATCCGTAAATGATATCAAATTTTTAACTGCCGAGGTATCGAATGCATCGTTAAAATAAAAAGATATTTGCGCATCTTTAAAATCAACACTGCTGTAATTTATAGGCGGCTTGGTTTTAAATATACCCGGCTTTGTAGTATCGGGTTTTTCACTTAGGGTAATTGATGTGAAATCTTTTGTAAAAAAATTTCCAATCTTATCTTTTACGGTATCGGCAAATACGTAAACTTCATCTTTATCCGGGAAACCGTCATTGGTCACTAAAACTATTTCGGTAGGCTTTGTATTTCCTTTAAAAGTATAAACCGGTTTTGATGTCTTTTTTGATGTTGAATCAACAAATAAAAAATTATTAGCCCGCATTGTCGATGAATCTACCTCCTTGCTGAAATCAAGAAGCACATGATATTTATCCGTCATTACGGCACTTAAAAGCCTCGGTTTTACGGTATCTATTTTTGTAAGTAAAAAATCCATACCGGTAAACAGTGTATCGCTTTTAGTAAGTGTGACATCTCTGTAAGGAATACCTATTTCATCCTGTTCGGGCTTGTATGTGTAATCGCCGGACTGATCTTTTACGGCAAAGACCCTATAGTTTGCCGGAGCCAAACCCATTAATTTGAATTCACCGTTCTTACCGGTTTGGGATATGTAATCCGGTTTTCGAATCATCGGATTAACAGCGCTGTCCCCCTTTTCATAAGCGAAGATTAATATACCGTCCGGTTTTTCATCGTAAACTCTCCCTGTAATTTCACCTTTGTCAATTCTGTCTCCGGTAGAAAAAGCAAATGTATAAGCTTGAGCCATCCGGTTGTGGTTGTTGTAATCAACAAGGTCGGTTCCGATAGTTACAACATAAGTTATATTTTTCTTCAACTTGCCTGGAAAAGTCACGTCCACAGTTGTATTTGTCCAGTCATAATCCAGTGCACCTTCAACAACAGGCGAAATAAATAATGCATCCTGAAATGTCCTTTTATCAACATATTTTGAAAATGTGACTTCAAAATGATCGCCTTTAAAATTGGTAGTTCCGTTAGCAGGATAGACTTCGGTAATTTTCGGCGGAACTTTATCAACCTCGCCTCCGCCAGGCGGTAATTGCAAAGCGCAGTTGGAAAGTATCACTCCCATTACCAACGGGAATAAATATTTTATCTTCTCTTTAATGAGTTCAGCCATTTTCTATACTTTTCCGCATTCTTCTGATGTTGTTTAAAATTAGACGAAAAAATATGTCCGCCGCTACCATCTGCTACAAAGTAAAGATAATCTGTTTTTGCAGGATAAAGCGCTGCCAAAATAGCTGCTTTACCCGGATTATTTATCGGCCCCGGAGGAAGTCCGTAATTTTCATAAGTGTTGTATGGTGATTTTATTCGCAAATCGGCATAATCCAGTCTGCCCCAGCTTCCTTTCTTAATAAATTCAATAGTAGGATCTGCCTGCAGCTTCATTCCCTTTTTTAACCGGTTATAATAAACACTGGCAATTATGGGCATTTCGTCTTTTTTGTTTGTCTCTCCTTCTACTATAGATGCAAGTGTAATAATTTTCGGAATCGAGTAACCAAGTTTCTCAGCCCTCTCTTTAAGTGAATCATCTAAAAATTTTTCAAATCCGTTATACATTGTTTTCAAAATGTTCCGAGGTGAAGACTTCTCGTAAAAATTATATCTCTGCGGCAGCAAGTAGCCTAAAAGCGAGGGTGAATTCAAACCGAGTGAATCCAAAAATTCTTTATTCGTACTTAAACTTACTACTGAAGATGAATCGATTAACAAATCATCTTTAAGCTTGGAAGCAACCCACTGAATGGATGCACCGTTCTGAATCGTAACTGTTTTTAATAAATCCGCATGAGAAGTTAGAAGAAAGTCTATCAAATCCAAATAGCTTAAACCGTTAGGTATAAAATATCGTGCGGCTTTAATCTTTTTTTCTGCGCCGTAAATAAAAGCTGCTATCCTAAAATTTGTTTTACTCGGAATGACGCCTTCCACGTATAGATCATCCGCTATTTTTGAAAACGGCTCTCCTCTTTTTACTTCAAGCTTAACCGGACCAGGAACAGTATAATAATTCGGTGTAAAAAAAGTGAAATATAAAAATGCAAGTACGGCAAAGAAAAATGCTGCTACAAAAATAAATTCTTTTTTTGATAAAAGATTTTTAAATCCGACCTTCATTTTATCCGCCGATAAATTAAAAATATTTCCTTTGTCAGATTCCTCTCTTTGAATAGCGCGTGACTCATCCAGGATTCTTTCGTAAATTCTTAATAGCGCTTCACTGCTTAAAGGTTCTTCGACAAAAGAACCGATCCTAACACTAATTTCTTTTTCTCTTTGAGGATTATATGTAGCTAAATTTAAGGTTCTTTTTACACGTCCGATAAGCACGGAATTTAAAGTGCGCTTACTTAAAAGATGAACTATCTGTTTGTCCAGTACATCAATTTCATCCCTGAGCTTTTTAAGAATCTCTTCCCTTTCTTCTTTACTGAGATTTTCAAGCTCGTTTTCAATTTTCTTATAAATATTATCCATTAACCGTGAATTTAAGGAATTTTAATGAAGAGACAAATATTATGCAAAATGTTTGTTTGATAAACCCGGGTAAGGGCTATAGCTTAAATCGAATTTCTTTCCGGCTTCAAACAGCTTTAATCCTCTAAATGCAATCATCGCCGCATTATCGCCGCAATACTCAAAAGCGGGGATTACTACCTTTTTACTATGCTGTTTTCCTAAATTAATTACAGCTTCTCTTAATGCTTTGTTTGCAGCTACTCCCCCTGCCAGCGATAAAGATTTAACTTCATAATTATTTAATGCTTTCTGTGTATTTTTTATCAATGCCTTAACAACTGCATTCTGAAATGAAGCCGCAATATCACTCAAGTCTTTTTCCGGAATATTTTTACTTTCGCCGTAATTTTTTTGAACATACCTCAGCACGGATGTTTTTAATCCGCTGAATGAAAAATTATAAGGATCTTTTAATTCGGCAACAGGGAAATTTATTTTTTCCGGATCTCCGTTTGCGGCAGCTTTTTGTATTTTAGGCCCGCCGGGATAACCAAGGCCTAACATTTTTGCAACTTTATCAAATGCTTCTCCCGCAGCATCATCTACAGTAGTTCCGAGTTTTTTAATTTCTAAAAAACTTTTAACCAGCAGAAGAAGCGTATGTCCGCCGGAAACAATTAAAGCTAAATAAGGAAACTCAGGTTTTTCTTCCATTAAAAATCCAGAGAAAATATGTCCTTCAATATGATTAACTGCTACGAAAGGTTTTTTAAGGGAATACGCCAGGCCTTTGGCAAAAGTTAATCCTACAAGCAGAGCGCCAATTAGTCCTGGACCTGCGGTAGAACAAATAACATCCAGATCTTTTAAAGTTAAATTTGATTTAGTCAAAGCGTCTTTTACAAGAGGCAGTACAATCTGAAGGTGAGCCCGGCTGGAAAGCTCGGGTACAACCCCTCCGTATTTTGTGTGAAAGTCCTGAGATGATATTAAATTGGCTGTCAATTTATTATTGGAAATAATTGCAACCGAAGTTTCATCGCAGGAACTTTCGATTCCTAAAATATTCATTATTTAAAATTAAAAATGCTTTTAAATATGTAGCCAGCTATTTCCGGATTTTCTTTCAGTCTTCTCATTGAGTATGGATACCAGTCTTTTCCAAACGGTACATAGATTCGCATTTTATATCCGTCTGCATTAATCTTATCACGCAAATCTTCTCTAACACCAAGCAGCATTTGAAATTCAAATTTATCATTCGATAAATTCATCTCCTTAATTTTCTTGTAAGCTGCATTAATAAGAAATTCATCATGAGTTGCAATACCCACATAATTACCCGATTTTAATATTGTTTCCAGTACATTCATATAGTTATCTCGGATCGCCTTCTTGTTTTTATATGCAATATTCGGTGATTCAATATAAATACCCTTACAAAGACGGTAATTCGTGTCAAGCTTGTTTAATACAACCACATCATCATAAGTTCTTTTTAAATATGCCTGAACTACAACTCCAAGGTTGTCATAATTTCCTTTCAATCGTTTGTACAATTTGAAAGTCTTATCGGTATATGGGGAATCTTCCATATCGATACGGACAAAATTATTTAATTGTTTTGCCTTCTCAACAAGTTCACTTATTTGTTCAAAAGCGAAATTCTCATCAATGCTAAGACCCATTTGGGTCGGCTTAATTGAAATATTTGCTTTAAGTTTATTCTCATTTATAGTATCAAGAACCTGAAGAGCTTTCTTCTTGGAATCAACGGCTTCTTCTTTTGTCTTAATTGATTCACCGAGCACATCAATTGTTGCAAAGATACCTTTTGCATTTAAGGTTTTTACGTACTCTACTGCTTCGTCCAGGGTTTCGCCGGCAATATATTTTTTTGAAAATATTCCGACTATTGTTTTTGGCAATCGCTGTACAATCGCCACAATAATTTTGTTAAAGAACGACACTGTATACTCCTATCAATAAACGCCCCAAATTTAATTTAGTTGAATATGTTAATCAATATTTTTAATTGATCAACTTTTGTATGTTCTCCCTGTTTCATAAGTACCGAATTTTTTAATACTTATCGAAATTTCCGATAAATGATTTATGGCCTTTTTCACCTTTTCATCATCAAGACTGCCCAGTAAATCGGTATAAAAAGTATACTGAAAGGGCTTATGAGGTATAGGCCTTGATTCAATTTTTAAAAGATCAATCTCTCTTAAGGCAAAAACACTAAGCGCTTTAAATAATGCTCCGGGCATACTTTTGAGTTCGAAACAAATTGAAGTTTTCGGATTTTTATAATGTGCGTGATTTTTACTTTTGCTTATTACTAAAAATCTCGTGAAGTTTTCCCGGTTATTCTGGATATTGCTTTTTAAAATTTTCAAGTTATAAATTTCCGATGCTTCCCTGCTGGCAACAGCAGCATTAGCCGTACTTTTATCTTTTAGTGAAATTAACGCAGATCCGGCCGTATCATATGTCGGAACAAGTTCTGCATTTTTTAATTTCTTCAGAAAATCGGAGCATTGACCTAATGCTTGAGGATGAGAATAGACTTTCTTAATCTGATTAAGTTTGTACTTATCACTTGCAAGCAGGTGATGATTAATTTGTAAATTTAATTCACCGATAATTGTCAATGAATATTTCAATAACAGATCATACGATTCAAAAACGCTTCCGTACAAAGAATTTTCAATCGGAATAATACCGAAATCTGCTGCTCCTTTTTTTACTTTAATAAAAACTTCCTCGAAAGAGAATGAAGGCGAAGTAATAATTTTTGATGTAAAAAATTTTTTTGAGGCAATTTCACTGAATGCACCGCGCTCACCTTGAAAGGCAACATTATTCATTTGTTTTTATTAATCCTGTTAAAATGTTTTTAAGAAGAAAGGCTTTACTCTTTAGTTCATCAAGCCCTTTGTTGTTTTCAAAAATAAAATCCGCACGCTTTCTTTTCTCACTGTCGGGTATCTGGTTTTCATTTCTCTTGATAAATTGTTCTTCCGAATAATTTTCCAGTTCAATTTTTCGTTTCATTCTTACTTTGTCTTCAGCCGTTACAAGAATAACATAGTCGAAATATTTTTCCATGTCCGCTTCATAAATTAAAGCTGCCTCTGCAGCGGCAATATTATTTTCTTTTAAAATTTCTTCCGCTAAAATATTAACTTTGGAAATGACTTTCGGGTGAATGATAGAATTGGCTTTTAATACTTTATCGGGATCTGCAAATACCTGTTCGGCGAGATATTTTTTATTGGCTTTTCGGCCTTTGTAGGATTGTGTACCGAATTCTTTTATAATTTGTATTCTAATTTCGGAATCATTTTCCAGAAGCGCTTTTGAAACTTCATCTACATTTATAACAGGTATTCCCAGTTCACTTAAAAATCCGCAGAATTCTGATTTCCCGGAACCTATTCCCCCCGTAACCGCAATTTTTATTTTTCCTTGATTTCCCATAAAAATATTAATACCGGATAATAGAACATGACCAAAAAGCAACGTTTAAAAAGCCCTTTAAATCCTTTTCATATTATAAGTTACGAAATTTATTTAAAAGATTACTTTTCAGTCATATGCTGTAAATTTACCTGGCATAACCGATCTTTCTAACTTCACGAATTACAGTTACCTTTATTTGTCCCGGATATTCCATCTCACTTTCGATTTTAGATGCTATATCATGTGCCAGTTTATCTGCTACAATATCATCAATTTTATCATGTTCTACAACTACTCTTACTTCTCTTCCTGCTTGAATTGCATATGTTTTGGCAACACCTTCAAATGATTTTGCAAGAGCTTCCAGGTTTTCCAATCTTTTAACATAACTTTCAAGCGGTTCTCTTCTTGCTCCCGGCCGCGCACCGCTTATTGCATCAGCTGCCTGCACAAGAGGAGCAATGGGATGTTCCATCTCTATATCTTCGTGATGAGATCCCACGGCATTAACAACAATCGGGTGTTCTTTATATTTCTTTGTCAATTCATAACCAAGCAGTGCATGAGGTCCTTCAACACTTTTATCAACCGTTTTGCCAATATCATGTAGTAAACCCGCTCTCTTTGCTAAAGTAGTATCCAATCCGACTTCTGCCGCCATTATTCCTGTCAGATACGCAACTTCTATACTATGCTGTAATAAATTTTGTCCGTAACTTGAACGGTATTTCATTCTCCCCACATGTTTTATTAATTCCTGGTGCATATTATGGAGGCCCAGCTGCATTATTGTATTTTCGCCATCCCTAATCAATTCCTCTTCGAGTTCCTGCCTAACCTTTTCCACAACCTCTTCAATTCTTGCCGGATGTATTCTGCCGTCTGTAATCAATTTTTCAAGTGAAACTCTAGCAACTTCTCTTCTAAACTGGTCGAAAGACGAAAGTATCACTGCTTCTGGAGTATCATCCACAATTACATCAACTCCTGTAGCAGCTTCGAAGGCACGTATATTTCTTCCCTCTTTGCCTATAATTCTGCCTTTCATTTCGTCATTCTGAATCTGAACAACTGAAACTGTAGTCTCGATGGAATGATCTGCTGCGGTTCTTTGAATTGCCTGAACTATAATTTTTTGTGCATCTTTTTTAGCGTCCAATTTAGCCCGGTCATGAATATCTTTAACAACACGAGAAACTTCTGCTTTAGCCTGGTTAATCATATTTTCAATTAACATTTTTTTCGCCTCATCAGAAGTAAGACCGGAAATTTTTTCGAGCCTTGTGTTCTGCTCTGCTTCAAGCTTTTCTACTTCGCTAAATTTCTGCTCAATATTTTTCTTTAATTCTAATATTTCTTTTTCAGATTGTTTATTATCTCTTTCCTTTTTAATAACCAGGTCGAATTTTTTTTCAATATTCTCTTCGCGATTATTCAGCTGTTTTTCTAAATTATTTATTTTTTGTCTTTTTTGATTTACCTCGTTATCAAATTCAACTTTTTTCTTATACCATTCATCTTTAACTTCAAGTAATTTTTCCCTCTTAATATTATTTGCTTCCTTTTGAGCTTCTGTTATTATTTGTTTAGCTTTTTCATCGGCAGAGACTAAACTTTTTTCCCCTATTTTGGAATTAAACAGCCACCCTAAATAAAAAAATAACACTACTAGGACAATTACCATTGGTATTAGAACTATCACATCCATATTTCCTCCAATGATGGGATTATATATTACCGCTTCTGCCAGTCACTGAATAATAAGGAGAAAAACCCTATTATGTCAGTGTGGGAACTTGCCCGTACGCTTTTTGCTTCCTCTGTTCCGATAAATCGAAAATCCGGCAAGCCGGATTAAGGCCTGCAATAGACGCCGAAAGTCAAACTCCCTTTTTTTTGAAAGTTAGTTTTTCATTTTATTATGGACTGACAGAGCGGTATTAATTTTTTATGATGGGTCTGACATAGCGGTCTCATTTATAAGAAGCTTAATCTTTTTGATTTTGTCAGTAGCTTGTATAAGAAATTCTCTATTTTTATTTTTTTCCAAAAATAAATCATAGGCAATATTTAAACATGCAATAATTGCAATAGTTTGCGCTGGTTGATCCGGAAGTTCGTCTTTTGTCTCCTCCATAACTTTATTAACGTAAATAGCCAGTTCTTTGGCTATCTCTTCATTTTCAACCAATAAAGAATATTCTTTATCAAATATTTTTATTTTTAGCTTCCTTTTGTCAGTCATTATGCCTTTCCCGTCAAACAAACAATAAAATTAAGAACTTAAGTGATAATCAATTCTAGTAATTAAATTTTGCAATTTCACTTTTAAATTCTCTCTCTCCTTCAAATTTAATGAATTAAATAAATTTTCTTCACTGTTTTCAGTAACATTTTTTATTTCTTTTTCCAGAGATTCAAGTTTCTGCTGAAGAACAGAATTTTCCTTTCTTAGAGAATCCAGATTCTGTTCAAGTTCAATATTTTTAATGCCGAGATCCTTATTTTTATTTATCAATATTGAAAGCTGAGTTTCTATCGCACTCAAGTCGCTTATCAATATATCATTTTTAGATAATTCTGCCAACTAATTGCCTCTTAATTGTGCATTAAAATTTTTCGTAACTGCTTTAATTAACGAAGTGAAATCTTTTTCAACTTCTTCTTCAGTTAATGTCCTCTCATCGGAATAATATTCCAACGAAAACGCCATGCTTTTATTGCTTTCACCAAGAGATTCACTTTCAAAAAGATCGAACAAGGTAACCGATTTTAACAATTCCGAACTGGATTTCTTAATAAATTTAATTACTTCATCATAAGATACTGATTTATTGAATATAAATGCAAAATCTCTAACAGATTTTGGAAATTTTAACGGCTCCGAATATTTACGAGGTTTTAATTTAATATCTTTTAATAAATCCAGATTTAGTTCAAAGCAATATACATCCTGTTGAATATCAAATTGTTTAAGAACTTCTTTCCTTATCCTTCCGCCGATCCCTATTTGAGTTTTATCTAAGTTTTTAGTGAAATATAAATCAAAAACAGTATTAGTATTGTGATAATATAAATCATTTAAAACATTGTCAAGAGAAATTTTTGAAAGAAGGCTATTTATTACGCTTTTCAGATGATAAAAATCATACTCTTTTTCGGGCAAATCCCATGATTTCTCATTCAATTTTCCGCTTAGTATTAAAAGCAAATTTTGATTTTCAGTAAAATCGTTAAAGCTTTTTATTTCAATCTCTTCCGAATTTTTGTTAAAGATATTTCCAATTTCAAATAAAGCTAAATTTTTCTCGCCGACATTTATATTTCTTGATAAGACAGACAGCGCACCTGGAATTAATGATGTTCGAAGAAATGCCATATCTAAACTCTGAGGATTTAATATTCCTATTTTTTCACCGAGAATAGATGCATATGCTTCACTTTGCAAAGGATTATTTATCATTTCATAAAACCCAATTCCGTTGCAGTAATTTCTTATAGTATCGGTAAATTCCGTTTCTTCAATTCTTTCACCTAATGAAATAGAAATTTTTGAGATGGTCGGTATATTATTATACCCGTATATCCTGGCTATTTCTTCAATTAAATCTATCTCCCTTTCAATATCATTTCTAAATGTAGGTACGGCAAATCTTATTAATTTACCGGATTCTAAAATAACTCTTAGACCTAATCTTTTAAGTATGTCAATAATTTTAATAATTGGTATTTCATATCCAAGTACTTTCTTCACACGTTCAAGCCTTAATTGGACTTCACGTTCTTCAATTTTTTCGGGATAGACATCAAGATAACCGCCGGTTATTTCTCCTCCGCTTAGCTCTGAAATTAATTGAGCTGCTCTTTCAGCCGCGTATAAAGTTCCATTCGGATCTATCCATCTTTCAAACCTATATGATGCTTCGGTACTTAATCCCAGAGCTTTTGATGTTTTTCTAATACTTGAAGGATTGAAAAATGCACTTTCTATTAAAATGTTCTTTGTCGAAATGCTTATCTCTGAGTTTTCACCTCCCATTACTCCTGCAATTGCAACGGGTTTTTCTTCATCGCATATCATTAAAGTTCCGATAGGAAGTTTTCTTTCCTTTGAATCCAGCGTTGTGAAGATCGAATTCTCCTCGGTACTTCTTACAACAATTTTGTGTCCTTGAAGCTTATCAAGATCAAAAGCATGGAGCGGCTGTCCTGTTTCATACATTATAAAATTGGTAACATCTACAATATTGTTGATTGGGCGTAATCCGATTTTATTCAGCTTTACTTTCAGCCACTCGGGGGATTCTTTTATTGCAACATTTAATACTACTTTTGCCGAATATCGCGGACAGTTTTCGGTGTCTATTATTTCTATTGCAGCATGGTTTTTTATTTTATGTGAAGATTCGATTAGGTTTAATTCCGGGAGTTTAATTTCGGAATCAAAAATTGCAGCTAAATCCCTAGCAACTCCAATATGTGAAAGCGCATCGGAACGATTAGGCGTAATTGCAATTTCCATAATAACATCATTAAGTTTTAAAGTTTCGACTATTGGTTCACCGGCCGGTAAATTATTATTAAGCACCATAATTCCACTGTGATCTTCACTTAATTCGAGTTCGGCTTCGGAACATATCATTCCGAAAGATTCGATTCCTCTAATTTTAGCTTTCTTAAGTTTTAAATTATCGCGGGGAATAATTGTACCAACAGGAGCGAAAACAACTTTTTGACCTGCTTCAACATTCGGTGCGCCGCAAATTACCTGCAGATCTTCTTTTCCGTCAAATACTGTACACAAGGACAGTTTATCGGCATTAGGATGTTTATTTTTATCCTTTACAAATCCAACAACAAAATTTTTATAAAGTTCTGCTTCATCAATAAAATCTTCAACTTCAAGACCCGACATAGTCAGTCTTGAAATTATTTCATTGTTGGAAATTCCTTTTAGATTAATATAATCTTTAAGCCAATTTAACGAAACTTTCAATTCAATATCTCCGGATCAAAACTGTTTTAAGAATCTAAGATCATTTTCAAAAAATACCCTTATGTCCGTAATGCCGTATTTTAGCATTGCAGTACGCTCAATTCCCATTCCGAAAGCATAACCTGTATATTTATCGGAATCATAATTAACAAAATTAAACACATTAGGATCAACCATTCCGCATCCAAGAATTTCAAGCCAGCCCGTTTGTTTGCAGACCTTACATCCTTTACCATGGCATAAATAACATGTAATATCCATTTCGGCACTCGGCTCCGTAAACGGAAAAAAACTAGGCCGGAATCTGTAATTTAGTCCTTCTCCGTAAAACTGTCTAGCAAATGAAACCAGTGTTCCTTTTAATTCAGCGAAAGTAACATCGGTATCGACATACAATCCTTCAACCTGATGAAACATGCAATAGCTCCTTGTACTAACGGCTTCATTCCGGTAGACACGCCCCGGCATTATTGCTCTAACCGGCGGTTTATAATTGTTCATAATTCTTATCTGCACAGGCGAAGTATGAGTACGCAGAACAAAATCTTTATTTATAAAAAAAGTATCCTGCATATCCCTTGCCGGGTGATCGGGAGGAAAGTTCAACGCTTCAAAATTATTATAATCAGATTCAAGCTCAGGACCTTCAAAAACAGAAAAACCCATTCCTTTAAATATCGATTTTATCTCATCTAAAGTTTGGGTTAATAAATGTTTGCTCCCTATTGTTTTCTTTAAGCCGGGAAGGCTTAAATCCATTTTTACATCTTTCTCTTTTGATGAGGATTCCAGTTGGGATTTAGTTGTATTAAACTTACTTAAGACTTCATCCCTAACGGTGTTCAGGGCTTTGCCTAATGACGGCTTTTCTTCTTTAGAAACATTTTTAAGTTCATCAAATAATTTTGCTACGAGTCCGTTCCTGCTAAGGTATTTTATCCTGACTTCTTCAAGCTGCTTTAGATTTTTAGCATTTAAAATATCCTCGCTAAATTCGGAATTAACTTTATGAATTTTTTCTTCAAGCATTTGGATTAAAGAGATATTTTTTAAAATAATACCCCCGGCAAACATTACAAAATTTTTCCGGGGGTAAATAAAATTAGTTAGCTGAAAATTTTACTATTTCAGTGAATGCTGCGGGATTTTCTACCGCGAGACTTGCTAAAATCTTTCTATTTATATTAACGCCTTTTTTATCAAGTGCATTAATTAATCTTGAGTATGTAGTTCCGTTTAATCTAGCGGCAGCATTTATTCTAATAATCCAAAGTTGCCTAAAAGTTCTTTTCTTTAGCTTCCTATCTCTATATGCATGAACCAGACCTTTTTCAACATGGTTTTTCGCAATAGTATATACTTTACTTCTTGCACCCCAGTAACCTTTGGCTTGATCCAGTATTTTTTTTCTTCTTCTGTGAGAAGCTACTTTATTTTTCGATCGTGGCATTTTATTTTTCCTTTTTCCTTTTCTTATTGAAGCATAATGTTTACACGCCTTGATTCCGATTCCGAAACCAAAGTAGCACGGCGTAATTTCCTTTTTCTCTTTGTGCTTTTTGACGAAAGTATATGGCTCTTATAAGCCTTTTTTCTTTTAAATTTACCGGAAGCGGTTTTTCTAAAAGTTTTTCCCGCACCGCTGTTGCTCTTCATTTTTGGCATTTTATTGTTTCCTAACTAATTATTCTTTTTACTTTTTGTTTTTGAAGGAATGAGAATTATGTTCATATTTCGTCCTTCCATTTTCATCGGAGATTCCAACTTTGCTATATCTTCTACTTTTTCAATAAACCGGTTCAACAGGTCTTCTCCTTGTTCCGTATACGCCATTTCCCTTCCCTTAAACATTACAACAACTTTAACTTTATTTCCTTCTTCAAGAAAATTTATTGCATGCTTTGCCTTAAATTCAAAATCATGGACATCGGTATTAGGGTGCAGCCTAATTTCCTTTAATAATGTAACCTGTTGATTTTTTCTTTGTATCTTTTCCCGTTTCTGTTGTTCGTATTTAAACTTTCCGAAATCAATTATTTTACATACAGGCGGTTTGGCCTGCGGAGCAATTTCTATTAAATCCTGCCCGCGTTCACCAGCAATTTTCAAAGCATCCCGAACTGTATATATTCCTAATTGCGTACCGTCAATATCAATTACCCTAACTTTAGGAGCCTTGATTTCTTCGTTTATTCTTACACTTTCTTTTTGAGCGATATATAACCTCTTTAATTTGTTTTTGAAATTTTTCCAGAAATCTCGTTCATAATATTATCAATAAAATCAGACAAAGACAAAGAACCCAGATCACCTTTTTTATGTTTTCTCACGGAAATATTCCCGGCAGATTCTTCTTTTTCACCTACGATTACCATATAAGGGACCTTATGGATTTCCCAATCGCGGATTTTGTATCCAATTTTTTCATTCCGATTATCCAATTCGGCCAATATATTTTTATCTTTTAAATTATTAAATATACTTTCGGCATAATCATTAAACTTTTCACTAACCGGAATGACTACAACTTGTCTTGGACTCAGCCATAATGGAAATTCACCGGCAGTATGTTCTATGAGCACTGCTACGAATCGTTCCATAGATCCAAAAGGAGCCCGGTGAATCATTATTGGTCTGTGTCTTTGATTATCACTACCGACATATTCAAGTTCAAATCTATCGGGCAGGTTGTAATCAACCTGAATTGTACCGAGCTGCCATTTTCTGCCAAGAGCATCTTTAACCATAAAATCAAGTTTAGGTCCATAAAAAGCTGCTTCACCATATTCAATTATGGTATCAATCCCTTTTTCTTCAGTAGCATCGATAATAGCTTTTTCAGCTTTTTCCCAGTTTTCATCACTTCCGATATATTTAGATTTATCATTCGGATCCCGAAGTGAAATCTGAGTCGTAAAATCCTTAAAATCCAAAGCCTCAAAGATTAATAGAATAATATCTATAACTTTTATAAATTCATCTTTTAATTGATCGGGTCTGCAAAATATATGTGCATCGTCCTGTGTAAAACCGCGAACTCTTGTTAATCCATGAAGTTCACCGCTTTGTTCATAACGATATACGGTTCCAAATTCAGCATATCTTAAAGGCAGGTCTTTATATGACCTCGGCTTACTTTTGTAAATTTCACAATGATGAGGACAATTCATCGGTTTAAGAAGAAACTCTTCTCCTTCAACCGGAGTGTGAATAGGCTGGAATGAATCTCTTCCATATTTCTCATAATGACCCGATGTAACATACAGTTCTTTTTGGCCGATATGAGGAGTGATTACCTGTTCATAACCATATTTTACTTGTACACTTTTTAAAAATTCCTCAAGCCGATTTCTTAATATAGTTCCTTTAGGTAACCACAAGGGTAATCCCTGTCCTACTTTGGAAGAAAAAGTAAATAGTTCAAGATCCTTACCCAACTTACGATGATCTCTTTTTTTTGCTTCTTCCAGCATTATAAGATAATCATCCAGCATTTTTTTCTTAGGAAATGTTATTCCATAAATTCGTGTTAGTTGTTTATTGTGTTCATCTCCCCGCCAGTATGCGCCGGCAATACTTAATAATTTTATTGCTTTAATAGGACTTGTATCCGGAAGGTGCGGTCCACGGCATAAATCCGTAAAATTACCTTGAGTATAAAATGTAATTTTACCATCCTCAAGTCCTTCAATAAGTTCCAGCTTATATTCGTCGCCTTTTTTTTCAAAGTATTTTAATGCATCTGATTTAGAAACTTCTTTCCTTTCATAATGTTCTTTTTGCCCGGCAAGATCAGCCATCTTATTTTCAATTTTAGGTAAATCGCTTTCAGTAATAACAATACCCTCTTTTGGTTCCACATCATAATAAAAACCATTCTCAATGCTGGGACCAATTCCAAATTTAATACCGGGATAAAGTGATTCCAATGCTTCTGCCATCAGGTGAGCAGAAGAATGCCAAAAAGTATGTTTTGCTTCAGAATCATCCCATTTATGTAAAATAATAGAAACATCGGATTTGATTGGACGGGTTAAATCCCATACTTCTCCGTTAACCGAAGCAGCCAGTACTTCATTCGCCAAACGCATGCTAATGCTTTTAGCTATTTCTAAACTTGTAATTCCTTCTTCAAATTCTTTAACAGAATCATCCGGGAATCTTACTTTAATTTTACTCATAAATATATTCAGCCAAATAAAAAAAATCGGAGACATCTCCGACTAATGTGGGCTCTAGAGGAGTCGAACCTCTGACCTTCTGCACGTCAAGCAGACGCTCTAACCAACTGAGCTAAGAGCCCAGTGAATTAACAATTTGAAATGAATAATTTACAATTAAAGATATTTAAATCATAAATTATTCACTTTTAATTAACCCACGTACCGAGGGCCGGACTCGAACCGGCACGGGTGTAAACACCCACAGGATTTTAAGTCCTGTGCGTCTACCAATTCCGCCACCCCGGCAAAATTTATTCAATTTTAGCGTGTAAATATAGATAAATGTATATATTTTTGCAAGATTTCCTAAGTGATAATTGAAGCGATTTTGACTAACACTCTATTAAAATAGCATTTTGATATTATATCAAATTTATAATTTACTATTAATTTAAGTGAAATTTTAAAAATTTTAGGTTTTTTGTTTTTAATTTATTTTTAAAGTACAATTTAATTTTAAAATTTCGATATAATCATATTTTGAAACAAAGAAGAATACTTATAGTCAGACAGGATAGAATCGGAGATGTTGTTTTATCAACTCCAATTCCCAAAGCAATTAAAAAGCAATGGCCGGATAGCTTTGTGGCTGTCCTGGTTAGGAATTACACAAAACCATTATACCTTAATAATCCTAATGTTGATGAGATAATTGTTAATGAAGATTTAGAATGGAAAGGCTTAAGTAATTTCTTTAAAAAAGTAAGATATATTAAAAAGTTTAAATTTACACACGCTTTAATGCTATTGCCTTCCGAAAGGATTAACTACCTGTTATTCTTTGCCGGAATAAAAACCCGGATCGGAGTTGGTTATAAATTTTACCAGTTTATCACTTTTGTAAAAGGCGTTAGCCGTCATAAATATATTCCTCTTAAACATGAAGCAGATTACTGCATGGATTTGGCAAGAATAATCGGCATTAATTCTAATGATTTAAATACGGAAATATTTTTAACCGATTCTGAAAAAGAAGAAGTAAATAAGATTAAACAAAAATATACCGGCGATAATAAAATCTTAATTGGAGTTCACATTACAAACGGTAATTCCGCACCAAATTTTACAGAAGAAAATTACCTCCAATTAATTCATAAATTAAAAAATCTAAATTGTTTTAAAATAATTATAACGGATAATTCAGTACCAGTAAACCTGCAGAATATTGAAGATGTTGAATATCTAAACTTAAATTCGGATTTACGAAAAACAATTTTAAATATTGCAGCGTTGGACTGCTTAATTTCTTCCAGTACAGGCCCTATGCATATAGCAGCAGCTCTTAAAGTTAAAACCATTTCATTATTCTGCCCCTTAACGGCTTGCTCACCTAAGTTATGGGGACCCAGCGGAAATGAGAACAGGATAATAATGCCGGGAGAAAATTACTGCTCAATAAAATGTCCAGGAGATCCAAAAATTTGTAGGTTTGAAGGTGAAAGCGACAGGATGATTAACAATATTTTATATTCTTTAAAGGAGCTTATCCCGGATAATGAGTGTTTAAAATCTTTATAAGAAATAAATTAATTCCTTTTTTTATCAAAATATTTTCCGGATTTATTTTTTAAAAATGGAATTTACCTTATATAAATATCCACATAATCTCTTCAATTATTACTTCCATTAACCTTTGAATATTTTTCAATTTTCTCCTTGCACTTATTCAGTGCTGTGATATAGAATATAAATAGTTTTCAAAAACAGTATAAATTTTTGGTAACAAAATATTTAGAATAAAGTAATACGGGAGAAATATGAAATCCAATTATTTTATATATTCGATTTTAATTATATGTCTCCTAGGAGAAGTTAATTCGAATGCACAAATAAAGCTTGGTCTACAAGGAGGAATAAGTGTTCCAAATTTGAGTGGAGGAACAAATGAAATTAGTCAAGGCTATACTTCCAGGCTTGCTCCAAGCTTCGGAATATTTGGGAACTATAAACTAAATAATAATTTTTATATACAAGCCGAAATAAATTTTGACGGACAAGGCGGTCAAAGAAATGGAATACAACCGATCACATCTTCGGATATCCCGATTCAACCTCCTAATGGTTACTTTTATGCAAACTTTAAAAATGTATCTGTTCTTAATTATTTGGAAATACCTTTAACTATAACATATATGTTCGGTAATTCATCACTCAATTATTTTATAAATGCCGGACCGTATATTGGTATTTTATTAAGTGCAAAAGAAGTAACAAGCGGGACAAGCACTATTTATATCGATAAGAACGGTTCACCGTTAATGATACCGGTACCTCCTTCGTATCAAACAGAAGCGCCTGTTCCACCTCAATCTTTTGACGCAACAACAGATGTTTACAGCAGTCTTAATAAAATAAATGTGGGATTAACCGGAGGAATTGGAATTATTTATCCTATTGCAAAATCTCAAAGTATAATTTTGGAATTAAAAGGTTTATATGGATTTACCGATGTTCAAAAATATGCATCCGATGGTAAAAGTCATACAGGTAATTTAATAATTGAAGCCGGATATGGCTTTGATTTGTAAATTTGAATTAGAAGGAAATTAATACCTTTATTTAGTTTTGCTTTTTTAAAAATGTTATGTGCTTTTTACAAACCTATCTTTAGTTTTATTTTCAGGCTGGTTATTTCGTTATAAATAATAAAATATATGCCGATGAATGCTTCAAATAATAATGTTAAATAAAGAAATATAACTCCTGTTTTAATATTAATAATATATAACATAAATTTTAACACTAAAGATATTTCATATACGCATAACATAAAATAAAATAAATTTATATGATCTTCTTTATAAAATTCAATTAATGCATATTTTAAGAAAAGAATAAATGTTACAAGATCTAAAAGCATAAGACAAATTCTCAGCAATTTTACATTACCAAAACATGAGAGTACTAAACTTGATACCATTATAATAATAACTAAAAAGATATTGTTTTTTATCGTTTTAATTTCGAATAATGAAAATATGGATAATACTACTAACGGGATAAATATTCTAAAAGTATTCAAATGGAGAAGCAATAACGTGATTAATGCTATGGGATCCATTACACCATAGATTAAAAAAAATATGAAAAATCTCTTTTTATATTGTCGAAATGGGACAATAATCCATGTTAAAACCGATAATGAATATATTATATATGGTAATATCATAAATTCTGACAAAATGGAGGGCATAAAGTTCCTTGCTCCAATGTATTATCTCCATTCGTTATTGTTAAAACATTTTTTCTTTTCTCAATAATAGTTGCTGGATTATTACCGCGGGCAAGCAGTTTATTTATCACTGACGTACTAAAGACATGAAAAACCGTACTTTTAGAAACAGTGCTTGAATTTCCGTTCGTAAAAATTATGTTTCTGTCTTTGTCCAGTATAATAAGTTTTCCTTCAATTATCTGAAACATAATATGATTCTGTGTCTTGGGAATAATTTTTTGCAAGTCGGATGAGTTAATTTTGGTAGAAGAAATAACGATGTCATACAGAGTATCTGCTTCTGATTTTGTATAAATCTTACCTATAGTTTCCAACTCCACCTCGTTATTTTATTGGAAAATTAAAAATAGAAAATTTATAATAATTGTTTTTAACTTCTTTATCAAAGATTTTTAAAAAATATTACATTTTTAAGTGTGATCTTTAAGATATTTTAGGTCATAATTATTAAAATGAATTTGTTTTTTCGTTATGAGTAAAATCGATTGCAAACTTTATTAATTCCGGTAATGATTTAATATTCAGTTTATGCATTATATTGAACTTGTGAGTTTCCGCAGTTCTTTTACTAATGGTTATCCGATCCGCAATTTCCGAATTAGTAAATCCATCACCGATTAAATTTAATATTTCCAGTTCTCTTTTTGTCAGCGCCGATACATCTCTGCCGTTACTCTTTTGCCGTATAGTTTCATAACTCATTAATAATTCTTCCAGTTTTTCTTCAGGATAATTTTTTCCGAAATACCTTCTACCGTCAAATACCATTTCAATAGCATTTACCAATTCTTCTTCCATACAATTTTTATTAATCAATCCCATTCCGCCGGATATTAAACACGAATAAACATATTCTTCGGAATCATACATTGAAAGGAACAGGGCTTTTACATTTTCATTTGTCTCTTTAATCTTTTTTACTGCCTCTACACCTGAAAGCAGCGGCATAGAAATATCTGCCAGCAAAATATCAGGATCTAATTCATAATATTTTCTTATAAGCTCTTCACCGTTTTCTGCTTCACCTATAATCAAAATATTATCTACACTGCTTAATATTTTAATTATTCCTGCGCGAAACAGCTTGTGGTCGTCAGCTATAAGAATTCTTATATTCTCTTCTCTTTTCATTCCATTTTCTCCACAGGTATTTCTACAACAAGCAATGTACCGCCATTATTTGAACTGTCAATTTTAAAAACTCCTTTAAAGTTTTCCACTCTTTCTTTAATATTTATAAGCCCGAAACCATTAAATCTACTATTATTACTATTAAATCCTATTCCGTCATCATAAATAAGCATTTTTAAAATGTTATTTTGTTTTATAAGCTGTACGGAAAACTCTTTTGCGTAAGAATGTTTTAATATATTATTTATTGCTTCCTGTACTATTCTGAATAAAGCTATTTCTAGCTTAGGATTAAGCCTTTCCTCAAATCCAATAACATTCAGGCTCCCTTTTAATAATCCTACACCGGAGATTTTATTTATTAAGGATGAAAGAGCCATTATTAATCCCAATTCTTCCAAGACGGGAGGTTTAAGATCGTATAATATTATTTTAAGCTCCAACAAAATTTTCTGAAGGGAGTCAATACTTTCTTGAAATTCTTTTTCCATACCGGCATTTTTTATTATATCACGATATTTATTAATCAAGTTCATTTTTAGTATTAAAAGATTCTGTCCGATATCGTCGTGCAGTTCTCTTGCAATTCTTTGCCTGTCTTCTTCAATTTTGTTCTGCAGTGCAGATGATAATTCTCTTAATTTATTTTCATGTTCAATTTTCTCGGTAATATCATGAAAATACAATTGAGCAATTTCCAGGGATGAGATTCCTTTAAAAAGTATTGAATAGTTTTTTGAATTTAAACTATGAGTAACGTTTTTTGATTTGTCGCTACGAATATAATGTTCAACCGGAAAGTTTATTTGGGGAATAATTTCTCGAATGCGCCTGCCTTCCAGTTTTTCATCTTTAACAAGTTTGGCAGCTGCATTATTCATATAGATAATCTCACCCTGCAAGTTTATTCTAATTACCGGATCGGGATCCAGTTCTGCAAAAAGCGCCATCAGTCTTGCATTCTTAAGCTCAAGCTCAGCTTTTTCATCATTATACTTCCGCTGCATTGGACGTACAATATGTTTAAATATAAGGTAAAGAAGTATAAATAGAAGTATCGTAAAAACAATGGAATAGATTATAGGATCGTTTAAACTAAACAGAAGCTTTAGATATTGATTTAATTCCTTAGACATACTCCCTAATTTAAATCATTATCCCTTTTATGTAAATCGTTTATTGAAATTATTTCCGTACTTAGCGCTTCAATAAATTTTTTGGATAATTTTTTTAAGTTCATCTTAGAATTTATTGCATTGATGGCTTTATATATCACTTCATCAGGAATTTCGGGAAAAGCGGCTTGAATCTCCTTTTTTAAGTAAAATTTGTCCTGATATTCGTTTAGATTTATAAAACTTCCGTAGTTTAAACTCTCAAGATATATTTTTAAAGATTGTAAATTTATCCCCATAAACAAAATGTTTTTTATTTAAAATAGTCACAAATCCTTTTAAATGAATCAGTAAAAATACGTACGAAAATTTTTCGCACATATTAACAATGATTTTTTAATTCGAAAAAAAATTTATATTTACTAAATATGACTATCATTAATCCGTTGTGTGAATTAAATAATAATATATATTAAATGAATTTTTCGATATAAAAATATTTTCAAAAACGCGTTAAATTGTCACCGTGAGCGGAGTCGAACGGTGAATATAAGCCTTCAACTACGCTCAGACTGAAATAAGTGTCTATTATTTCACTAATTTTTAAATGATTTTTTATTTCACACAACTGCTATCATTAATAAAATAAAAGACGCGCCTAAACGCGTTTTAAATTTTAAAGATATTTGAGATTTCAATAATTGATATCCTACATATCAATAAAAAAATTACATTTTTACAGTTTCCAATTCCACCGTGAATTATTTCAACAGAATCATCTTTTTTACAGAAAAGAAATTTTTCCCGTTTATGCCGTTTGCTTTAATAGCATAAAAATATACTCCCGATGATAAGTTTGCAGCATTCCATCTTATCTCGTAATTACCAGATGCCTTCATCCCGTTTACCAGTGTTGTTACTCTTTGCCCTATTGCATTATATATATCTATCCTTACTTGACTTCTTCCCTGTATTGTATATTTTATTATTGTTGACGGATTAAACGGATTCGGATAATTCTGATATAATTTGTAGCTCTTTACTATGTTATTTTTATCCGCAACATTTGTTATTACCATATTTCCGAATGTAAAATCGCCTGTCATTGATGTTGTAAATACTAATTCATTTTTAGTTGAGTCATAGCTTGTAGCTATTGGAACAAAGTTACTATCTTTGCTGGATCTTCCATACACAATCGTTTCAGCAGGATTTGTTACTGCCGGGAAATATTTTAAGTTTACATGTACTTCTCCGATATAAGAGGTTACACCTGCCAGTTCTACATTAAAATAACTTGCCAATATTATTGGAGCTGTGCTCTTAAATGTCGGATTTATTGGTGCATAATCATAAGTGGCTACTTTCCCAAAAGCATATAATGAAGATGTATCTTGAATAAAGTTTATTGAAATTCCAGTGCTATCAGGATTATTAAATATGAATAAATTACCCTGATAAAATTCCCCCGAATAACTCGCTGTTGCCTTCGCTTGTTGACTAATCCATGGAAACTTAAATACTCTATAAGATGTTTGTCCAGGAGATAAATACATTTCGAGTGCTATAGAATTATCCGGATGAACTTCGGTAAATGCAGGTGCGCCTGTAGAACTGGCAGCGCCCCAGCCAATAATAGTATTACCATTATCCAATCTTTGTACGGAACCCATTGCAAAATTAAATATATCCGGTTTTGGTCTATATTCCCAAACTAAAGTTGCCGTTTTACTTTGCTCATCCAATTTATATTCAACAGCACGCGAGTATTGAGGTGAATGCTGATTACCATTATCAAATAAGGTGATATCACCATTCGGTAAAATATGTATATCGTGCTGGTAAGAAAAATAATCCGGATAATTTTGGCTGTGCTCATTTATAAATGTAAATTGATTTTCTTTACCTCCCAAGAACCAATCAATTTTTCCTGTTTGTCGATCAATTTTAATAATGCTTGAAAGGTGTCTCATGGAGAATAAGATATTACCGTCTTTATCCACATCAAAAGCATTTCCGTGAATTAAATCAATAGTTTTAGTTGTTAGGTCCACATAAGAATCTGTATCCGGAATGGCATCCCAGCTTCTCCATTGGAAAACAACATTTTTAGATGCATCGAGTTCCTGAACAATTGCTCCTATAACAGTGGCCGAATCACTTCCTCCATATTGGCTCATATTAACAAGCTCGGGATCAGAAGCAAAAACAAGTGAGTGTCCGTTAGGCAAAAGCAGAAAATCATGAGTATCGGCTATATAACCGTTTCCGCATTGGATTGTATCAATAGGCGTTAGCGACGTATCCAATACTATCCATCTTACTGCAAAATATCCGTCTGCCAAAGTTATAATATCCGCATAAGATAACTCGCCGTTGGATTGAACTTTAAAATCCAAAGCAGGCCAACTAGTTCTTTTATATTTTACAACTGATCCATCATTATTTAAGATCATTATAAAATTTCCAATCGAATCAGTTTGTGCAAAATGAGCGTTATCATTATCTAAGAATATTTTTCCACTCGCAGGATTATTTGTGGTATCAACAGTAATAGTAGGAAAATCAGCCGGAAGTGTATCCCCCATAGTTTTGAAGGAATTTATTTTATGCATAACATTATCAATATTACCTATAACCGGACTTCCTTTTATTAATGAAAGCGGATTAAGATTAATTCTTTTTGCAAGCAAAGTAGTTTTAAATTGAAATTCTACTTTGGAAAATCCGGTTCCATCAACAGTTTTAATTCCCGGGTTAACCGTTACATTAACAATTTCATTTGGGATAAATTTAACATCAGGAAAAAATAAAATTGTTTTATTATCATCAGATAGTTTTACAGTTCCTTCATGAACTCCGCTTTTAGATCCTACAACGGAGAATTCATCGGCAGATAAACTTGAAGGATTTATATCCGCAGCAGACCTAAGAATAATGTTTGTACTAAGAGAAACTAAAGAAGAATTGTTCTTTGGTGAAATGTATTCGAATGTTTGAGAATATGTTAATGTTGTCCCAAGAAAAAATATGACGAATAAAAATAAGTAACTTAACGCCTTCATTAAAATTTCCTAATTATTATAGTGGTTTATTAATTATATTTGATTTTTCTAAGAAAAGTTTAGCCAGGCTAAATATTAAATTCTGTTGGAAGTTTTATTCGATTTGGAAAGGAATAATCATTGAATAAAGTATAAATTTTTTCATTAAATATTAACCGTAAATTTAGCGTCTAAAATTATTAATTATAACATTAAATAGACATAAAAATAATTCACATAGTTTAAAATTTTATAAATCTAATTTTAATTTAAATAATATTAATAAATAAAGGAATAGGCACATTATTCGCATCGACGGAATTATTTGTGCTTCATAATAAATCATTTATTTTCAGCTTGATTATAAAGGGAAAAGGATTTAATTTATTTCATATATATAACAACAAATAAAATATTAGTATTTGTTGTTATAATATTTTCTTCCATTTTTCGCGGACAATCTTATATCTCTAATAATGAAAAATTCGTTTTAGAATTTTAACAGTAGATAAATTTTTATAAATAAACCTAAGGTGTTAAAATGAAAAAGAAATTTTCAGCATTAAAATTCATTATTTTAACTTCATTAATACTCATTTTATGCTTAGGAATAAATATTTTTAATTCTTCAGAAGAATTAAATTTTAAAAGTTCCGAAGCTATGCACACCTATTTAATTAAAATACCTGCTAATGCCGGAATCTGTCCTTATTTATTAGCTACTAAATCTCATGGTATGCTGCAAATCTTGAATAATCCCGAATGTATTTGCCCGTATTCAGAATATAATACATTTCTTACTGCTCGATGTAAAAATAAAAATTCGGTTTTAACATTATTCCCATCTTTTTTACAAAAAAGGATACAAATTATAGTAATTGATAACTTGAACAAAAAACCGGTTCAAAAATTATCTTCAAATCTGCATATAGCTGGATTTTAATAGATTTTCTTAAATATTTTTATATCTTTAATTTTAATATAATAACTTGCCTTGTATTTTAAATAGTTTATTAACAGGCAAAAAATTTCTCTTAAACACTATTTAGTAATAAACTCCTCTTCTAAAAAACATTTTTAATCTTAAGATTCGAAATGTGCTAATCCATTGAAAAATGAAGCAATAAAAGTATTAAAAAGCTGCAATTCGCAAGAAAAGGGCTCAAAAATAATGCTTCAAAAGCAGCCTTAGAATTTATTTCGTTAACTAAAAATGCCTAATTTCTCTAAAACGAGAACGATATATTTGATTTCTCAGCTATGGAAAGATACAATTAATATATTGATGAATTTCCTTACAATTCTTTGGTTTACTTTTTGATGGAGGGTGAGCGATAAGATTTAATTACTTACTTTTAAGTAAACTAATTGTTCGGGGTTAAGATGAAAATGAAATTACTATTAACAATTTTTACCATAATTCTAAGCTCATCTATTGCTTTAAGCCAAGATTATTATTTAGGTGTAGGTAATGGAAGCGAGCCACAAGGGAAATCATGTTCTTCCTGTCATCAGTTAAATAATATTGCCGAACCAATTTTTAATAGTTGGAAATTAACTATGCATGCACAGGCATATGATTCATTAAAAAATATTTTGAGCTATTCGTGTTTAAAATGCCACACAACCGGATGGAACGATACTGTGACAAATTACGGCGCCGATGAATATGTAAAAGCTGATACTTCTGCTCCACATGGTTATGTAATTACAGATTCGGTCAATTTTTATAAAAAAGCTAATGTACAATGCGAAGATTGTCATGGCCCTTTAGGTACCCAAAGTGATAGTTTAAGTTTGAGTCACTGGTCCTTTCTGCTAGGTTCTTCATTTAAACTAAATTCTGAAAATAAACCAAGTTATTCCGCACAGCTTTGCGGTAAATGTCATTCAGGGCATTTTCCATATTTGGAACAATGGTCAACTTCCATGCATGCCCAATCTGATTCAGGAAATTGTGCAATAACTGCAACAAATAAATCATGTACAAGATGTCATATTGCACAAAATTTTGTAGCATATATGAATAATCCATCAACATACAAAGATACAATACTTGTTACGGGAAGTGATGTTCAACCATTAACATGCGTCGCTTGCCATAATCCTCATAGTGCGGCAAATCCGGGTCAACTAAGAATGGGTATTTCAAGCAGTAGAGTAATTTGCGATGTATGTCATTACGCAGAAATGGATTCTGTAAATGTAAATGAAGCGCCACACTCACAGCAAGGATTAGCATTAAGCGGAGATAAGAATTTTGGTTATAGATATCCCGGACATACTTACATAAATGGTGCTCACACTTTTGCGGCAGTTGAAAGGTGTATTGATTGCCATGTAAATATGACACCTAATCCGGATGGAGGAAATAATACTGGTCATACATTTAATCCACGTGTTCAGGCATGTAAAGTTTGTCATAGCAATTATTATTCAGTTGTAGATACTTCTAATCCGGCAAAAATGTTTGATTACGATGGCGTACAGACTAAGACTGATAATTTAATGAATATTCTGCAGGCTAAATTAAATGCTGCAACTTCGGCTGATTCTGCAACAATGTTATTTAAGGAAGCAAATTATAACTTAGAGGCAGTACAGGCCGATGGAAGTCATGGGATCCATAATCCTAATTTAATTGATTCATTATTAAGCAATGCAATTGCAAGCTTCACAAATGTAACAGGAATTCAGCAGGAAAAGACAGCGCCTCAGACATATGAATTAAGTCAAAACTATCCTAATCCTTTTAACCCCGTTACAACAATAAAATTCTCGATTGCAAAAGCCGGCAATGTTAAAATTATAATTTATGATGCCGTCGGTCGAGAAGTAAAAACTTTAGTTAATTCATATTATGCACAAGGAAGTTATAATATTCAGTGGAATGCTGATTCATTTGCTTCCGGGGTATACTTCTATAGATTAGAAGCCGGCAATTTTAATATGGTTAAGAAAATGATTCTTCTTAAATAATTAATTCGGATGAGAGTTTACATTGATAACTTTAATAATGTAAACTCTCTACTTAAACCCACACGAATTAATAAAATGAAGTAAATACTTAAATAAACAGGAGGTATAATGTTTAAGAAAATTATAATAATGTCGGTTTTTTTAACAGCTCCGTTGCTGTTAGCTGCAAATGCCGATACAACAATTACTCCGCAGCATGCCTATGTAGGGACAAAAATGTGCGGAATGTGTCATAGATCTGAAAAGCAAGGGAATCAATTAGGCATCTGGCAGAAAAGCAAGCATGCTCAAGCTTATAAAACTCTTGAATCAGATGAAGCTAATAAAATAGCTAAGGAAAAAGGCTTTACTACTCCTGCAGTAAAAACACCTGAATGTTTGAAATGCCATGTAACCGGTTATGACGTCAAAGCTTCTTTCTTAGAGAAGAACTTCAAAATCGAAGATGGTGTTCAATGTGAAACATGCCATGGACCTGGTGCAGATTATAAGAGCCTTAGTGTAATGAAAAATAAAAAAGAAGCAATTGCAAAAGGTTTAGTTATTCCTGATATAAAAACTTTTTGCGTTAAATGTCATAACTCTGAAAGTCCGACATGGAAAAAGGGAGAAACATTTGATGCCGACGCAATGTGGGCAAAGATTAAACATCCTATTCCGGCGGCAAAATAATATTTATTGAATGCCAAGTTATTTCTTATAATAGAAGTATTAAAATGAAAAAAATAATAATCTTAGTTTGCAGTTTGCTTTTTATTTCTGTTTCTATCTTTCCGCAGGAAGTAAATGTTAACGGTAACTTTTCTTCTTCGGTTTATTCATTTCAAAGATTTGATACCATTAATGTTTCTCAAAATTACCTAAGTTCATTTCAAATGTTGAATTTAAATATCAACAGAGGAAATTTTTCACTTAGGTCCAATATGAATTTTGAGGCCGATATGGCGAGCAAACTGGACGGAAATCCGAGACTAAGATTTTATAATTTATACTTCGAAGCAAGAAAATTATTTAATCTTGCAACACTTAAACTCGGCAGGCAGCCTTTATTTAATAGTGTGGCCGGCGGTCTTTTCGACGGCCTCACTTTAAATTTAAAGAAAGATAATTACTATTTATCGGCTTATTACGGCGGCAGCGTACCTGCTTATCAGAAGCTGCAACTAATCAGTAATTGGAATGATAATGATGTACTTGGCGGTAAATTTACTACAGATGTTATAAAAAATACTCAGGTATCGTTAAGCTATATTAATAAAAATTTTAAACCGGATCCATACTGGGCTACCAGGTTGGATTCTGCATTAAATCCCATTCAAGTCTTAATTGCAAACAATTCAAATCAATTTCAATTTGCTTCTGCAGAAGTTTATTATGATTTGGAAAATTCGTTTTCCATAAATTCAAGATATGATTACGATTTAAATTATGACAAAACTTCCAAATTTGAACTCGATGGTTCTGTAGCTGCAACAAAAAACCTTACACTCAATCTTTATTATAATTATAGAGCTCCTTTAATAAACTACAACTCAATATTCTCGGTTTTTGATTACGGGAACACACAGGAAATGGAAATAGGAGCAGATTATAAAATCAATAAGATTTTTACGGTTTCCGGCAAGTATGGAGATGTCATTTATCAGGATGCTAATTCACAACGGGTTACAGTCGGGTTAATATCAAATTACGGAAGTTTTAATTATCGAAGAACTTTCGGATATGCCGGTGAATTAGATGCACTTTCTCTTTACACATCCCGAAGTTTCTTGAAGGGTTTGTTAACTCCCTCGATTGGAATTTCTTACACAAAATATAAATTATCCGAGTCATCGGATGCTAATAATTTAACAACTATTTTAGCCGGCGTTAATGTTAGACCTCTGGGATTATTGTCTTTCGATCTTCAAGGCCAATATATGAATAACGCTATTTACAGAAATTATTTTACGTTATACTTAAGACTCAATTACTGGTTTAATACTAATTTTTAACTGATGTAATATGAAATTAAAACATGTATACTTCTCTCTGTTTGCAATAATCATCGGTATTATTCTTTTTACTGCATTTTCAACAAAAAATTCTCTTAATGAAAATTCAGGTAACAAGGGACTTATCAAATTTTCTCATAAGACACATAAAGATGTAGGTGATTGTACAACGTGTCATACTGCTGTTCAGAAAAGCAAATCTTTAGAAGCTATATCGTTACCAAGTCATGATGATTGCTCTACCTGCCATGATGTAACCGATGAAAAAAATTGCACTACATGTCATTATAAAGATGTATTTGAACCTTTAGAAAATAAAAAATCGGAATTATATTTTAACCACAGCTTTCATTTAAATAAAGAAAAACTGCAATGCGAAACATGTCATAAAGGAGTATATGATGTTGATTATGCGGAAAATGCTCCAAACGGGTTTCCTAATATGGAGACATGTTATTCATGCCATAACAATACCGGTAAGGCTCCAAATACATGTACAACTTGTCATATTTCAACTGCCAATTTATTGCCGCAATCTCATAAGAGTGAAT